>Ga0105106_10002209_pt1 | contig 14007 bp, 8 predicted proteins | sample PPLLaktember2015_5_FD_79109 | JGI IMG/M metagenome (GOLD analysis project Ga0105106, IMG submission 79109) | Freshwater sediment microbial communities from Prairie Pothole Lake near Jamestown, North Dakota, USA - PPLs Lake P8 Core (1) Depth... | ecosystem: Environmental > Aquatic > Freshwater >...
TCGGTCTTCGGTCTGAATTAACGGGATATAAGTTACTAAATATCATTTTAATACAAACCACCATGCCCAGAGTATTCAAAGCAACAGATATTGAAAAAGAGGAAAAAGAAATCAAACGCGATTACCTCGACCGCCATATGCCTCATGTCATTTGCCCCGACCAGGTTAAAAGAGGCGAGAAATTTGCCGTAAAGGTCCGGCTTGGCGAGGAATACCCTCACCCCGATGAATTCGATCATTCTATAAGCCTGATCCAGCTGTGGAACCGCGAAACCCTTCTTGCCGAAGCCCGATACACCCCGGGAGTGTACGGAAACCTTCCCTCACATATCGAAATAGATTTCTTTATCGTTGCCCCCGATGTGTCAATGAACCTGTCGGCAATGTCGGTCTGCTCAAAGCACGGCCTCTGGCAGAGCGAAGACAAACCAGTAAAGGTGATTTAAAGGCTTCAGGCGTCAGGCAATTATTATTCCTGTAGCCTGGTGCCTGATGCCTGTCGCCAATTATTCTTATCTTTGCACCCCAATCAGGTAACAGTATATGGCCAAGAACGAAAAGAAGAAACGAAGCTGGCGCGATAAATACAGGTTCTCAGTAACCAACGACACTACTTTTGAGGAGGTATGGAGAATCAGGATGACGCAATATAACGGGTTTCTGCTTATCACTCTTCTTGTGTTCTTCATAATCGGAGCTACAGCATCGCTGATAGCTTTTACAAATCTCAGGGAGTTCATCCCGGGTTACCCCGATGTAATTATGCGCCGCAATATCCTGATCAGTGCCATCCGTCTCGATTCCCTTGAAAAGGAACTTGCACTGCGTGACCTGTATTTCGAAAACCTCAGCGCCATCATCGCAGGCGACAGGCCCATGAGCGCAATGAACCTCAGGGATTCATCACGGAACTATAACTCCATTACTTTCCGGACTTCCCCTGAGGATTCCGCGCTGAGAGCCCAGGTCGAAACAGCCGACAGGTACAGCCTGACACTCGGTCCGGTTATTTCCGAACCTGTGGCAAGTCTTGCGGGACTTCATTTCTTCCCTCCCGTTAAAGGAATTGTTTCCGGAAAATTCGATCCGCGAACAAGGCATTTTGGAACTGATATAGTCACAAAGCCAAAATCGCCCGTTAATGCAGCTATCGACGGTACTGTAATATTTACCGGCTGGACCAGGGAGACCGGGTATGTTATTGAAGTTCAGCATTCCAACAACATTGTATCGGTTTACAAGCATAATGCCTCACTTCTCAAGGAGACCGGAGACCTTGTCCGTACCGGGGAAGCCATTGCGATTGTGGGGGATTCAGGGGAAATTTATACCTCGGGCCCTCATCTTCATTTCGAAATCTGGTACAAGGGAAGCCCTCTTGATCCCGAAAGACACATAATCTTCTAATACCGCGATTGCAGTATGCCAAAAAGAATCGCCTTGTTAGGATCAACCGGATCGATCGGTACCCAGACCCTGGATGTAATTTCAAGGTTTCCTGAAGAATTCAAAATAGAGGTTCTTACCGCCGGAAGCAATGTAAGGCTCCTTGCACAGCAGGCGAAGAAATACCATCCTGATTCGGTGGTTATTGGAAATTCGATTCATTTTAATCAGCTGAAGGAGGCTCTTAAGGATCTCCCTGTTAAAGTCTATGCCGGTGATGAAGCCATTGAGCAGGTGGTAAGAGGATCAACCATCGACCTTGTTGTTGCCGCAATGGTCGGTTATTCAGGTCTGAAGCCAACAATTTCAGCAGTAAAGGCCGGTAAGAAGATTGCACTTGCAAACAAGGAGACACTGGTGGTTGCAGGTGAAATAATCAAAAAACTGGTTAAGGAATCGGGAAGCAGGATAATCCCCGTCGATTCCGAGCATTCGGCAATCTTCCAGTGCCTTGCAGGCGAATCGGGGAACCCTGTCGAAAAGATCACCCTTACTGCTTCGGGAGGTCCGTTTCTTAATTATACGAAAGAGATGCTCAGGAATGTAAAGCCTCATGAAGCGCTTAAGCATCCAAACTGGGACATGGGCAACAAGGTAACCATCGATTCTGCCTCCCTCATGAACAAGGGGCTTGAAGTGATTGAGGCAAGATGGCTCTTCGACCTTCTACCCGAGCAGATCAAGGTTATAATCCACACCCAGTCGATAATCCATTCACTCGTCCATTTTGCAGACGGTTCTGTAAAGGCCCAGCTTGGGGTTCCTGACATGAGGGTACCCATACTGTACGCATTAAGCTATCCCGACAGGTTAATCTCCGATCTTCCAAAACTTGATCTTAGCAAATATCCGACGCTCAGTTTTGCAGAACCTGATCCCATACGGTTCCGTAATCTTTCACTAGCATACGAGGCGCTAAGGCAGGGGGGGAATATGCCCTGCATAATGAATGCTGCCAATGAAGCTGCGGTCAGCGCCTTTCTTTCAGGCAAAATAGGCTTTCTTCAGATGCCGGATGTCGTCGAATACACTATGGAAAAAACCGAATATTTTGCTTCACCCGGACTGGGATTCCTTGAAACATCAAATACAAGGGCACGTACAATTGCACAGAACTATATTAACGAATTATCCAAAAAATCATGACAATACTTATCAAGATTCTGCAGTTTCTCCTGAGTCTTTCAATCATAGTGCTCATCCACGAATTTGGTCATTTCACCTTTGCAAAACTCTTTAAAACGCGTGTTGAGAAATTCTATCTTTTTTTCGATGCCTGGTTCTCCCTCTTTAAGCGGAAGGTAGGTGAAACGGAATACGGTATAGGCTGGATCCCTCTCGGCGGTTATGTAAAAATATCGGGGATGATTGATGAATCGATGGACAGGGAGCAAATGAAACAGCCTCCCAAGCCTTATGAATTCCGGTCGAAAACCTCGGGTCAGCGGCTTCTGATAATGACAGCCGGAGTGATCTTTAACTTTATTTCAGCGCTTATTATATATGTATGCGTGCTTTACGCCTGGGGCGAAACATATCTTCCCACTTCCAATGTGAAATATGGAATTGTAACCGACTCCACAGGTTACCAGATAGGCCTCCGTAACGGGGATAAGATAGTTTCGGTCGACAATCAGAAAATAGAAGACTTCAATGACATCGCGACCGACATAATACTCAATGACAGGAAAACGATCCAGGTTGACAGGAACGGTGAGTTTCTGAATATTCCGGTTCCGGAGGATTTCATTGCCAAAATGCTTAAGGGGAAGGGAAAAATTGAGCCGCGCACACATTTCAGGCCGTATGTCATCTCGGTTTTTGGAAAAGAGTCTCCGGCCAGGACGGCAGGCCTGCTGGAAGGGGATGAACTGGTTGGGGTCGACGGTAATAATTTCGAATGGTTTGATGAATTCCAGAAATATCTGTCGGACAACAGATCATCACAGGTTGTTGTAAACGTGTTGCGAAAAGGGGAACAAGTCGACATCCCTGTTGTGACTACTTCCGAGGGCCTGCTTGGAGTAGGCAGCTCCCGCACGCTCGATCAGATGTTTGAGCTGAAAACGATAAACTATGGATTTCTTGCATCTGTCCCGGCAGGCATAAGCAAGGGATTCAAGACCATCGGAGATTATCTTAAACAGTTCAAAGTGATCTTTTCACCCGGCACAAAAGCTTATGAATCCCTGGGTGGGTTTATAACGATCGGTAGTATTTTCCCGGGGGTATGGGACTGGCAGTCGTTCTGGAACCTTACGGCACTTCTCTCAATCATTCTGGCTATTATGAACATACTTCCGATACCTGCGCTCGACGGCGGACACGTTATGTTTTTACTGTATGAGGTTGTCACAGGAAGAAAACCCAGTGATAAGTTCCTGGAGTATGCCCAGATAACGGGGATGGTTATTCTCTTCGCTTTGCTGATTTTTGCAAACGGGAACGGTATACTGAGGCTTATAAGGAAATAGACGGAAGTCGGAAGTCAGAAGACCGGAGTCCGAAGGAAAACAAAACTTCGGTCTTCGGTCTTCAGTCTTCGGTCATTTTTTTTTCAGTATTTGTAAATCACCAAACAATTTATACCTTTGCTTAAATTCTAAAACTTAAAAAGATGGGAAAGATTGGAGCTACTGAGATAATCCTTATTCTTCTTGTTGTTGTGCTCTTGTTCGGGGGCCGGAAGATTCCTGAACTGTTGAAAGGTATCGGTCAGGGCATGAAGGAATTCAAAAAGGCATCAAAGGTTGATACTGACGGCGACAATAAGGAAACCGTTAAATAAGGCATTTCATAATAACTTATATGAACCGGAAGGGCTGGGAAATCAGCCCTTTTTTTTTGCTAAACCAGTTCATACTTCTGATTTCTCCTTATTGGATTAAACCCTGCCTCACGGATAATATCCTGTATCTCACCGGCACTGAACCTGTTATCTGAACCGGCAGCACTCACCACATTCTCCTCGATCATTATTGATCCCAGATCATTTGCCCCGGCATGCAGCGAGAGCATGGCAACCTCCTTCCCGACAGTAAGAAGGGAGGACTGCAGGTTGGTGATATTGTTGAGCATTATCCTGCTGATTGCCACCAGCCTTATATAATCGGGCGGATTGTAGCTGCTTTTTATTCCATGCCGTTTCGTAAGGAGCGTCCCTTCATCCTGGAAAGGCCAGGGAATGAATGTTATGAATCCGTAACTGCCTTCCGGCTTTTCCTCCTGGAGTTCCCTGATGCTTACCAGGTGTCCGATCCTTTCCGAAACGGTCTCGATATGTCCGTACATCATTGTGGCTGAAGTCGGAAGGTTCAGCCGGTGGGCTTCTCTCATCACATCAAGCCATTCATCAGAAGTGGCTTTGGCCGGAGACACAATCTGTCTGACCCTGTCGGAGAGGATCTCGGCGCCTGCACCAGGAAGGCTGTCAAGTCCGGCTTTAGTAAGCCTTCCGAGAATTTCAGAATATGGCAGATTCTCTTTTTTTGAGAGATAAACAACCTCAGGGGGACCAAGTGCATGAAGCTTTATTGACGGGTACAATTCCTTGAGATTCCTGAAAAGGGAAATATAGTATTCAAGCCCGAGATCAGGATTCATGCCGCCCTGGAGCAGCAACTGATCGCCTCCGAAAGCGAAAAGCTCATCTGTCTTTTCAATATACTCCTCCATGGAAGTTACATATGAATCATGCGAATCCTTTCTGCGGCAGAAATTACAGAATTTGCATTGTGAAAAGCAGACATTGGTGATATTCACATTCCTGTCGATCATCCAGCCGGCATTTCTGCCCGGAACATGGATCTGCCTCAGGGTGTCGCCGATGAACATTAGATCCTCAAGCGGGGCATTATGATAAAGGGCAGTTCCCTCCTCCGTTGTCAGGGGAAGAAGATCGAGGGCTTTTTTATATAAGGTTTTTAAATTCATGCTGTTAAATTTAGGAATATAAGTTGTTTAACCCACCCCCAGCCCCTCCCGAGAGGGGAGCCTTGAAGAAACCCACCCTCCCGCTAGCGCGGATTTATAATCCGTGCTTAAGATAAATAATTTGGCACGGATTGCAAATCCGCGCCAGCATTACATGACACACCACCGCTAGCGCGGATTTATAATCCGTGCTTAAGATAAATTATATGGCACGGATTGCAACCGAGTCCTGCTTGAGCAGGACGAGCTCGGCGAAGCCAAATCCGCGCCAGCGTGGAAGACACAAAGATCGCAAAGAAATATTACACGAAGCCAAATCTTTGCGTACTTTGCGATACCTTGGTGTCCTTTGCGGTTAAAAAAAAACTTCCGGACAGCTCCACTGGCGTTGCACAAAGGTAACTCTTTGGATCCTGAACAATCATTTATTTAATTAACTTTACTTCCTTAAAAATTTCAGACACGGTCTATGAAACCCGAACTACATAAAATTACGCAGATATCTCCCGATCAGTCTATTGTATGCATTATCGGCAGGGATGAAATTCCTGAATGGCTGAAGCTGACAAAATCGGAAAAGGAATATGCACTGAAACAGGTGCTTGCAAAAGAGGAGTATGTGATTATAAACTCATACTACAAAACAACATATCTGGTAACGATAAATGAAGCCCATCCGGAATTCAGGATTAAGGAGGAACTAAGAAAGTGTGCATCCAATCTGAAGAAAATAATAAAGTCCAATAACCACGACGAGCTTGTAATTGCCTCATATCATGCTTTTAAGGGAGCTGTTGAGGCATTTGCGGAAGGACTGCTCCTGAGTTTCTATTCTTTCGGAAAGTACAAAACGAAAAAGGAAAAGGAAGACAAAAAGAATTACCCGTCGAGGCTCCTTTTCTACCAGGGACCCGGTGATGAGGATATTAAATGGCTGACCGACCTTACCGATTCGGTTTATATGATCCGCGACCTTATCAATGAGCCTGTCAATCATCTGAATGCTCCGGCACTGGCGGACGAGATAAGGAAGATCGGCAATACGGCCGGATTCAGTGTTGAAGTGCTGACAAAGGGAAAGATAGAAGCGCTCAAGATGGGGGGACTGCTGGCCGTCAACAAGGGAAGCATTGATCCTCCGGTTTTCTGCATACTTGAATGGAAGCCCGAAAAGGCTCTCAACAGTAATCCCATAGTTCTCGTCGGCAAGGGGATCGTATATGACACCGGGGGCCTGAATATCAAGACGGGCGATTATATGGACAATATGAAAGGCGACATGGCCGGTGCGGCAGCCGTTGCAGGAGTGATGTACACTATCGCCAGAACCGGGATTCCGCTCCATGTCATCGGCCTCATCCCTTCGACTGATAACAGGCCGGGCGGAAACGCATACGCACAGGGCGATATCATTACAATGTACAATAAGATGACCGTTGAGGTTGGCAATACCGACGCCGAGGGAAGGATGATACTTGCAGATGCCATCAGCTATGCATCAAAATTCAAGCCTTTGCTGATAATTGATATTGCAACCCTTACCGGTTCTGCGGCCATGACCTTCAGCGGCCAGGCAATAGCCGTCATGGGCAACGCCGGCCGCGATTATTTCAAACTTCTTGAGGAGTGCGGCAACGAGGTTTATGAAAGAACTGCCGAATTGCCCTTCTGGGAAGAATACGGGGAAATGATAAAATCCGACATAGCCGATATTAAGAATGTCGGGGGAAGGGAAGCAGGTGCAATCACTGCAGGCAAATTCCTTGAGAATTTTGCGGAATATCCACTGATCCACATGGATATTGCCGGACCGGGTTCACTGAAAAAGGATGATTATTACAGGCTGAAAGACGGTCCCGGTTCAGGTGTCAGGCTGCTTTCGACATTCCTAAAAAGATTTGCGGAAGATCTGAAAGCCAGGAAATGAAATCATTATGGAGAAGAAAACAGTAATAGCAGGAATATCCCAGGGCGATATTAACGGCATCGGATATGAAGTCATCATCAAGGCTCTCATGGAAAGTGAGATCAACGATATTTGCGTCCCGGTGGTTTACGGATCGCCCAAGGTGGCGGCATATCATCGTAAGGCGTTGAATATTAATAATTTTAACTTCAACAACATTCGGTCACCCGAAGAAGCGAATCCAAGGAAGGCAAACCTTATAAATTGCCTGGATGACAATATCAGGGTGGAACTCGGGAAATCGACACCCCAGGGCGGTGAGGCTGCATTTGCATGTCTTGAAAAAGCAGTCACCGACCTTAAGAATGGTAAAATCGACGTTCTCGTAACAGCACCAATCGACAAGAAAAACATACAGTCGGAGAGTTTCCAGTTCAGCGGCCATACCGAGTATCTTAAATCGCGGGCAGGTGCCGACGATGTTCTGATGTTCATGATAAGTGAAAGTGTAAAGATAGGAGTAGCAACCGGACATGTACCCCTGAGGGATGTTCCCGATATGATTACTGCAGATCTTCTCCTGAGGAAATTAAGGTTGATGAACCAGTCCCTGATTATCGACTTCGGTATACGCAGGCCAAGGATCGCGGTTCTTGGCCTTAATCCGCACGCTGGCGACAATTCACTTCTTGGAAATGAGGAGGCTGAGGTAATAGCACCGGCAATCGAAAAGGCAATCAGGGAGAACATGCTTGTTTTCGGTCCTTTCCCCGCCGATGGTTTCTTTGGGGCCGGGTCATTTGCAAAATTTGACGGCATACTTGCAATGTACCACGACCAGGGCCTGGCTCCGTTCAAGGCATTGTCGTTTGATACCGGAGTCAACTTTACAGCCGGACTGCCTTTTATCAGGACCTCCCCCGTTCATGGAACCGCTTTTCAGATTGCAGGAAAGGGAGAAGCTTCGGAAAGCTCATTCCGGCAGGCATTATACCTTGCTTGCGATATATTCAGGAACCGTCAGATGCATGCTGAGATCACACGCAATCCGCTCAGGCATCAGGATATTGAGTTCCATGCTGACCGTGTTGACGAGCTGCCTCCTGAAATTTCAAATCCCGAACAGCAAATATGATTGATTATATAAAAGGGAAACTGACCGAACTGACACCGGCTTTTATAGTTCTTGAAAATGAAGGAATCGGTTATTTTATAAGCATATCACTTTCCACTTTTACAAAACTTGAAGGTAAATCGGATTGCAGGATCCTGATCCATGAGGTTATCAGGGAGGACACTCATCAGCTTTTCGGATTTGCAGACAGGGAGGAGCGTGATATTTTCAGGCATCTTATATCTGTTTCAGGTGTTGGTGCCGGCACTGCCAGGATGATGCTTTCATCACTCACTTTTGACGAAATTGAGAAGGCAATAATCGGGTCAGATGTAAATACTTTAAAGAGTATTAAGGGGATAGGTTTGAAGACCGCACAAAGAATAATTGTTGACCTGAAAGACAAGCTGGGAAAACAATCCGGAACCGGCGAAATATTTGCATTTGCAGACAATACTAAGCGTGAAGAGGCGTTATCAGCTTTAGTGATGCTTGGATTTGGCAAAAGCGCTGTCTTAAAAGTTCTTGACAGGATAATCAGGGAAGAGAAAGGCCTGACTGTTGAGGATCTTATCAAGAGAGCCCTTAAAAGCCTGTAAATAACAAATATTTCATTTGGGATCAGGGATATCATATAGGAATCTGCTGAGATTTTCATATTTTCTATTATTCGCTTCTCTCATGCTAATCCCGGCAGAAGCAAATAGTCAGATTCCCGTCCCGGCACCTGCAGCCGATACGATAAGAAAATCCCCACTTAAGCTTACCGACATTTCAGCCAATCCGTGGGAAACTCCGCGGAAGGCTCCGCTGTTTCTGGATAATCCTTCAAATATCACATCCAGTGTCATTTACAATCCCGAAAAGAATGAATATGTACTATACCAGAAGGTAGGGGCCTTTGATTACCGCCCACCGGTCCGCATGTCGCCCGAGGAGTTCCGCAAATATCAGTTCAACAAGGAGATGCGCGACTACTGGGAATCAAGGATATCCGGCGAAGCAGCAGGCTTCAAGTCGAACCTGATTCCCCAGATAGAGGTCGGGGGCGAAACTTTTGATAAGGTATTCGGCAGCAATGTCATAAATATCGTTCCACAGGGATCGGCTGAACTGATTTTTGGAATCAACATCTCACGTACGGAAAATCCGACACTCTCCGAAAAGCTCCGGACCATTCCGACATTCGACTTCAAGGAAAAGATCCAGATGAATGTGACCGGGACAATAGGCGACAAGATGCAGCTCGGTGTGAATTACAACACCGATGCAATGTTCGATTTCGAGAACAGGACCAAACTTCAGTATTCAGGAAAGGAAGATGAAATCATAAAAAAGATCGAAGTGGGGGATGTTACCCTTCCGCTGCCAGGAACCCTGATAACGGGAAGCTACAGCCTCTTCGGACTGAAGACTGAAATGCAGTTTGGAAAACTTGGCGTCACAACCGTACTGTCGCAGCAAAAAGGGGAGACCTCAACCATCGAGGTGAAGGGGGGCGCCCAGATAAGCGAATTTGAGGTTTATGCCGATGATTATGAGGCTAACCGCCACTTCTTCCTTTCACATCATTTCAGGGATATCTACAACGATGCCCTCAAAAACCTTCCTGCAGTAAGTTCCGGACTTAATATTTCCCGGATTGAGGTCTGGATCACAAACAAGACAAGCAGCTATGAAGAGACAAGGAACATAGTCGCATTTGCCGACCTGGCTGAGAACAGCAGCAATATCTACAACAAGGTCCCTGCTTTTCAGGCCCCGCCGGGTGCACTCAGATTTCCGGACAATTCCTCTAACCCGTTGTATGGGCAGCTTCAGACGGTTTATACATCTGTAAGGGATGTCGACCAGGTCACAACTGCATTCACTTCGCTCTATCCCGGATTCCAGATCGGGCGTGATTTTGAGAAAATTGAAAATGCAAGGAAGCTGAACGACAGGGAGTACACCCTTAACCCGATGCTGGGGTATATTTCACTTAACTCAGCGCTGAATACCGACGAGGTGCTCGCTGTGGCATATGAGTATACCCTGAACGGGCAGGTTTACAAGGTGGGAGAATTCTCAACTGACGGTATTACAGCTCCCCAGACCCTGATACTCAAGCTTCTGAAAGGAACCACTCTTAGCCCCAGATATCCCACATGGAACCTGATGATGAAAAACATCTATTCGCTGGGTTCGGGAAGATTGGAAAGCAACGATTTTCAGCTCAATATCCTTTATGAAGACGACAAAACCGGAAATTCAATCAACTATCTACCCGAAGGAAGGATTGCAAATAAAATACTTCTGCAGGTACTCGGGCTCGATAATCTCAATTCCCAGCAGGATCATATGCCTGACGGCTATTTTGACTTTATTGACGGAATCACGATAAATGTAAGCCGGGGAAAGATAATTTTTCCCGTCACCGAGCCTTTCGGCAGCTATCTGAAGAGCAAGATAGGCGATCCGCTGATAGCTGAAAAATATGTCTTCCAGGAACTTTATGATTCAACCCAGACTCTTGCCAGGCAGATGGCCGAGAAGAACAAATTCAAGATGGCAGGCCAGTACGCTTCCGAATCAGGTTCCGAGGTAAGGCTGAACGCGACTAATATTCCGGTCGGATCAATTAAGGTCACTGCAGGGGGAGTGACACTTACTGAAAACACCGATTATACAGTCGATTACAATATGGGTGTTGTCACAATAATAAATTCAGCGCTTATCGAATCGCAGACACCTTACCAGGTATCGCTTGAAAGCAACCAGTTTTTCGGTTTCCAGACAAAAACACTTGTCGGGACCCACCTCGATTACCGGTTCTCAAATAATTTCAATATCGGAGGCACAATACTTCATCTTAATGAACGACCATATACCCAGAAGGTAAATTTCGGTGAGGAGCCGATTTCAAATACCATCTGGGGCCTAAATACATCTTACAGGGGAGAGTCGCAGCTTCTTACGAGGCTTATTGACAAGATACCCCTTCTGGAAACAAAGACCCCATCAAGCATCGCATTCAACGGGGAATTTGCAGAGCTGATTCCTGGCCATTCACGCGCAATTTCAAATGCAGGCAACTCCTATATCGACGATTTTGAATCGAGTGAGATCCCTCTCGATCTCAAATCGTTCAATGCCTGGTCAATTTCAAGCATCCCGCAGGGCCAGGATCAGCTTTTTCCGGAAGCTTCCCTTAATAACAACCTTGCAAGCGGCCATAACAGGGCAAAAATTTCCTGGTATGTAATCGATCCCATTTTCCTCAGGAACGGGTCCTCAACACCATCGCACATTAAACAGGATCCTGAAACTCAATCGAGCCATTTTGTAAGGGAGATATATGAGAATGAGATCTTTCCGAACAGGGAGAGCACAAGCGGTATCCCGACCACGATCTCAATTCTTAACGTAGCATATTATCCTGAAGAGAAAGGGCCCTATAATTTCGACACTGATCCGGGCTTGTACTCACGCGGCATGAACTCAGGCGGAAAGCTCAATGATCCTCAGTCGCGTTGGGGGGGGATCATGAGGGAGGTACTGACAAGCGATTTTGAAACTGCCAATATCCAGTATATTGAATTCTGGCTGATGGATCCGTTCGTGGAGGATCCAACCCATCAGGGGGGCGACCTCTACTTCAACCTCGGAAACATCTCGGAAGACATTTTGCGGGATTCGCGCAAAAGCGTTGAAAATGGATTGCCCGGTTCCCCCGATCTTCAGAATATCGATACAACTTCCTGGGGAAGGGTCCCCACGGTCCAGTCGGTGGTGCATGCATTCGACAACAGTTCCGAATCGAGAACTTATCAGGATGTGGGTCTTGATGGTCTGAGGAATCAGGATGAACAGGCATTTTTCATCGAATACCTTCAAAGGGTGGAGGCTATAGCAAATCCCGATGTTTACACTGAAATACTGAAGGACCCGTCGAACGATAACTTTCACTATTTCAGGGGCTCCGACTACGATTTCAGCCAGCTCGGGATCCTCGAAAGATACAAGAGATACAACGGACAGGACGGGAACTCACCGACTTCGGAAATGTCAACCGAATCATACCCTACATCGGGCTCAACCCTTCCCGATATGGAGGACATCAACCGCGACAATACACTGAGCGAAACCGAAAGCTACTACCAGTACAAGGTCAGCCTCAGGCCGGGGAACATGCAGATTGGATCGAACTACATAGTCGATATAGTCGAACCAACGGTAAAGCTTGCAAACGGAACAGAGTCGAAGGTAAAATGGTATCAGTTCAAGATCCCGGTTACGGATTATCAGAGGACAGTCGGGATGATAAGCGATTTCAAATCAATACGCTTCATGAGGATGTTCCTCAGGAATTTCAGCGACCCTGTCATAATGCGACTGGCAGAGCTTAACCTTGTGAGGGCCGAATGGAGAAAATACAACATCACATTCATGGAGGGCGGTGAGAGAATAACCATTCCGGAACCTGAAGACGGCTCATTTGAGATTAGCTCCGTCAGCATCGAAGACAATGCAGGGAAACAACCGGTCAATTATGTCCTTCCCCCGGGATTTGACAGGGTGGTGGATCCCCAGAACCCTCAGCTGCGACAGCTCGATGAACAATCGATGGTTCTCAAGATCGAGGATCTCTCCGACGGCGATGCCCGTGCTGCATACAGGAATGTAAACCTCGATATCCGCCAGTACCGAAGACTCAGGATGGAGGTCCATGCTGAGGCACTTATCGGCCAACCGCTCTATAATAATGAGCTCACAGCTTTCGTCAGGATCGGATCGGACTACAAGTCAAACTTCTATGAGTATGAAGTCCCGTTAAAGCTTACACCCCCAAGCGACAAGTACGACAACGATTCAGAGGAGGACAGGCTGATCGTATGGCCAAAGGAGAACCAGTTCAACATTGACCTGTCGGTTCTTCAGGAAGCCAAAAAGGAGCGTAACCGGCAGCTTCAGGCACCCGGATCGTCGCTGGGCATCTCCGATGTCTTTGCATTCCGGGATGATTCAAACAGGGTTTATGTATGCGGGAATCCGAACCTGAGCAATGTAAAAGTTATAATGGTAGGGATCAGGAATCCTATAAGGACAAGAAATCCAAATTCTGACACCGGTGACCCGAAGTCGGGTGAAGTATGGGTGAATGAATTAAGGCTCAGCGATTTTATTGAAAATGGCGGTTGGGCGGCAAATGCCCATCTGCAGGCCCGTCTTGCCGACCTGGGAACCATCGATCTGGTGGGGCAGGCAAGTACTCCCGGATGGGGAAGCATCGACAGGAAGGTTAACGAGAGAAGCAAGGAAGAAGTCCTTAAGTACGACCTTTCTTCCACAATGGAACTGGGAAAATTCTTCCCCGAGGAAGCAGGAGTAAGGCTTCCGGTATATATCGGCTATTCGGAGACACGCATCAAGCCGCAGTATAATCCGCTCGATCCCGACATCACACTTAAGGATGCACTCGACGAGGCTCCCGACAAACAGTCAAGGGACTCGATCAGGTCGATATCCGAAGATTACGCGAGACGAAAAACAATTTCAATAAATAACGCAGGCATCACAAGGAGGGGTGAAAAGGCCCAGGCGTGGGACCTTGCCAATTTCAGCGTCA
>Ga0105106_10002210_pt1 | contig 14005 bp, 14 predicted proteins | sample PPLLaktember2015_5_FD_79109 | JGI IMG/M metagenome (GOLD analysis project Ga0105106, IMG submission 79109) | Freshwater sediment microbial communities from Prairie Pothole Lake near Jamestown, North Dakota, USA - PPLs Lake P8 Core (1) Depth... | ecosystem: Environmental > Aquatic > Freshwater >...
GCGCGCGATTGGGCGACGCCGAGCCCCCTCGACCGCAGGTAGAACATCGCGGCTTCGTCGAGCTGGCCGATCGCCGCGCCGTGCGTGCACTTCACGTCGTTGGCGAATATCTCGAGCTCGGGCTTGGTGTCGATGACCGCGTCGTCCGAGAGGAGCAGGGCCTTGTTGGTCTGCTTCGCGTCGGTCTTCTGAGCGTCCGGACGGACGATGATCTTGCCGTTGAACACGGCGCGCGACTTCTCTCCGAGAATGCCCTTGTAGACCTCGTGGCTGGCGCAATGCGGCATCGCATGATCGATCGTCGTGTGGTTGTCGATGAGCTGCGTGCCGCGGCCGACATACAGGCCGTTCAGCGTGCAGTCGATCCCTTCGCCGGCCAGGGTCGCGACCACATCGTTGCGGACGAGCCCGCCTCCGAACGTGAGCGAGTGCGACGAGAAGTTCCCGCTGCGCGCGCTGTGCAGGAACATGCTCGCGATGTGGAACGAATCGTCCGGTTCTTCCTGCAGCTTGTAATGATCGATGACGGCGTTGGCGCCGAGCCAGATCTCGCCGACGGCGTTGGTGAACGCAGGGCCCGTCCCCACGTACCGCTCGAGGATAGTGGCTTGCGATCCTTCGCCGGCAACGACGAGCAGCCGGGGATGCGAGACCGTCGCCGTCGCGCCGGCCGCCGACGCGAACGTGACCTCGATCGGCCGCTCGAGCACGGTGCCTCGATCGATCAGAATGACGATGCCGTCGCGCAGGAAGGCCGTGTTGAGCGACACGAACGTGTTTGTTTGCGTCAGGCACAGCTTGGCGAGATAGGGCTCGAGGAGCGTCGGATTGGACGCCAGCGCAGCCTCCAGCCCGAGCATGCGAACGCCCTTCGGCAGCCGGTCGAGGTGCGACAAGCGAGGTGCGAACCGTCCGTTGACGCATACCGCGTGCGCGATGGGCGCGCTGAGCGGCGATGGTTGTTGGACGTCGGCCCTGGCGATGCCGTCGCTTGCGAGCGTGAAGGCACGTTCGGCAATGGGAGCGACGCTCGTAAAGCGCCACTGCTCGAGCTTCGTGGTGGGGAAGCCGAGCCGCTCGAACTGGGCGAACGCGCTTTCGCGCGCCTGGGCGACCCACGCAGGCTGCGCGGGGCCGAGCTCGACAGCACGCCGGTACTCGGTGCCGTAGTGCGCCAGCTGAGGGCTTGCGGGTTGTCTCTGTTCGACGACTTGAGCCATGTGTCCGATTTGCACTCCGGCGGGGCTGAGCCCCGCCCTACACGGGGCTGAGCCCGCCCTACATTAGTTGGGGCTCGGCTTCGAGCCAGCCATAGCCTTTTTCTTCGAGGTGCAACGCCAGGTCCTTGCCGCCCGAACGCACGATCCGCCCGTCCTGCAGCACGTGTACGAAGTCGGGCACGATGTAGTTCAACAGGCGCTGATAGTGAGTGACCACGATGATCGATCGTTCAGGAGAGCGCATCGCATTCACGCCCTCGGCGACGGTCTTGAGCGCGTCGATATCGAGTCCCGAGTCGGTCTCGTCGAGAATGGCCAGCTTCGGCTCGAGCACCGCCATCTGGAAGATCTCGTTGCGCTTCTTCTCGCCCCCCGAGAACCCTTCGTTGACGGGCCGGCTCAGCAGGGCCGGATCGATATGCAGGATCTTGGCCTTCTCCTTGACGAGGGCCATGAACTCCATCGCATCGAGCTCGGGAAGCCCCTGATGCTTCCGCTTGGCGTTGATAGCGGCCTTGAGGAAGTAGGCGTTGTTGACCCCGGGAATCTCCACGGGATACTGGAACGCCATGAACACGCCTTCGCGCGCGCGATCCTCCGGCGCCATCTCGAGCAGGTCGCGGCCCTCGTAGGTTACCGTGCCGCCCGACACCTCGTATTCCGGATGACCGGCCAGCACGCGCGCGAGGGTGCTCTTGCCCGAGCCATTCGGGCCCATGATGGCGTGCACCTCGCCCTTGTTCACTTTGAAGTTGATGCCCCGGAGGATGTCTTTGCCGCCGGCGCGAACCTGAAGATTCGTGATCTCAAGCATGGTTGGTTGTCTGCATCCTCTGTTAGCCGACCGAGCCCTCGAGACTGATGCCCAGCAGTTTCTGCGCTTCGACGGCGAACTCCATCGGCAGCTCGCGGAACACGTCCTTGCAGAAACCGTTGACGATCATGTTCACCGCGTCTTCGGCAGAGAGGCCGCGCTGCCGCAGATAGAAGATCTGGTCCTCGCCGATCTTCGAGGTTGAGGCCTCGTGCTCGACCTTCGCGCTGGGGTTGCCGATCTCGAGGTAGGGGAACGTGTGCGCGCCGCACTTGTCGCCGATGAGCAGCGAGTCGCACTGCGAGTAGTTGCGCGCGCCCTCGGCCTTCTTCGCAATCTTCACCTGGCCGCGGTACGTGTTCTGGCCTCTCCCGGCCGAAATGCCCTTCGAGACGATCGTGCTGCGGGTGTTCTTCCCGAGATGGATCATCTTCGTGCCCGTATCCGCCTGCTGCATCTTGTTCGTCGTCGCCACCGAGTAGAACTCGCCCACCGAGTTGTCGCCCGTCAGGATGCAGCTTGGGTACTTCCAGGTGATGGCCGAGCCGGTTTCGACCTGCGTCCACGTGATCTTCGAGTTGACGCCGAGGCAGTTGCCGCGCTTGGTGACGAAGTTATAGATGCCGCCTTTGCCCTCCTGGTCGCCGGGGTACCAGTTCTGAATCGTCGAGTACTTGATCGTCGCGTTGTCGTGCGCCACGAGCTCGACGACCGCCGCGTGCAGCTGGTTCTCGTCGCGCATCGGCGCCGTGCAGCCCTCGAGGTAGCTCACGTATGAGCCTTCGTCGGCAATGATCAGCGTTCGCTCGAACTGGCCCGACCCTTTCGCGTTGATGCGGAAGTAGGTCGAAAGCTCCATCGGGCAGCGCACGCCCTTCGGGATGTACGCAAACGACCCATCGGTGAAGACGGCCGAGTTCAGCGCCGCGTAGAAATTGTCGGTATGCGGCACGACCGAGCCCAGGTACTTCCTCACCAGGTCCGGATGGTGTTGCACGGCTTCGGAAAACGAGCAGAAGATGATGCCGACATCAGCGAGCTGCTTCTTGAATGTCGTCGCGACCGACACGCTGTCGAAGACCGCGTCCACCGCGATGCCGGACAGCATCTTCTGTTCGTCGATCGGAATACCGAGTTTCTCGAAGGTCTTGCGAACTTCGGGATCGACCTCGTCCAGGCTCTTCAGGCTCGGCTTCTGCTTGGGCGCCGAGTAGTAGATGATCTTCTGGTAGTCGATCGGGTTGATCTTCAGGTTGTGCCACGTCGGCTCTTTCATCTTCAGCCAGGCGCGATACCCCTTCAGCCGCCACTCGAGGAGCCACTCGGGCTCCTTCTTCTTGGCGGAGATCAACCGGATGATGTCCTCGTTCAGGCCGGCCGGAATCTCTTCGGCTTCGACGTCGGTGACAAACCCGTACTTGTATTCGCGTGTTGCGAGTTCTTCAATTGTTTCAGTGCTGGTAGACATATATGCCGTTTCGCACTCGTGCCCGGGGTTTTCACCCGGCGCGCGTTACCCGGGTCTGACCCCTCTTATGCGTTGAAAGAAAGCCCGCAACCGCAGGTGCTCTTCGCGTTCGGGTTGTTGAACAGGAACCCGCGGCTCATCAGGCTCGTGTCGTAGTCGAGCTCGGTGCCCTGGAGCAGCGAATAACTCTTGGGATCGACGAAAATGCGTGCGTCTTCAGGTCCTGTAAAAACCTGGTCGGTTGGCCGCGCGTCCCGTTCCCAGGCGAAGGTGTATTCGTAACCCGAGCAACCGCCGGCCTTGATGCCGATGCGCAAGCCTCCGCCTTGTAAGCCGTTTTTGGCCAACATCTTATGGATTTGGTTCGCGGCGTTCTGGCTGATGGTAATCATCGGTATACGGCGGACGTGAAGTCCGACCTATTTAGTCCTAGATTATCACCGTGCTTCGGAAAAGGTCAATTCCCCTTTGTGTTAAACTCCCGCTCGATGTTCGAGCTCACCACGAAAACCACGACTCGCCCCTCGACTACGCTCGGGCCGACCCTGAGCCTGTCGAAGGGTCGAAAGCGGGTTCCGGCCGTTGGAACCAGCAGGGTCGGTGGTGTGTGTGCGCTCGACGCTTAGTTAACGCAGCGAACCGAGATTCAGAAACCCGCCGACGCTCAGCGCCGGCGGGTTTTTTTTTGCCTGCCCGCCGAAGCGCCAACCGCGCGAAGGCGGGCCGGTAGAGGAAGGAGTGAGTCGTGGTCTCCCGCAGAATAGACGTTGCCATCCTTGGTGCCACAGGCATGGTGGGACAGCAATTCATCATGCAACTGGCGAATCATCCGTGGTTCCGCATTACATGGCTGGGCGCCAGCGAGCGGTCCGAAGGCAAGAAATATCGCGATCTGCCTTGGCGGCTCCCGGTACCGCGCCCCCAGGAAGTCGACGACATGGTGGTGGAAGCCGCCGTTCCCGGCCGCGCGCCGCGGCTGATGTTCTCGGGGCTCGATTCGAAGGTCGCCGGCGATATCGAGCGCGATTTTGCGTCTGCCGGCCACTTCGTGGTGAGCAACGCGCGTAATTTCCGGATGGAGCCGTTCGTGCCCCTGCTCGTGCCCGAGGTGAATCCCGACCACCTCGCGTTGATTCCGCTCCAGCAGCAGTCGAAGGGCTGGAAGGGCGCCATCGTCACCAATCCGAACTGCGCCACGGTGCCACTCGTCATGGCGCTGGCTGCGGCCCGTCAATTCAATCCCGCTCGCGTTACCGTCTCGACGATGCAGGCCGTGTCGGGAGCGGGGTACCCCGGTGTGCCCTCACTCGACATCCTCGGGAACCTGATTCCGTTCATCGACGGTGAAGAGGAAAAGGTTCAGACCGAATCGCTCAAGATCATGGGCACTCTCCAGGGCGATCGCGTGGTGCCGCATCCCATGGTCGTGAGCGCCCAGACTACGCGGGTGCCTGTCATCAACGGGCACACCGAAACGATCAGCGTCCAGTTCACGAACAAGCCATCGCTCGACGAGCTGAAGGCGGCGTTTCGCGCCTTCACCGGAACGCCGCAGCAGCACGGCTGTCCGTCGGCGCCGAAGCAGCCGCTGCAGCTGATGGACGAACCGAATCGCCCGCAGCCGCGCCTGGATGTCGAACGTGAAGGCGGCATGGCGGTGTTCATCGGACGCGTGCGGCCGTGCCCGGTTTTCGACTACAAGTTCGTCGTGTTGGGACACAATACGGTGCGCGGTGCGGCCGGCGCGGCTGTCCTGAACGCGGAATTGATGCTGGCGGAGAAACTGATCGACTGAAGCCTGGAGCCTGAAGCCCGAATGCGCCTTCTACTTGTCGGTTACGGCCGGATGGGCAAGCTCGTCGAGCGGCTTGCGCCAGAATACGGCTTCGAAGTGGTGGGACATCTCGACGACACCAATAACATCGGCGGCGTTGGCATCCCCTCGGCGCCCGCCGCCGACGTCGCTGTGGAATTCTCGATTCCGTCAGCGGTTGTCGAGAATATGCCGAAGCTTGCGGCGCGCCGGATGAACGTGGTCATCGGCACCACCGGCTGGCACGAACACGAGGCGAAGATGAAGGCGATCGCTATCGATGCCGGAATCGGTGTCGTTGCCGCGTCGAATTTCTCGCTGGGCGTCGCGCTGTTCCAGAGTCTGGCGGAGCAGGCGGCAAGGATGTTCGCCCCGTATCCGCAATACGGCGCCTGGATTCACGAAATTCACCATGCCGCCAAGAAAGACGCCCCGTCCGGGACCGCGATCACTCTGCAGCACGGCATGCAGCGTGCGGGGTACGGCCATGCCATTGACGTAGCCTCGAACCGCGCGGGGTCGGTGCCGGGAACGCATACAATCGGCTTCGACGGGCCATTCGAAACGATTACGATGACTCACACCAATCGCGATCGCGCTGCGTTCGCGCAAGGCGCTCTGCAGGCGGCGACGTGGGTACATGGAAAGCGTGGTTGGTTTACGATTCGGGATGTACTGGGGATTTCGTAGCCGGGTCTACAGACCAAGACCCGGCCTACGTATGCAGGGCGGGTCCTGAACTCTGGGCTCGCCGGAGACACTCATGAGACAAGCATTCACCGGCGTCGGCACCGCACTTGTCACGCCGTTCACCACGACCGGCATTCTCGACGAGGAGGCCGTTCGTCGCCTCGCTCGTCGCCAGATCGACCAGGGCGTTCATTTTTTGGTGCCGTGCGGCACCACGGGCGAAAGCCCGACGCTTTCCGACGAAGAGCGAGCGCTTATCGTGCAGATTTGCGCGGAGGAAGCGCGCGGCAAGGTGCCCGTGCTGGCAGGCGCCGGCGGATACGACACCAGAGAGGTAATCCACGCGGCACGCCAGATGGAGCGCGCCGGCGCGAACGGCCTGCTTTCTGTGACCCCCTACTACAACAAGCCCACCCCCGACGGACTCGTCCAGCATTACAAGGCGATTGCCGAGAGCACTCCGCTGCCGATCGTCGTGTACAACGTGCCGGGGCGCACGGGCTGCAATGTCGATCCGGCGACGCTCGTGAAGCTGGCGGCGATTCCGAACATCGTCGGTGTGAAGGAAGCGTCCGGAAACATCCAGCAGATGTGCGAAGTCTGTCGCGCCGTGCCGCCCGACTTCATCGTGCTCTCTGGTGACGATGCCATTACGCTTCCGCTGATGGCGGTCGGCGGGCGCGGTGTGATCTCCGTCGTGTCCAATGAAGTCCCGCGAGAGATGTCGCAGATGGTCGAGGCCGCCGAAGGCGGCGACTTCGCTGCGGCGCGCGCGATTCACGCGACGCTGCTGCCCTTGATGATGGTCAATTTCGTCGAGTCCAATCCGATTCCCGTCAAGGCGGCGATGGCCGCGATGGGCCTCCTCGACGAGGCCTATCGACTTCCGATGGTGCCGCCGCGGCAGGAATCGCGCGCGAAGATTCTGAGTGTGCTCAGCGAGATGGGCCTCTTGAAGATTTCGGCTAAGGTGAGCGCGTGAGCGGCTCGGCGACGGGCCAGTTGGCGCAGGATATCGAGCGGCTGTACCAGCAAGGGCCTACGGCAGACAAGAAAGAGAGTCGGGCGGTGTTCGCGCAGCTCCGAGAGGAGCTGTCGGCCGGGCGAGTGCGTTCGGCCGAGCCTGATTCTTCGGCCCTAACGGGATGGCGCGTCAACACCTGGGTGAAGCAGGGCATCCTCGTCGGATTCCGCTGCGGCGATCTCGTGGACGTCTCGGTCGAAGGCGGGCGCTGGTTTTTCGGCGACAAAGACACGCTGCCGCTGAAGAAGATGACGACCGGCATGGGCGTGCGTGTCGTGCCGGGCGGCTCGTCAATTCGCGACGGCGCCTATGTCGCCAAAGGCGTGATCTGCGTGCCGCCGATGTACATCAACATCGGCGCGTACGTCGACGAATCGAGTCTTGTCGATTCTCATGCGCTCGTGGGATCGTGCGCGCAGGTCGGCAAGCGCGTGCACATCAGCGCCGGGGCTCAAATCGGAGGCGTCATCGAGCCGGTGGGAGCCATACCCGTCATCATCGAGGATGACGTGCTCGTGGGCGGCAATACCGGTATCTACGAGGGTGCCGTGATCAAGCAGCGAGCCGTGATTGGCGCTGGCACCATTCTGACGGGATCGACGCCGATCTACGACTTGCCCAAAGCGCGCATCATCAAGCCCGAGGCCGACGCTCCGCTCGTGGTGCCCGAAGGAGCGGTTGTCGTGCCGGGCGCGCGAGCGGTGACGCAGGGCATGGGCCCGCAATGGGGCCTCAGCCTGTCCACTCCAGTCATCGTCAAGTACCGAGACGAGAAGACCGACGCGCGCACCAACCTCGAACAGTGGGTTCGTTGAACGAATGTTGGATCTGACAGACGTTGTGTCGGTGACGCGCGGATTGGTCGACATCGACTCGACGACCGGGCGCGAGGGCGATTGCGTGCTGTGGATGGCGACGCTCTTGCGCGAAGCCGGCTATGGCGTCGTCGAGCAGGTGGTCGAGGGGTCGCGGCGTAACATCTACGCGGCCTTCGGAAAAGCGGACGTCGTGCTGTCGACGCACCTCGACTGCGTCCCGCCATTTTTTTCCAGTCGTCTCGAAGGAGACATCCTGTTTGGCCGGGGATCGTGCGACGCGAAGGGCATTGCCGCGTGTCAGGTCGCGGCGGCCGAGCAGATGCGGCGGCAGGGGATCTCGAACATCGGGTTGCTGTTTGTCGTTGGCGAAGAGCGCGGCAGCGACGGCGCGAAAACCGCCCAGGCATTGGCGTCGGGCTCGAAGTTTCTCATCAACGGCGAGCCGACCGATAACCGCCTGGGCATCGGCACGCGAGGCGCGCTCCGCTACAAGCTGCGGGCAACGGGCCGAGCCGCCCATTCGTCGTTTCCAGAGCTGGGCGACTCGGCCATCGAGAAGCTGATCGATGCGTTAATCCTCCTGCGAAAGATGGAGATGCCCGAGCACCCGGTGCTTGGAAGAACGCACTACACGATCGGGCTCATCAAAGGGGGCGTGGCGCCGAACGTCATTCCGTACGAGGCAGAGGCGGAAGTCATGTTCCGCACGGTCGCCGCCGTCGAAGGGCTGCGGGCGTCGATGAAGCAGTTGGCGCCGCTCGTGACGCTCGAGGAGATTCTCGACGTTCCACCGGTGATCATGCCGACCGTTCCCGGTTTCGACACGGCTACCTTCCCTTACACGACCGACATTCCGTTTCTGTCGAACTGGGGGACGCCCCTTCTTTACGGCCCTGGATCGATTCACGTGGCGCACACCGACAACGAGCATGTGAAGATCGCGGACTTGAATCGCGCTGTGCAGGACTACGAGAAGCTCGTCAGGTACTTGCTCGCCGGGACTCCCCACTGAACCCGCGCACCCCCTCGCCGAACGCGCAGGATGAACGAATCGAGAGCGGTTTTGCAGGAGATCAGGAGACCAGGAGCCGGCCCCTTCACGATCTCGACGCAGAGGCGGAGAGGCGCAAAGAACCCCTTTTTTGCCTCTCCGGTACGTAGGCATGCTGCGGGTTGAATGCTATGCGGGCCATTGCGGCGAGGAGACGCCGCGCGCGATCTTCATCGACGAACGGAGGGTCGGCGTCGATGAGGTCCTCGACGCCTGGCTGTCGCCCGATCATCGCTATTTCAAACTTCGAGGCGATGACGGCGATGTCTACATCATCCGTCACGATACCGGTGCGGAATCGTGGGAGTTGACGATGTTCAGCCGGCAGCCGTGAGGAATCCGCAGATTCGCGGATTGGCTGACTGGCAGACTGGCCGTGGGCCATGAAATATTGTTCAGGCATGGGTTGGGCGTGACCCATGCGAAAATCAGATACAATCGTCGCTGATGGACCTCCGTCAACTCGAGATCGTTCAGGCGGTCGCCGAGACCGGGTCGTTCACAGGCGCCGGCAGAAAACTGCACGTGTCGCAGTCGGCCATCAGCCGTCAGATTCTGCTGCTCGAGGATGAGCTCAACGAGAGCATCTTTCTCAGGGTCGGCCGCCGCATCCGCATCACGCCCGCCGGTGAATCGCTCGTGCAGTTGAGCAACCGGGTGTTCGGCGATATCAAGGAAACCATCACGGTCATCGGAGACAGCCAGCAGGTATTGAGCGGCACCCTGCGCCTGGCCGGGGGCATGACGGTGTGTATGTACGTCTTTCCGCAGTTGCTGCAGGAGTATCGCCGCCACCACTCGCTCGTCGAGGTGAAGCTGATTACCGGCACCTCGCAGCGGCTGCTGCAGGAGATTCGCGGCGGTGCCGCCGACCTCGGCTTCATCACGCTGCCGGTCAACGAGACAGAGTTGGTCACGGTGCCGGCGATGGAAGAGGAGATGATGCTCGTTGCGCATCCGTCTCATCCCCTGGCCAGGAAGAGGCGCATCCTGCCGCACGACCTCGCGCAGCAGCCGTTCGTGCTGTTCGAGGCGGCGTCGAACTCCCGGCGCATTGTCGACACCTTTTTCGCAAAAGAGCGCATCGAGCCGCGCATCGTCATGGAGACGGAAAACGTCGAAATCCTGAAGGCGCTGGTGCGGTCCGAGATGGGCATCACGATCATTCCGTATCAGGCGGTGGCGCGCGAGGTGCGGAGCAGGCAGCTCTTCTGCGCCCGGATTTCCGGCGCGCGCCTCGTCAGGCACACGGGGTGGGTGTATCAGCGATCGAACAAGGTGCCCCGGATGCTGGAAGAGATGTTCAAGGCATACCAGCGGATTCTGCCGAAGCTGAGCCTGAGTCCCGGCGGCAGGAACAGTGGCGCTGACACAAGTGACTAGAGATCCAGGGATCTGGAGATCTGCGGATCTAGAGATCTACCGAAGTCGGGCATAAGATGGACATGACGTGACTGAGAGCGATGTAACCCCACTTGCCTTACGTGCCGTTCCCATGTCGCCGCAGGACGTCCTGCGGCTGGCGCTCGAGAAGTTCGGTCGCCGCGCCGCGCTGTCGTCGAGTTTCAGTGCCGAAGACATGGTGCTCATCGACATGATCGTGAAGATCGATCCGGGCGCGCGCATCTTTACGCTCGATACGGGACGCCTTCCGCAGGAAACCTACAACGTCATTGATGCCACTCGACAGAAATACGGCGCTTCGATCGAAGTGTTTTTTCCCCAGCCCGAGGCCGTCCAGAACATGGTGGCCCAGCACGGGATGAACCTCTTCTATCATTCCGTCGAGAATCGCAAGCTGTGCTGCGGCGTCCGAAAGATGGAGCCTTTGCGTCGCGCGCTGTCAGGCCTCGACGCCTGGATCACTGGATTGCGCCGCGAACAGTCGGTCACACGAACGACGGTCCACAAGGTGGAATGGGACGAGGGGAACAAGCTCGTCAAGGTGAACCCGCTCGTGGAATGGACACACCAGGACGTGTGGCACTACATCCGCGAGAACAACGTGCCCTACAACGCGCTCCACGATCGCGGTTATCCCAGCATCGGCTGCGCGCCGTGCACCCGCGCCGTCCAGCCCGGCGAGCATGAGCGGGCGGGCCGCTGGTGGTGGGAGCATCCAGAAACGAAAGAGTGCGGGTTGCACGTGAAATAAATGCCCCTCTTTCCCATATTCGTGAAGCTCGAAGGACGCGCGGTCCTTCTTGTTGGCGCCGGCCCGGTAGGCGAGGCCAAGGTGGGAGGACTGTTGTCGGCGGGCGCTGTCGTGACCGTCGTTGCGCCAGAGGCCACGCCCGCCATCAGGACGCTTGCAGGCGAAGGCAAACTCGTGTGGCGCCAGCGCGGGTTCAGCCCGAAAGATCTCGACGGTAAGGCGCTCGTTGTCGCCGCCGTGCCCAAAGACGTTGCCAGCGCGATTTACGAGGCCGCGCGAGGCCGTAACGTCCTCGTCAACTCGGTCGACGATCCCGACAACTGCGACTTCTACTATCCCTCGGTCGTCAACCGTGGCGATCTGCAGATCGCTATTTCTACAGCGGGCCACAGCCCGGCGCTGGCGCAGCGTATCCGTCTCGAGCTCGAGCGGCAGTTCGGTCCCGAATACGAGCCATGGATTCAGCAGCTTGGGCAGGCTCGGCGCAATTTGTTCGCCAGCGAGATGGATCCGGACGAACGCAAGCAGCAGCTCCATCGATGGTCGGCAGGGAAGCCGGGGATGGTGTATCTGGTGGGCGCCGGACCTGGGGATCCGGAATTGCTCACGCTGAAGGCGCTGCGCATTCTGGGGCAAGCCGACGTCGTGCTGCACGACGACCTGCTGACCGACGAAATTCTCGAGCTGATACCCTCGACCGCCCGCATCGAGTGCGTCGGCAAGCGGCATGGCGACCGTCAGGTGACGCAGCAGGAAATCAACCGTCGTCTGTGCGAGTACGCGGCAGCCGGTGAAACAGTCGTCCGGTTGAAGGGTGGCGACGGCGCCATTTTCGGCCGCGCCAGCGAAGAGATGGACGCGCTGCGCGACGCGGATATTGCTTTCACGATTGTGCCGGGTGTCACCGCGGCGAGCGGGGCCGCGGCTGCAGCACAGGTTTCGTTGACCGATCGGCGGCTCGGAGCGTCGCTCGTCTTCCTGACGGCGCAGCGGTGCAAGGGCAATCCGCCGCCCAACTGGAAGGCCGTTGCCCAACTCGGGGGCACGACCGCGATCTACATGCCCGGCGGCCACGAGGCCGACCTGGCGCGCCAGCTTCTCGACGCCGGCCTGTCGCGCGACATGACGTGCTTTGTCGTTGCCAGCGCTTCACGGGCCGAGGAACGGGTGGTCGAGACGACGCTCGGCCAACTTCCGGAGCTGCCTCAGCTGCCGGCGCCCGCCCTGCTCTTGATTGGCGTGCTGCCTGGTTCGGCTACGGTCGGCGAGAGCCGCCAACGGACTACTGGAAAAACAAGGAAATCGGGCCGCGGTCATTAATTTTTGTGATGAATCCTTAATGAAAATTCATTTGACATTATGACCCCCGCGCCGCCAGAATACCTTCCGATCATGATGCTCCGCCCCGTCCTCAGCTTCTTTGTCACCGTCGCCGTTACGGTGACCGGCATCACCAAGATGCCGGTCGACTAGCTGCGGATGTTTTAGCCTGAGCGTAGAAAAGGATTAACCAAAGGCCATCATCCGCAGCGAGCGGGTGATGGCCTTTTTTTTTGAGAAACATGCGAATTGCATATCAAGGTGAGCCGGGCGCGTATAGCGAGGCAGCGGCGCTGAGATTCAGCCCCGGCGCAACCACTCTGCCGTGCGTCAGCTTCGACGAGGTCTTCGCGGCTGTCGAGAGCGGCAAGACGACGCACGGGATTCTGCCGATTGAGAACTCAATCGGCGGCAGCATCCATCGCAACTACGATCTGCTGCTCGAGCACGAGCTTCCCGTCGTCGCCGAGGTGCTGCTGCAGGTATCGCACAACCTGCTCGCCTATCCAGGCACGAAGCTGCAGGACATCAGGAGGGTGTACTCGCATCCCCAGGGGCTGGCCCAGTGCGAGGGCTTTCTTTCGAGCCTGAAGAACGTCGAGATCGTGGCGACCTACGACACGGCCGGCAGCGCCAAGATGATTCGCGAGGGGGAACTGAAAGACACGGCAGCCATCGCCTCGGCCCGTGCGGCAGAAGTGTTCGGCCTCGAATCGCTCGCTGCGGGCATTCAGGATTACAAAGAGAACATCACGCGCTTCATCCTCATCAGCAAGGCCGCCGCCGATCCCGAGAAAGCCGACAAGACGATGATTGTGTTCACTCTGCCGAATACGCCTGGCGCGCTGTTCAAGGCGCTGAGCGTATTTGCGCTGCGGGACATCGACCTCACCAAGCTCGAGTCTCGACCGGTGCGCGGGCGGGCGTTCGAATACTTGTTCTATGCCGATATCGCGGTGCCGCGCCAGGATCTACAGTGCACGCGCGCTCTCGTTCACCTCGCCGAGTTCGCCAAGTCGATGCGCACGCTCGGCTCCTACACCTCGTGGAAAGAGAAGAACTGATGCCAGACAATCCGTTGAAACCGCGCAGTGGAGCGATCACCGACGGTCCGAGCCGGGCTCCGGCGCGGGCGATGCTGAAGGCCGTCGGATTCTCGGACGCCGATTTGCGGAAGCCCATCGTCGGCGTTGCCAACACGTGGATTGAGATCGGCCCGTGCAACTACCATCTGCGCACGCTGGCCGAGCACGTGAAAGAGGGCATCCGCAAAGCCGGCGGCACGCCGATGGAGTTCAACACCGTGTCGATCTCCGACGGCATCACCATGGGCAGCCAGGGGATGAAGGCGTCGCTCATCAGCCGCGACCTCATCGCCGATTCGATCGAGCTCGTCGCGCGCGGGAACATGTTCGACGGTCTCATCGCGCTGTCGGGATGCGACAAGACGATTCCCGGCACGATCATGGCGCTGGCCCGCCTCGACATCCCGGGGTTGATGCTCTACGGCGGTTCCATCGCTCCCGGCGAGTTTCACGGCAAGAACATCACCATTCAGGACGTCTTCGAAGCGGTGGGCGCGCATGCGGCCGGCCGCATGTCGGATGCGGATCTCTTGAGCGTCGAAAACCA
>Ga0105106_10002211_pt1 | contig 14001 bp, 12 predicted proteins | sample PPLLaktember2015_5_FD_79109 | JGI IMG/M metagenome (GOLD analysis project Ga0105106, IMG submission 79109) | Freshwater sediment microbial communities from Prairie Pothole Lake near Jamestown, North Dakota, USA - PPLs Lake P8 Core (1) Depth... | ecosystem: Environmental > Aquatic > Freshwater >...
ACGATCCCTTCGCCCCAATGCAGCAAATCACTGCCTTTCAGATCGCGACGGAATTGCGCGGTGTAGCGCGCGGCCCCGGCAGCCGTTTCGAGCGCGGCTGCGGGCGGGGCCTCGGGCGCAATGAGGATCGGCAGCACGTATATGCCCAGTGCGAATCCGAGCACCCCCACCACGAGATGTGAGGCAGCGAGCAGGAGCCACTTCTTCATCGTCGTCTCCAGCGCTCTTGCGATGACGCTTGGTCGCCGCACAGGGCGCAATGCTTACGCGCTCCCGCGCGCACACCAGACTATCGTTGGGCGGCGCGTCCCGAGCCTAAGGCGAACGCGCCCCCTGGCAACGTGTCGGACTTTCCTCCGACACGCGAGCAAAGGAAAGGAGGTTACGGAGGAAAACCTTGGTTTTTCTCTGTTCGTGGGCGGCGAAGCCCGAGCCGAAGGCGAGCGCCGCCCCCTGGCAACGCGTCGGACTTTCCTCCGATACGCGCGCAAAGGAAAGGAGGTTACGGAGGGAAACCTTGGTTTCCCTCTGTAGCGTGATATCCCCCCCGAGCGGAGCGAGTTACAGAGGGAAACCTTGGTTTCCCTCTGTATCGTTCACCGGCGGCAGGCGAGCCTATCGTTGCTGCCTTAGGCAGCAACGATAGGCTCGCCCTTTATCGTGGTGCGGTGCATGACGCGGCGGTGGGCGGTGTCGATCTCGGTGCGGTAGTGCATCGCGCAGCGGTTGTCCCACAGCACGATGTCGCCGACCCGCCACTTGTGCGTCCACGCGTATTTCGGCTGCGTTGCGTGCGCCCATAGCGCGTCGAGCAATGCTTCGCTCTCGGCGTTGGGCATGCCCACGATGTAATTCGACGGCCAGTCGCGGCGGCGCCCGAGGTAGAGCGCGCGCCTGCCCGTCACCGGATGCACTCTCACCAGCGGGTGCGCCGGCCCCTGCACCTCTTCGGGCGTGGCCGGCATTTTCACGCCGGGACGCAGCACTCCCGCGCTGTTGCGGCTGGAGTCGTGCACCTGCGATTTGCCTTCGATCGCTTTCTTCAACGCCTGCGGCAGCTCGTCGTAGGCGAGGTACTGGTTGCTGAAGGAGGTATCGCCGCCCCCGCCCGCGGGCGGGATCTCCAGCGCGTAGAGCATGCTGCCCGCCGGGGGGACTTCGACGTATGAGTTGTCGGTGTGCCAGACGACTTCGTAGCTGCCGAGGCTACCGTTGTCCTTCACCGGACGGCCGTTCGCGTCGAGATTGGAGATGATGCTGACACTCGGGTGGCGCGAGATCATGTGCCTGTCGTCGACCTGCTTGCCGACGTCGAGGTGGTATTTGCGCGAGGCGGCTTCGTGCGGCGGACCGAAGATGCCTGCCGCGGCGAGGAGCTGCTCGTCGCTGATGTCCTGCCCGCGCACGAGCAGAACGAGGTGATCGGCCCACGCCTTGCGCAGCGCCTCTTTTACGTCGTCAGCCACGGCACGCGAGAAATCGACGCCCTGGATCTCCGCGCCGAGCGCTGCGCCCGTCGGTATCGCTTTGAAGCTCATTTCACGTTCCTGGTGGTCGCGGGATGCGCTGATTCTAAGTAAACCCCGTCAAGCGCGACAGACCCGCCAGGAAATCGGCGCCCGCCGCCGATTTTCGATACTGCCAGGGCGGGACGGGAAGGGCCTCCTTCCACAGCCCGACGCGCCGCATACGCGCTTCGCTCTCGACCCAGGCGTAACGCAGGCGCTCGGCGGGCGGCTGCTGTTTCGCGTATTGCCTGTAATGCCAGGCGAGCCCCATCCTGATCTGCTCCAGACCGAGGTCCAGGGTGTACGCACAGCCGGGCCGCGTGCACTCGGGCAGAAGGACGCGCGCAATCAGGCGCCGGTAGCGGTCGCGCTTCCCGCCCACTACGAGTACGGTCTTGCCATGAGCGAGGGCGGCGAGGTGCTGTTTCGAGCGCTCGCCGTAAGCCTGGCGGCGTTCGGGCGCGTCGATTCCGGAGAGTCTCACTTTGTGCAGCTGGTGCTCGGCGTCGAGCAGGGTGAGCGTGTCGCCGTCGCCGATGGCGACGACGCGAGCGTGGAACTGCGCCGCGCCGGCGCCTGCACTGAGCACGAGCGCGAGCGCTGCGGCGAAGAATTTGAACGCGATAGCGGCCTCCCTGGGCCGCGATTATGGGGATACGCTGCCATTAGTACAAGGGGCGAGTGTCCCCGGGATTTGTCGGGCGCACACCCTCACGGTATCCTTCGGGGACAAATCACCAACGAGGAGAAACAAATGAAGTTCGCCACAATCGCCCGCGCGCTCGCCGTCGTCGGCGCAGGCGCGGTCCTGTCGGGCGCACCGCCCGTGCTCGCGCAAAGCGCCAAATCAGGCGTCGACAGTTACCCGTCGCGCCCGGTGCGCTTCATCACGCCCGCTGCGCCCGGCGGCACGACCGACCAGCTCGCGCGGCTTTTCAGCCAGCGCATGTCCGACATCTACAAGCAGCAGGTCATCGTCGACAATCGCGCGAGCGCTTCGGGCGTGATCGCCGGCGAGTTGACGACGCAGGCTGCGCCCGACGGCTATACGCTTTTTCTGCCGTATCACCAGCACACGATCAACGCGGCGCTGCTGCCCAAACTGCCGTATCACCCGGTCAACGATTTCACGCCCATCACGCAGCTCACCGCGGCGGGTCTGATGCTCGTCGTGCATCCGTCGAGCCCGCCGAAGAACTTCAAGGAGTTCCTCGACTGGACGCGGAACTACAAAGGCAATCTGAATTTCGGCTCCGCCGGAATCGGCAGCGGCGGCCATCTCGCAGGTGAGCTGTACAAAATGATCGCCAAAGTGAACGCGGCGCACATTCCCTACAAAGGCACCGGGCCCGCGCTCGCCGCGCTCCTCGGCCAGGAGTACCAATTCAACTTCATGGGTCTCCTGGCGGCATCGCAGCAGCACAGGCAGGGACGTTTGAGAGCGCTGGCGGTGACCTCCTCCAAACGCTCGCCGGGTCTGCCCGAGATTCCCACCGTTGCGGAATCGGGTTTGCCGGGATTCGAAGTGGTGGGCTGGTACGGCGTGTTCGCGCCCCCCAAGCTGCCCAAGCCGCTGCTCACCCGGCTGCACGGCGATATAGTGAAAATCCTGAACGAGCCTGGAATCCAGAAGATCATCTTCAACCAGGGCGCGACGGCAGTCGGTAGTTCTCCCGAAGAGTTCAGGAAATACCTGCTCGCCGATCTGGAGAAGTGGAAGAAAGTCGTCCAGGCGAGCGGCGCGAAAGCGAATTGAGCAAAGCGCTACACAGGCACAGCCTGCACGCGGAATTTCCCGTCGCCGTCAAAGGCGACGGGGTCTATCTCATAGACTCCGCGGGCAAGCGCTACCTCGACGGTTCGGGCGGCGCCGCGGTGTCGTGCCTCGGGCACAGCAATGCGCGGGTGCGCGAGGCGGTCAAGGCGCAGATCGACGCGCTCGAGTTCGCGCACACGCGGTTTTTCACGAACGAGCCGATGGAGGCGCTGGCGGAAGACCTCGTCTCCGACGCGCCTGCCGGGCTGACCAAAGCGTGGTTCACCTGCGGCGGCTCGGAGTCGATCGAAGCGGCGCTGAAGATGACGCGCCAGTATTTCATCGAGACGGGGCAGCCGCAGCGGCGCCACGTCATCGGGCGCATGCAGAGCTATCACGGCACCACTGCCGGTGCGCTCTCCGCAGGCGGCAACATCGGGCGCCGCGCGGTGTTCGAGCCGCTGCTCCTCGGCGCCATGCATCACGTCTCACCGTGTTTCGCGTACCGCGGGCAGGGCGCGGACGAAAGCGAAGCGCAATACGGGCAGCGCGTCGCGAACGAGCTCGAAGCGAAAATCCTCGAGCTCGGTCCCGATACCGTCGCGGCGTTCGTCGCGGAGACGGTCGTCGGCTCCACGCTCGGATGCGTTACCGCGGTCCCCGGCTACTTCAGGCGCGTTCGCGAAATCTGCGACCGCTACGGCGTGCTGCTCATCCTCGACGAAGTGATGTGCGGCATGGGACGCACCGGCCGCCGCTACGCGTGCGAAGACGAAGGCATCGCGCCCGACTTCATCGCGCTCGCGAAAGGCCTCTCCGCGGGCTATCTCCCGCTCGGCGCGCTACTGGTCGCCGACAAGGTGCACAAGGCGATCGAATCGGGCTCGAACGCCGTCATGCACAGCCACACTTTCACCGGCCACCCCGTCGCGTGCGCGGCCGGTCTCGCCGTGCAGCGCGAAGTGCGCGAGCGCGATCTCCTTTCGAACGTGCGCAGGATGGGCGGCATGCTCAAAAGCGCGCTGAGCGAAGAGCTCGGCAATCACCCGAACGTGGGCGACATCCGCGGCAGAGGGCTTTTTCTCGCGCTCGAGCTCGTGAAGGACCGCAGGACCAAGGAGCCTTTCGACGCTTCGGCCCGCTTGAGCGAGCGCATCCGCGTGCGCGCGATGCAGAACGGGCTCGTCTGCTATCCGATGGGCGGCGTCGTCGACGGCAAGCACGGCGACAACGTCATGATCGCGCCGGCTTTCATCGTCGAGGAGCAGCACGTGTTCGAGCTCGTGGAGAAGCTCAACCGCACGCTGGAGGACGTACTCGCGTCCTAGCTTTTCGCAGTGGACTTCGTCGGGTCGACGAAAGGCATCGTCACGACGACTGCGCCGCGCTTGCCGTCGGGCGTTTCGATCTCCAGCCTGGTTCCGAGCGCGGCGTGCGCGACCGGCACCATCGCGTAGCCGATGTTTTTTTTCAGTCGCGGCGAATAGATCGCGGAAGTGATCTCTCCCACCGCAGCATCGCCCGCGCGCACCGGCCAGCGCGTCATGTTGAATTCGAGTCGGGCGCCTTCGATCTCCACGCCGCAGAGCTTGCGCCGCGCACCTTCCGTTTTCACTCGCTTCAGTGCGTCTTTGCCTATGAACGGCTGCGGCTTCCCCAGATCCACGAGGCGCTCGAGCCCCACTTCGTATGGATTCGTCGCCAAGGTCATGTCGACGCCGTAGTTGAGGATGCCGGCCTCGATGCGGCGGATATCCGAAGGCCCCGTCGGCGCGATCGCATACTTCCTGCCGGCATCCATGACGCGCTCCCACAGGTCGTCGCCGCGTGCGGGATCGAGCAGATAGAGCTCGTAGCCGAGCTCGCCGGTCCAGCCGGTGCGCGTCACGATCACCGGGATGTCGCCCAGCTTCGTTTCGAAGAACTGGTAATAGCCGAGTGAGGGCACGCGCTCGCCGAAGAGGTCGTGCACGAGCGGGCGCGATTTGGGGCCCTGGATCTGCATCGGCGCGACGTCGAGCTCGCGCAGGCTCACGTTCATCCCGCTGCCGTAGGCGACGCCTTTCGCCCATAGCAGGATGTCGCTGTCGGCCGCGGCGAGCCAGAAGCGGTTCTCTTCCAGGCGCAGGAGGACGGGGTCGTTCACGATGCCGCCGTCCTCCGCGGTGAGGAGCACGTATTTCCCGTATCCCACCGGGCATTTCGACACGTCGCGCGGGGTGAGGAGGCTCATGAAGCGGAACGCGTCGGGACCTGCGATCTCGAGGTTGCGCTCGACCGACACGTCCCACACCGTCACATCGTTCAGGAGCTTTTCGTATTCGCGCTCGAGATCGTCGTAGCCGATCGGCAGGAACATGTGGTTGTAAACGGTATAGCCCCAGCAGCCGTAGCGCCGGGTCGCTTCGAAATACGGGGAGCGCCTGAGTCTCGCTCCGCGCTGGATCAACTGCATGTCCAACGGCTTGTGCATCGATACCTCCATTTCCGGATGGGGTGTCAGGCTGGCGCGACTTCGTCTTCGGGGGAGGAATCAATGATACGTGCTATCCGCGGCGCCGCGAGCGAGGCGTTTCTCAGCGCACGCGCGCGACCGGGACGAGCGGGCTCGCGACCGCCCAGACGCCTCGCGCAATCACGCGCGGGCCATCGAAGACGAGATAGCTTTGCCCGCCGTAATGCGGCAGCGGACGCGAGATCGCTTTCAGTGCGTCGGCATCTCGCGCGGAAATGACTGCGACCGGCGCGCGCTGCGGGTCGTTTTCGACGGTCCACACCTGCGCCGAGCCGGCGCTGCTCGCGACCGGGGCCGGTCGTGCCGGAAGCCGCAGCCGGGCGAGAGCCGAGTCGACCTCGCCGTGCAGGCCGATCAGCAGCACGGGCTCGCGCGTGTCGTCGATCGCCACGCTATCCGACGCCCGAGGCGAGGTTTCAAAGAATTCGCGCGCGACGCTTTCGGCCGCGCGCTGCGCACCGGTCTCACCCGCGGCGACGACGAGCCGCGGCGCGCGCGCGACGATCCACTGGCGCAGGATGGGCGGCAGCTCCGCGGGAGCGAGCGCGCGCCACACGCGCACATCGGGATCGACGCGCACGCCCTCGGGCACGAAGTCGAGCTCGAGCGTGACGACCTGCCGCTCGCGATCGACTCGCACCCGGCGCACCTCGGTTTTCCCGCCGGCGACGATCGCGAGCGGTACGTCGAGCGCGTAGGCAGGCGCGGCCTGCTCGATCGCCAGCGTGAGTGTCGTTTTCCCGTCCGCGCTGCGCGCTTGCGCTTCTTTCACGGTGACGCTCGGCGCACCCGCACGCTGCACCCACTGCTCGAAGAAGGCGCCGAGCGGCTGCCCGGAGGATTCCTCGAATGCATCCTGCAGATCGTGCCATGACGACCGGCGAAACCGCCTCGTCTCCCAGAAGCGGCGCACGCCGCTCGCGAACGCCTCTACGCCGATTGCGTCGCGCAGCATGAAGAAGACCATCGCGGCTTTGCCGTACCCCGACGCCGCTGCGGCGCCGTGCGTGCGCGACCGAAACGCCGAGAGCGCAATGTCGCGGCCCGGGGGCACGGCCGCGAAATCGCGTAACCACCCGACGCGCATCTCGCGCGCGCCGGCGGGCGATTCCCGCTCGCGGTAGGCGTAGTCCGCCATGAAGGTCGTCAGCCCTTCGCTCCAGTTGCCGCGTGCGTAATCGACGTAGACGCCGTTCCCCCACCAGTTGTGCAGCACTTCGTGCCCCAGCGAGGTGCCGCGTATGAAAGGGAGCTTCAGCACCCGCGCGCCGATATAGGTGAGACCGGGCATGCCGAAACCGGTCGGCAGCGGGCTCGCCACGATCGAGAACCCGTCGAACGGATATGCGCCGATCAGCTGCGAGTAGCGCTCGATGTAGCGCGCGCTGTCTTCGAGGTAGCCTTGCGCAAGCGTTTCCAGGTCGCGGTAGAAATAGGTGCGCAGGCGGAGCGGGGCCGCGCCCTTGCGCGGCACGCGCTTCTCGTGCACGACGTAGGGTCCGGCCATGAGGTCTATGCCTTCCGAGGCCTTCGGGAACTCGAAACGCGCGACATACTGCTGGGCGGCGTGCGCCGGCGGTTTCTCTTCGATCAGGCGCCCGGCGACGAGCCCGCGCTGCGAAGCAGGCAGCGCTACGCGAAGGGTGTAGCTGAAACGGCCGCGCGGCTGCGGATACCACCCACTGCCCGACGGCAGAAAAGTGCCTTCGGGCGACGCCATGGGTGGGTGCGCGGTCAGCACCGCTCGATGGTCGAGCGCTGTATCGAGGGCCGGCAGAGTGCCGCCATACTCGATGCGGAGCTTCGCGCCTGCCGCGCCCGCGATGCGCCAGTGCTTGAGGTCCCCTGCGGCGGTCGAGCTCACGGGCACGGGCCGGCCATTCGCCGTCGCGCTGCTCACGGCGAGCGAGGCATGCAGCGCAAACGAAAAGTCGGCAGGCGCGATGAGCTCGGCGACGGCAGCAAGACGCCGCGCGGCCGGGTCCAGATCGACGTCGAGATCGAGATGGGCGGCGCGCACGGCGAGCGACAGCGCGCAGCAGGCGCAGGCGAGGACAGCCTGCGCGGCCCTCGCGCGCAGTGAGCGCTTCATGACTTCGGCGGAAACTTGACGACGAGCTCCAGCGTGTTTTCGCCGCGGCGGATCTCGAGCGGCAGCCACGTGCCCGCCGGCGCGCTTCGTATCGCCGCTGCAACGGCGCCTGCCGTCGAAACGCGCGACCCGGCCACGGACACGATGCGATCGTCGGCTTTGATGCCGCTGCGCTCGGCGAGACTTCCCGCCGTGACCGCGCTCACGCGTATCGCGCCGTCCACGGCATCGAGCTGCACGCCGAGGCGCGGCGGCGGGGCTTTCGCCCGGGTCGCGGCAGGCAATGCGAAGAGCGCATCAGCGAGCTCCGGCGCGAGCTTGCCGCAGTCTGCGAGCGCATCGATGGGCAGCATCGCGCCGACGTTACTCACGCCCAGGTCGCGAAGCTGATGCGTGACGCCGTGGCCGCCGCGCACGTGGCCCGCGCCGATCACGCCTACCACGAGCGGGCGCAGCGCCGCGTCGCCTTTCAGGGGTGAGGCGAGCCCTTGAGCGAATGCACGGTCCCACGCGGTCTGCGCTTCCACGAAAAACCGGAACGCGGGCTCGCCGCGGCTCGCGCCAGCGCCGCCTTTGTGCGGCGCGTGCTGTCTGAATACCTGAAACAGGTGATCGACGTAAGCCGGCGCGGCCGCTGCCGGGCGCGAAATGCCTTCCTTGCGTTCCCCCGGAATGGCGTCCCAGCCTTGCTCGCGTATGGCGGCCGTGAGCGTGCGCTCGACATTGAGCGCGAGCATCGGGATCCGGTTCAGGCGCGCGAACTCGAAAAGCGGCAGGTAGAGCTCGGGCGGAAAGGCCCACACCTTGTCCCATTCCACGCGCGCGAGTAAATCCCGGGCGCTCAACTCGCCCGCGACCCAGCGGTCGAGCACCGGCTGCACCCGCCGCGGAAAAGCTTCGAAGCCGATCACCATGCGCGGCCTGAGAACGTGCAGGCCTGCGAGCGTCTGCAGCTGCCAGCGGTGATGGTCCGCGTCGTCGTGATTCTCGCCGAGGAGAACCACGTCGCGCTTCGCCATGTCGGACAGCACGTCGTGTGCGGTGGCCCGCAGGGGCGATGCGTCTCCCAGCGTGTACCAGGCGCCTGGTGCGAGACACGGCTGCACCGTCGCGGCTGCGCCGGGACCGGCAAAAGCCAGGACAAAAAAAAGCGCCGGGGCGAAGGCCGCGAAGATACGCAAGAGACGCGAGGGAAAAGAGAAAAGTATAACCGCCGCGATACGCAGGCGCGCGGCGTGCTACCCGATCGAAGCGGATGCGACAATTGCGTCGTCCGTCAACGGAGCCCCTACATGGCAGCAATCGAAACGATACGCCGCGTTGCCGCGGCGCTCCTGCTTCCTTTCGTCGCCGCAGCCGCATGTGCCGGCGAGGGACAGACCGTGCGCTCGGAGAAGCACAGCTTCAGGGTGGTGACCCTCGTCGAGGGCTTGCAGCACCCATGGGGCATGGCGTGGCTGCCGGACGGCCGCATGCTCGTGACCGAGCGCGCGGGGCGGCTGCGCATCGTGTCCCGGGATTTCAAGCTCGATCCGAAGCCGGTCGAAGGCCTGCCGAGAATCGTCGTCGGCGGGCAGGGCGGTCTGTTCGACGTCGTGCTCCCTCCCGACTACAAGCAGAACGGCTGGGTCTACATCTCGTACAGCGGTCCCGGCGACGGCGGCCACGGCACCGAGCTCATGCGCGCCAGGCTCGACGGCAACCGCCTCGCGGACGCGCAGGTGCTCTTCAGGCTGCAGCCCAAGAGCGGCGCGGGACACCACTTCGGCGGCCGCATCGTCTTCGATGGCAAAGGCCACGTCTTTCTCACGCTCGGCGATCGCGGCTCCCAGGACCGGGCGCAGCGCCTCAACGACCACGCGGGCTCGCTCATACGCCTCAACGAAGACGGCAGCGTGCCCAAAGACAATCCGTTCGTGGGCCGCAGGGACGCGAAACCCGAGATCTATACCTACGGCAACCGCAACATGCAGGGTGCGGCGCTGCACCCGAAGACCGGCGAGCTGTGGACCCATGAGCACGGCCCGCAGGGCGGCGACGAAGTGAACGTGATGCGCGCCGGCCGCAACTACGGCTGGCCGGTGATCACTCACGGCGTGAGCTACGGCAGCGGCACCAAAATCGGCGAAGGCACCCGCAAAGCCGGTGTCGAGCACCCACTGCATTACTGGGTGCCTTCGATCGCGCCTTCAGGAATGGCGTTCTACGAAGGCGACAGGTTCCCGAACTGGCGCGGCAACCTGCTCGTGGGCTCGCTCAAGGACGAGATGCTGGTGAGGCTGGAGCTCGACGGCGAGAAAGTCGTGAAAGAAGAGCGGATGCTGCGCCAGGGAATCGGCCGCATCCGCGACGTGCGCGTCGGCCCCGACGGCTACGTTTATCTGCTCACCGACGAGCGGCGCGGCGTGCTCGCGCGGCTGGAGCCGGTGAATTGATCAGTCCGCCTTCGCCCCCGAAGCTTTCACCGCTTTGCCGAAGCGCGCGATGTCCGCGCGGATCCGCGTGCCGAATTCCTCCGGAGTGCCGCCCAGCGGATCGACGCCCATTTCCACGAGCCGTTTGCTCATCGCGGGCTCGCGCAGGATACGCGTGATTTCCTTCGCGAGCTTGTCGATGACGGGCTTCGGCGTCTTCGCCGGCGCCACGATGCCGGTCCAGTTGCCCATCACGAACTCCTTGTAGCCCTGCTCTATCATCGTCGGCACATCGGGAATGAAAGGGTGACGCTTCTCCGTCAGCGATGCGATCACGCGCATCTTGCCGCCTTTGGTGTACGGAAGCAGCTCGGGTATGGCGTTGATGATCACGTGCACTTCGCCCGACATCATCGCCGGTACCGCGGGGCCCACGCCTTTGAACGGCACGTGGGTCGCGTCTATTTTCGCTGCGACTTTGAACATTTCCATCGAGAGGTGGCTGATCACGCCGACGCCGCCGGAGGCATAAGCCAGCTTTTTCTTCTTCGCCTCGGCGACGAACTCCGCGACGTTTTTCACCGGGAGGCCCGCGTTGACGACCATGATGAGCGGGGAGATGCCGAGCACCGTCACCGGCGTGAGATCGCGCTCCAGGCTGTAGTCGAGCTTCCGGTACAGCGTCTGCGCAATCGTGTGCGCGGTGCTGATATTCATGAACGTGTAACCATCCGGAGTCGTCCGGGCGAGAATGCCGGCCGCGAGATTGCCGCCGGCGCCCGGCCGGTTGTCGACGATGACCGGCTGGCCCCATGATTCGATGAGCTTCTCGGCGACGATGCGCGCCATGATGTCGTTGATGCCGCCGGGCGCGAAGGCAACCAGATAGCGGATGGGCCGCGTCGGATACTCCGCGGCGCCTGCCGGAAATGCGGCGAAAGCGGGAATGCCCACGAGCGCGGCCCACACCGCGCGCCTCCAGGTGCCGAATGCCATCACGATCTCCTCATGCCATGGTTATAGGACTGCTCGGGGAAGTGTAGCAAGATCCCCTCTCGGGCGTGGATATCTCCCGATGACGTCATTCTGGCGTGGGCCGGAGATCATTTTCAACAAAGTCCGGCGTCAGGATGGATTCCGGTTTTCACCGGAATGACGATGTTGGAGCAACGCTTTCCATGCCGGATGCGCATGGATGAGCGCGAGCGCGCGCGGCAGCAGGGTCTTGCCCGGCTGCACGTGCTGCCAGGTCGAGGTGCCCGAAGGATGGGGAAGCGGCGCGAGGTCGAACGAGCAGCCGTTGTATTTCACCCGGTGCAGCGCGCCGACGACCGCGTCGAGCTTGTCGAAGGCGATGAAGCGCTGGATCGCGAGCTTGCCGACCGCAATGACGAGCCTGGGCTTGAGGAGCGCGAACTCCGCCGCGAGCCATTCCGAGCAGTTCGCGACTTCGTCGGGATCGGGAACGCGGTCCCCTCCGGAGGGCTTCTTGCCCGGAAAGCACCGGCACACCGCGGCCATGTAAACGCGGCCGCGAAAAGCGTCTTCGTCGAGGCCGATCCCGCCGAACCACTTGAAAAGCATCTTTCCCGCGGTCCACGCGAAAGGCTTCCCGATCGCCGGCTCGCGCGGCCCCGGAGCCTGGCCCACGAGCAGCACCCGCGATACGACCGGGTTGCCGATGACCGGCGTGCTCTGCATGCGCGGGCAGCGCCGGCAGCGTGAGAGCGCATCCTGGTGGCGCAGCAGTGCTACATGGCTATCGGGCATGTGCCGCCTCGCCTCAGCGCCGTGTCGCACGGCGGCTGTCGCGCGCGGCCTTGCGGCCCCACACCCACACGTACTGCGTGCCCGACGCCACGACGGTGGCGAACACGAGCACGAAGACCGCCGGCAGCGAGCGGGATGCGTCGACCCAGCCCGCCGCGCTCGCCATCACCGTGATCAGCACCCCGAACTCGATGAAGGTGTTCACTTTCGAGAGCATCGTCGGCGCGATCTCCACGTGACCGAGAGCGACGCGATACGCGACGGCTCCGGTGACGATCACGACGTCGCGCAGCACGATCGCGACCGCGAGCCAGAGCGGCAGCAGCCCCTGCCACGCGAGGAGCACCGTCGCGACGAACATGTTGAGCTTGTCCGCGACCGGATCGAGCGCCGCGCCGAAGCGCGAGCGCAGGTCGAAGCGCCGCGCGATGACCCCGTCCAGAAAATCGCTGATGGCGGCGCTCAGGAAAACCAGGAGGGCGGGACCGTATACGCCGCTCCACAAGAGCCACCCCGTCACCGGCACGAGCGCCAGCCTGACGAGCGTAATGACATTGGGTATGTTGAGCATGAAACGATATGCTACCGTTCACCGCGTAACCTGCAGCTATGGTGCCTGAACATGACTTATTGCGTGGCAGCCCTCGTCGAGGAGGGCATCGTCTTCGCGTCGGACTCGCGCACCAGCGCCGGCGCCGACAACATCGCGATCTACAGCAAGATGGTGTGCTGGGAGGTGCCCGGCGAGCGCGTCCTGGTGGTGCTTTCTTCCGGCAACCTGGCGACCACGCAGAGCGTGATCTCGCTCTTGCGCATTCGCTCCAAGGACCCGACCGGCAAGCCGCAGGAAAACGGCGTGCTCGGCGTGCAGCGCATGTACGAAGCCGCGGACCTCGTGGGGCGCACCTTGCGCGAAGTGGTCGCGCGCGAGAAGGCGGTGAGCGAGTCCGGCGTCGACATCGACTGCAGCTTCATCGTGGGCGGACAGATCGGGCACCACCGGCCGCGGCTTTTCCGTGTCTACCCCGAAGGCAATTTCATCGAAGCGACCGCCGACACCACCTTCTTCCAGATCGGCGAGACGAAGTACGGCAAGCCGATCATCGACCGCGTGGTGCGCGTGAAAACTCCGCTCCGGCAGGTGGCGAAAGCGATACTCGTGTCGTTCGATTCGACCATGCGCTCGAACCTGACCGTCGGCCTGCCGATCGACCTCCTCGCCTACGAGCGCGATGCGCTGCGCGTGACGCTGCGGCGGCGCTTCGTGCAGGGCGACCAGTACTTCTCGGAAATCAGCGGCGCGTGGTCGGCGGGCTTGCGGCGCGCGTTCGCCGAAGTTCCCGATGTGCCGTGGGAGCAGCCGCCGGACGCCCGGTCTTAGGCTACCGCAAGGAGTGACGGGGCTATCGCAAAGAGTGATGGGGCTATCTTGGCACACCGTCAGGGAGTGGGCGTCGGCGCCGAGTGAGGCAGCATCGTGACGCCCGCGAGCTTGCACGCGAGGATCGCCTGGCGCACCGTTTCGACCGCTTTCGGTCGCGGGAAGCTTCGCCGCCACGCGAGCGCGACGCGCCGGCTCGGAACCGGCGCGGCGAACGGCCGCACCGCAGTCAGGCGGTTTTCGAGGGCCTGTCCTTCGGAGGCCGCAGCGGGAACGACGGTGATGCCGACGCCCGAAGCGACCATGTGCCGTATCGTTTCGAGCGAGCTTCCTTCGAGGCTTTGCTGCATGCCTTCGCTCGTCGCGCGCTCGACCCCCGAGCACGTGTGCAGAACCTGCTCGCGAAAGCAGTTGCCGCTGGACAGCAGCAGCAGGTTCTCGCGGCACAGATCGTTCGCGGGTATGCGCGCTTTTTTCGCCCACGGATGCGCGGCCGGCATGAGCACGCGAAAAGGCTCGTCGTATACCGCCTGCGTGACGATGCCGGGCTCGGCATAGGGCAGCG
>Ga0105106_10002213_pt1 | contig 13995 bp, 15 predicted proteins | sample PPLLaktember2015_5_FD_79109 | JGI IMG/M metagenome (GOLD analysis project Ga0105106, IMG submission 79109) | Freshwater sediment microbial communities from Prairie Pothole Lake near Jamestown, North Dakota, USA - PPLs Lake P8 Core (1) Depth... | ecosystem: Environmental > Aquatic > Freshwater >...
AAGGGGTGGCACGGGCCAAGCGAAGCTTGCCCGTGACCGAATGAGCTCGCATGGGCAAGCTCCGCTTAGCCCATGGCACCCGAGCCGACCGGGCAGATGAGCCTAATTCAACAGCATGGCCATCCGACCCCGGACGTTTGTCGCCGCGAGCTCGGGCGGGCCTATAGGCCGCCCGAAGATTTGTCTGAAACCGTTGATTCAACAGCATGGCCCGATTCCCTTGTCCCCGCTTCAGTAAACGGCCCTCTCCATTGCACGGGATGTGCGATTCTGTTAATTAGGGACCCGTTATCGGCCCTGAGCTCCGGACACACCGGGTGCCGTGGTCTCCTGATCCCGCCTGATGCCATTGTTTGTCAGCGGCAGGGGGGGGTGCGCCGCAAGGTTTCCGGGGAAAGGAACAGAGATGTCAACGGCTTTGATCACGGGTGCCACAGGGTTTGTCGGCCGCCATGTCGCCGAAATTCTGCTCCATGAGGGTTGGGAAGTTCATGCCTTGAGGCGCCCGACCTCCATGCGCTATCTGGAAGCCTGGTCAGGATTGAAGTGGTTCGAGGGTGATATCCGGTCCGCTCGTGACGTCGGCCGCGCCATGGAGGGGTGCAGCGCCGTCTTTCACGTGGCTGCGGACTACAGGCTCTGGTGCCCGCGCCCCGATGAGATATACGAGAACAATGTGAACGGCACGGAAGTCATCCTGGCTGAGGCCCTGAAGCAGAAGGTCCATCGGGTTGTTTACACGAGCACCGTAGGCGCTCTGGGGCTCTTGGACGATGGGACTGCGTCGTGCGAAAGCACTCCGGTGTCCTTCTGCGACATGGTGGGCCACTACAAGCGATCCAAGTTCCTGGCCGAGAGGAAGGTCGAAGAGTACCTTGACCGTGGTCTGCCCGTCGTCATGGTGCACCCCAGTACTCCCATCGGCCCGGGTGATCACAAACCGACGCCCACAGGCAGGATCATCGTGGATTTCCTCAATGGCAGGATCCCCGCCTATGTGGAGACAGGGCTCAACCTGGTGCATGTGCGTGACGTCGCCGTGGGGCATCACCTGGCATACGAGCGTGGAAAGGTGGGCGAGAAGTACATTCTGGGCAACCAAAACCTCTCCCTGGCAGCATTGTTCCGACTGCTGGAAAGACTCTCAGGGAGAAAGGCTCCTCGCGTGAAGCTGCCGTACACTCCCGTGCTGGTGCTTGCAGCCTTGGAACATTGGCGGTCCCAACTGCTGAAAGCGGAGCCCGTGGTGTGTCTCGAGGCCGTCAAGATGGCCAAGCGTCTCATGTTCTTTGATGCAAGCAAGGCGGTTGCGGAGCTGGGGCTTCCTCAGACGCCCGTTGAAAAGGCGCTCATCGAAGCGGTGGAGTGGTACGTGCGCCACGGGTACGTGAAATGATCGGGCCCCCAACTTGCTTCAGTGACAGGCGAAAGCTTCTGTGGGAATCCACCGTGCTGGTCCCCTTCGCAAACGAGGCTTCACCGCGACCGGTCTCCGGTCCCTGGATGAGAGATTGAAGAATGCGTTTTCCACTGAGTTTGTATGTGTCGATGGTCGGTTATCTGATGAAGAACCGAATTCAGGGCCGGGCGCGGTTTCCGCTGGTGCTCATGCTGGAGCCGACTCACCGATGCAACCTGGCCTGCTCGGGATGCGGGAGGATCAGGGAGTACCATGAGACGATTCAGCAGGAGATGAGCCTGGAAGAATGCCTTCGGGCCGTGGAGGAGGCACAGACTCCCGTGGTGACCATCACGGGAGGGGAGCCTCTGCTGTATGGCTCTGTGGACCGGTTGGTTCAGGAGATCCTTTCAAGAGGCAGGCACATCTACTTCTGTACCAACGGGCTTCTGCTGGAGGAGGCGCTGCCCAAGTTCCGGCCGTCTCCCAGACTCACCTGGAACGTTCACTTCGACGGCACGGAATCGGTGCACGACGTCATCATCTGCAGGGATGGAGGCTTCCGTAAGGCTCTGGCAGGGGTGAAGAAGGCGAAGGCGATGGGGTTCAGGGTGAGCACCAACACGACGGTTTACCGGGAAACCAGTGTGGCGGATCTGGAAAGCCTCTTTGAGGAGCTGGCGGCTGTGGGAGTCGACGGGATCCTGGTGGCTCCCGGTTTCAGCTATGAGGAAGTGACGAACGATGTCTTCCTCACTCGCCGTGAAATCATGGACAAGTTCCGGGAAATCCGCAGATGGCAGCATCGTTTTCCCATCATCAGCAACCCGGTGTACCTTGATTTTCTGGTGGGAGAAAGATTTCTGCGGTGTACCCCCTGGGGGAACCCGACTCGAAATCCTCAAGGCTGGAAATCCCCCTGTTATCTCATCACCGACGGGCACTACCCGACCTTCAGGGAGCTCATGTCCAGGACGGACTGGGAGCATTTTGCTTCAGGGAAGGATCCGCGATGCGCTCAGTGCATGGTGCATTGCGGCTACGAGCCGACCATCGTTCGTGAGATGAACGGCCGCGACCTCCTCCGGATGATTCGCTGGAATCTGCATGCCTGAGGCACTGACCCTTTTCGGGTCCACCATCCTGCTGAGGCCTTACGTCTTCATTTTTCTGGCTATGTATATCCTGGCCGGTACGACGCACATGGGCTGGAGGCGAACCCTCGCCTACATCCCCATAGGATACGGTCTGGCATGGATATCGGAGTATTCATCCATCCACTTGGGATTTCCTTACGGGGATTACTACTACATCCAAGACACCATGGGCAGCGAGCTCTGGGTCATGGGGGTTCCGTTCATGGATTCCCTGTCCTACGTCTTTCTCTCCTATTGCAGCTACGCCACAGCCATCTTCCTGCTCAGCCCGGTTTGTTTTAAAGGTTGGGGAGTCTTCATACTGGAAACGCGCTCACTCCGGAGAGGTTGGAGTACCCTCGTGCTCGGAGCTTTTCTCTTCGTACTCCTGGATATCATTATCGATCCGGTGGCTCTTCAGGGCTACAGATGGTTTCTTGGACAGATATACGGTTACAGGCATCCCGGTATCTATTTCGGCATCCCCATGAGCAACTTTGGCGGATGGTTGCTGGTGGGCTTTGTATTGGTGGGTGCTCTGCAGCGATTGGACCATATCTCGCTTCTTGAAGAGGCAGCCCCGGGCAGCTACCAGCCCTGGCCCTGGCTTTGCCTCACCGGCCCCGCACTGTACTTCGGCGTCCTCGCTTTCAACCTGTCCGTGACCTTCTGGATCGGTGAGCACCTGCTGGGAACCGTCGGCCTTTTGATTCTGCTTTACACCGGGCTCACGGCGGTGTTTTTCACGCTCTACAAGCAGGCCCGGGTCTCCCGTGGTGATGTGACCCGCCACCTCGGCGATTTCCCCCTTTCCCGAGCAACCAGGTTGCTCGACTCCCGGCTCTTTGGGGACGCAGGCGGTGCCCCTGAAAATCCTTCCCATCCCGGGGCTTTGTCCTGAACCGCTTCCCGATCTGTCCATCCGGCAGGGCACAGCCCTACACCCATGCGTTTTGCGATCCTTCAAGAGCCCCCATCTTCCAGGGTGTCACCCGGGAAGTCTCGAGGATTGCCCGGATCTGATCCGCTGGCAGGCTGACGAGGGCGGCGGCCGCCTCACTGAGAGAGAGGGCGGCTTTGCGGGAATCACGCCACAGATGGAGGAAGGAACGGAGCAGACAGGGTCTTCGAAGAACCATGGCCGCGAATTGACGAATCCGGATGTTTCCCTGGCCGTCGGCGATGGAGGAGAGGTCGAAATCGAGCTTGTCATCGAGCGTGTCACTGATGGAGCGAAGGGTTACAAAGGGGATGGAGGCCTCATGGGCCAGCTGGGCCAGGGTGTGGCTTTCCATATCCACCAGAGCGGGCGACCCGCCGGTCAGAGGATTCAGATGACGGCCGATTTCTGACTTGGACGCGACCCGGGGCGTGGTGACATCCACACAGGTTCGAACGGCGTGAAAGGCCTTCAGAATCCGCTCGCACACACGACCGTCCATGGCCAATCCATCGGGCTCGATGGTGGATTCATCGGGGCTCCAACGGAAAAAGCGGTTGCAAAGGCAGAGGTCGCCGACCTGCAGTTCCGGCGTCAGCCCGCCTCCGAAGCCGAAGGAGACGACCAGATCGCAGCCTCTCTGGGCTGCAGCCCATTCGAAGAGGCGGGGCAGTCGATGCATGCCCATTCCGGTCCGCACGAGCAGGAGGCTGCAGTCCTTGCGTTCGCTCGTCCACGCTGGACAGGGCGATGCGGCCAGGCGGCTCCACGGCCCGGTCCTCCGCATGAAGCCCGCCGTTTCCTGTGGGAGAGCGGCAAAGAGGACGAGCCTCAAAAACGGCGGGGAGAGCACGGACTTCATGGGGCGCGGCTCAGCAGGCGGGCGAGGTCCTGGGGGAAGTCCGTGAAGATGCCGCTGACCTGCAGGTGCTGCAGACGCAAGAATGTCCCCGTGTCATTGGCTACCCACACAAGAGTATGGAAACCCTCGCGAATAAGGATCTGGACATCGTCAGGTGCAAGAGCTGACAGCCTGGGATGATACGTCAGGGCTCCCAGTCGCTTCAGGATCGTCAGGGGATTGCGTAGACGGCGGTGGGTGAGGACACCGAGATGGATTCGGGCATCCTGGCGGCGCGCCGCTTTGAGATAATCGTGGTTGAACGAGGAGAGGAGAACCGCGTCACGCAGGTTCAATGCATGGATGAGCGAAACGACCTTATCGACCACGACCTTGTCTCCGGGAGCTCCCCGCAGGTCCTTGATTTCCACGTTCACACACCCATGGTGGCGTATGGTGAGCTCAAGCGCTTCCGCGAGGGTGGGGGCTTGAAGCCCGCGGAATCGCTCCAGTTCGGCTGGTGTAAGGCATCCCCCGCGAATCTGCCCGAACGGGTCCTCGCGAATGAACCAGGAGCCGAAGTCCAGCTGGCGGATCTCGTCGAGGGTGAATTCATGGACATTCCAGGGACGCCGCTTCGGGAATACGGTTGCCACGTTGGATGTGCGCTCGAGGGTGGCATCATGGACGACGACGAGCTCCCCATCCCGTGTCATGCCGACATCCAGCTCCCACATGTGGGCGCCGACCTCCAGGGCTTTGACTGCTGCCGGCAGGGTGTTCTCCGGAGCCAGGGAACGGGCTCCCCGGTGCGCGATATTCACGATGGCGCGTTTTGACAGGAGCTCTTGAACGGACATGGGAGGGGCTTCACGGGTGGTCTTGGGCCAGAAGTTGCCTGATTTGTTCAAATATCCGCTCCATGTCGCTGCGATACGGTTGCGGAATCATGACCAGCCGCTTGGGGGAAAGGAAAGCCATGTCGGCATGGGCTTCCGCCAACCGGTTCCCCTCAACGTCGAGCAGCATGCCCTTGACTCTGCAGCCCCGGGCGTTGGGCTGAGCTTCAGTCTCGACCTGCCCCACGGCTGTGAGGGGCACGTCGACCTGGACCGGCCTGAGATATCGGACCTCCATGCTTCGGTTGACTGGAGCCACTTTGCGGGTTTGGCTCTTCGCTGCGGGGCATGGGGCTGGAGAACGGCATGGAAAAAAATGTGGAGAGCAAAGCCCCGATGATGCTATGATCCGCGGTGCCGAGTGTGGGTGGGGATGATGGGCTCGGCAAAAACGAGGCTTATTCATGGTGCGTTGACTTCAGTCTCAGGGATTGTCTGTTCATGAGTATGGACGAGAAGCCTCAACAAACGAGTCAGGGCTACTGGGTCCGCAAGCGCTGTGATGAATGCGGAACCCCGGTCATCATCGTGTCGGAGGATGGCACCTTTTGTCTGCTTCGTTGCTCGCTGTGCGGCAAGGAATACCGGTTCTACCTCCGTACGTGATGCGGAGCTTGCGGCAGCCTTCGTGCCACAGGACGCGAGGTCGTTCCACTGGCTCGGGAGCTCCGGGGTCCCTTCGCGTCTCGGGGCTCCTGAGAGGATCCGCCTATTCCGCTTTCTTCTTGCGCGATCGCTTTGAGGCAGGTTTGGGTTCTGTTGAGGCGCCCGAAGTCGTGGGAGGCGTATCCATCCCTGCTGCCATATCTTCGATTTTCTTCTGCTTCCTTCCTTCCTGGTACCTGACCAGATTCTCGGGCAACCCACGTTTCTTCGCGGCTTTGCTGCGGGCTTTGGTCAGAGCCTTTGCGGAAAGGGGCTGTTTCATGGGGAAGCCGTATTTCTGCTTATACTCTCGAGGGCTGAGCCCATGAGCTCCCAAATGCTTGGCGGTCAGCTGCCGCATTTCGGCTCCGCATTCAAGGCAGATGATGCGATCCTCGAGAATCGAGCTTTTGGGATCCGCCTTTTCCCCCGGTCTTTCCGTGCCGAGCCCCTCATCAACAGCTTTGCCCATTTCAAAGGGGGCCCCCTCAGCTTCGGACTTCTGGATGGTCTGAAGAGCACTGAACACGTTCTTGAGTGAAGAGACAATCTCTTCTGAGGACATGGGATTAGTGGACACCTGATTTTGCACGATTTCAGCGGCAATTTCGACAAGCTTCTTTGTCATAACGTTCCCTCCCGTTAAGTACGCTCTTCGCATGTATTGAGCAATGGATTCGTGAGCTGGCATTTCGGAGTCCAAGAGCTTTTCTCATTTTAACTCGGGTACATTATCTATCGATTTTGCCGACTGTCAATAGGGCCTTTTGCATATTCTGTATTTTATGTAGTTTTCCTTTGGAAGTCCATTTCATGTTCAGTTCGAGCAGTTCAATACAGCCCCTTGAAACCACAATCTTTGATGCTTGCCCTGGGTATAGCGCAAAAAAATCTGCAGAGAGACGGTATCAACGATTAGGTCTAGGGAGGAGAATTGCTGTCAAGTCAGTTGATTGGCATGTTGTGCTCAAAGCGGACACTCCCTTGGCACTCTTCTTTTGTCCCCTGAATGGAGGAGGAGTGCACGATTTAAACACCTTTAACACTCTTTCCTTTTCGCCTCTGCCCATTTGCACTGGGCTCTTTTGAGAAAGGGAAACCGAGGACTCCAATTCGGAAGGCTCGTAGCGAGGGAATGATTGATCAACTGTGGCTGCTGTGGTGTTGCTTCAGCCAATAACGATCATACCGGGTTGAATAGATGAGCTGCGCTCTGTATTAGCGCCCGGATCGTGGACTTCACGCTTACCTCTCGCACGGTGCGGTTGAGGTTGACAGCCAAGAAGCTCTTACTGTAATAGATCGTTTAAAATACTTGGGAGAAATATTTGCGTAGAAGAGTAACTGCTCTGAAGGAGGAGACGATGACTCGAAAGACCTGTTTGGCTCTGACCGTCCTGATTGGTTTTTTTGCAGCGGCAATCACGGTGCCGGCACTGGCTGAGGACACGATCAAGATCGGTGTCTATCTCCCCATGACCGGTGCCGTCGCGGCCTACGGCGAATCGGAATGGGCCGGCATCCAGATTGCCAATGAGATGGAGCCCACGGTGCTGGGCAAGAAGATCGAATTGAAGCTGGTGGACACCAAGAGCGACAAGATCGAAGCAGCAAACGCCATGACGCTGCTGGTGGAAAAAGAGAAGGTTGCGGTGGTCCTGGGGGAGGCCATCAGTGGCAATTCCATGGCGGGAAATCCCATTTCCGAAGCCGCCAAGATTCCCACGGTGAGCCCTACGGCCACAAATCCACTGGTCAACCAGGGCAAGGATTACGCTTTCCGTGCGTGCTTCATCGATCCGTTTCAGGGTGAAGTGGCGGCCAGGTTCGCCATTAACGATCTCAAGGCCAAGACCGCAGCACTCATCATCGACCAGGCCCAGGACTATGCCGTTGGTTTGGCCAAGTTTTTCGAGAAGGAATTCGTGAAGCAAGGCGGTAAAATTGTCGCCACGACGTACATCCAAACGGGGGACCAGGACTTTTCGGCTCAGCTCTCTGCGGTCCAGGCCAGCAAACCCGACCTGATCTACGCTCCGAATTACTACACCGAAGATGCCCTCATGGCCAAACAGGCGCGTGATCTCGGCATCAAGACGCCCATCCTGACAGGCGATGGTGCCCAGGAAGCCGCGCTGATCGAGATTGGCGGCGCTGCGGTTGAAGAAGTCTACTTCACGGGGCATTTCCACAAGCAGGCTGCCACGACGGATCGTGCCAAGGAATACATCAAGCGCTATGAAGAGAAGAACAAGAAGGAAGCAGACGCTTTCGGAGCACTGGGAGCCGATGCATATTTCCTGGCCATCGACGCCATCAAGCGTGCGGGTGCGGCTGACGGGACCAAGATTCGCGACGCCCTGGCGAGCACGAAAGATTTCAAGGCTGTTTCGGGCACCATCACCATGGGGGAAAGCGGAAATCCCATCAAGAGCATGGTGATCAACAAGGTGCAGGGAGGGAAGTTCGTCTACGTCACCACCATCAATCCCTAGAGGCGCTTTGGGTAGAGGAGCGGCGAGGCGCCTGTGGCAGTGGTGGGCTGCGCAGAGTTGCTGAGTACAGGTCCCCAGCAATGAGGTGGCCATATTCCGTGTACGTCATCCCCGCACGCTTCAGGCGGGGATCCATGCATCCGAAAGCCAATGGATTCCCGCTAGGAACATGCGGGAATGTCCATTCACTCGCTCACTCAATTTTGTGGAGATGTACCAGGGCTGGTGGGTTTTGTTGTTTATTGGCCTATGATCGTCATGAGCTCACGGAAGCGCGACACGGACTTCGTGAGCATGAAAATGGGGAGGGGCAGGGTGTTGGGTACAGCGCACCCTGCTTTTCTCGTTTTGGGGTTTGGCTGTCCGGAAGCGTTTTGTTATAAGCCCTGCTGCAGTCCGTTGCGAGTTTTTGGTTTCCGGTTGTGAAGGAACATTGGCCTCCGTTATTTTCATGGTTCGGGGTGCGGTTCATCGGGAAGGGCGAAATCTTTGGATTGGACGATTCTTTTGCAGCAGATCATCAACGGGATATCTCTCGGGAGCCTGTATGCCCTGGTAGCCATTGGTTATACTATGGTTTACGGCATTTTGAGGCTCATCAACTTCGCCCATGGCGATCTGCTGATGTTCGCCGCCTACGCGGCCATTTATGGGATGACTCTGTTTGCACTTCCCTGGACCCTGAGCTTCCCCCTGGCCGTGCTGCTGACGGGCGTGATGGGCATTCTCCTCGACCGGGCGGCCTATAAGCCGTTGAGGGACGCTCCGCGCATCTCGCTGCTCATCTCAGCCATCGGGGCTTCCTTTCTTCTCGAAAACCTGGCTCTGGTGATGCTCGGTGGCGTTCCCAAAGGTTTTCCGAGGCCGGAGGTCTTTGGAAAAGTCATCGAGGTTCTGGGGGTCCGGGTTCAGGTTCTCACCATCTACACCCCCCTGGTCACTCTTGTCCTCCTCCTCGGGCTGCTTTTCATCATCTACCGTACGAAGGTGGGAAAGGCCATGCGGGCGGCTTCGAAAGATTTTGAGACCACTCGCCTCATGGGCATCAATCTGGACAGGATCATCGGCATCACGTTCCTGCTGGGCTCGATGCTGGCTGCAGCCGGGGGGATCATGTGGGCCATGAAGTATCCCCAGGTGAATCCCTTCATGGGCGTATTTCCCGGGTTGAAGGCATTCATTGCCGCGGTTCTCGGGGGGATCGGGAACATCCTCGGTGCCGTTGTGGGCGGATTCCTGCTGGGGCTGGGGGAAATCCTGATTGTGGCTCTGGTGCCCGGATTGGCTCAATACCGGGATGCGCTGGCCTTCTTCGTGTTGATCCTGGTTTTGCTGTTTCGACCGACGGGGCTCATGGGAGAGCCCATCATCGACAAGAGCTGAGGGATTTCACGGGACGAGTGGGGAATGGATAAGAGAAAGAGAAACCTGATTTTGAACGGCCTCGCTGTGGCGGCCCTTTTCGGAGTGCTGCTGGCCTTTGACCAGTTCGGCACGAATTATCAGGTTCGCATCCTCAACAACATGGCCATATTCATCACGTTGGCGGTCAGCTACAACCTGGTGAACGGGATTTGCGGCATTCTTCATCTGGGGCCCAACGCATTCATCACCGTTGGGGCGTATACGTCGGCTCTGCTGACCTTGAGCCCTGCTGAAAAGCAGATGACCTTCATCATTGAGCCGCTCATATGGCCGTTGAGCGTGATGCAGGCTCCCTTCGTCGTGTCGCTGCTGGCAGGAGGCATCCTGGCCACGATCTTCGCTTTTCTCATCAGTTTCCCGGTGTTTCGCGTTCGAGGAGACTACCTGGCCATTGTGACCCTGGGCTTTGGGGAGGTGGTTCGAGTGCTCTGCAATGCCTTTCAGAGTGTCACCAACGGTCCGCTCGGGCTCAAAGGGCTTCATCCGCACACGAATCTCTGGTGGTCATGGGGCATTGCCGTCCTCACGATCGTGCTCGTGACCAAGCTCGTCAACAGCAGCTTTGGGAGGGCCATGAAGGCCATTCGCGAGGACGAAACGGCAGCTCGGGCCATGGGGATCGACCCGTTCAAGCAGTTGCTGCTGGCTTTTCTCATCAGCGCCTTCTTCTCGGGAGTTGCGGGAGGGCTGCTGGCGCATCTCATCACGACCATCTCCCCGACCTTGTTCACTTTCTTCCTGACCTTCAACCTGCTCATGATGATTGTGGTGGGCGGTCTCGGCAGCACGACGGGGGCTGTTTTGGGGGCTGCGCTGTTTGCCTGGGGCGGGGAAGCCCTGCGGATCGTCGAGAGCCCCATCGACCTCGGTTTCTTCACCATTCCGGGGATTCCGGGCATGCGCATGGTGGTCTTCAGCCTTCTCCTCATGATCGTGATCATTTTCGCCCGACGCGGACTCATGGGGCGGAACGAGCTCAGCTGGGACGGCTTGATGGGAAAGCTGAAGGTGATGGCGCGGTGAGTGGCTGGGCAAGGGTTGTTTCGGGTTCCCGGTGTATGGCTTCAACTGGCATGGGAGTATAGATTCAACGTATGCAGGACTTTTTCGAAGCCCAGGATCTGGTCATGCAGTTTGGGGGATTGGTGGCGGTCAGCCGCTTTTCCATCAAGCTGCAGCCGGGAGAGCTGGTGGGTCTCATCGGTCCCAACGGTGCAGGCAAGACCACGGTGTTCAACATGATCACGGGAGCGTTTTCTCCCACCTCGGGCCGCACTCTCTGGCAGGGCCAGGAGATCACTCAGCTGTCCGTCCACGCTATCACGGCCCGGGGCATTGCCCGGACGTTTCAGAACATTCGCCTCTTCACGGACATGACAGTCCTCGAGAACGTGATGGTTTCCCTCCATCACAAGATTCCTGTCCGGTTCTGGGAGGCCATGCTCGGTCTGCCTTCCTATCGACGGGAAGAAGCCCGCATGCTGGACCGGGCGATGCATTTCCTGCAGGAGCTGAGTCTCGCCCATCTGGCCTCCGAGAAGGCGGGAAGCCTGGCATACGGGCAGCAGCGACGTCTGGAGATCGCCCGGGCCCTGGCCACAAAACCCAGGCTGTTGCTGCTGGACGAGCCGGCCGCCGGGATGAACCCGCTCGAGACCATGGAGCTGGCCGAACTGGTGCAGAAGATCAGGAGCAAATACAGCCTGACCATCTTCCTGATCGAGCATGACATGAAGTTCGTGATGCGCCTGTGTGAACGGATCAAGGTCCTGGACTACGGCATCACCATCGCCGAGGGGACCCCCGGCGAGATTCAGAAGAATCCCGAGGTCATCAAGGCATATCTGGGAGATGCATACCATGCTTGAGGTGAATGATCTGCACGTCTATTACGGAGGGATACACGCGCTGAAAGGGGTCAATCTTTCGGTGAGTCCGGGGCAGATCGTCACGCTGATCGGTGCCAACGGTGCTGGAAAGAGCACCACCTTGAGGTCTATCGTTGGTCTGGCCAGGCCGCGCCAGGGATCCATCCGCTTTCAGGATGAGGAGGTGAGTCGAAAGGAGACGCACCAGATCATCCGCATGGGCATTGGCATCAGCCCTGAAGGGCGCAAGGTGTTCCCGAATCTGACCGTCATGGAAAATCTCGAGCTGGGCGCCTACAACCGCACTCATCGCGAGTTTGTCGATCAACTGGAGTGGGTGTTCTCGCTGTTTCCCCGGTTGAAGGAGCGGGAAGAGCAGCTGGCGGGGACTCTCAGCGGAGGAGAGCAGCAGATGCTGGCTCTGGGGCGGGCGCTCATGAGCCGGCCGCGGCTGGTGCTGCTGGACGAGCCTTCCCTCGGGCTGGCGCCTCTGGTCGTCCAGGAGGTTTTCCGCACCATCCAGACCATCAACGAGGGGGGAGCCACCATTCTCCTGGTGGAGCAGAATGCCATCGCCGCGCTCCAGATCGCCCACTACGGGTATGTCCTGGAAACGGGCGAGGTGATGCTCGAAGGGACGGGAGAATCCCTGCTCCAGGACGAGCGTGTGCGGCAGGCCTACCTCGGGGATTGACGAAGGATTGATGCGCCGCCCTCAGCATCGAAGCCTGAGCTCAACAGCCTGGTCGCAGTTGTTGCATCACGCCACGGCGCGACGGCGCAACGCTTTCTGGAATGCGGATGGGCTTTGCGGGGGCTTTGGCTGTCAGGTTTGAGGCTCCCAGAGTCTCATCCTCTGCACGATTCCCCTCACCTTTCCGCTGTGTTGAATTCGCTGACCTCCTCATGTATATTACTATTATCTATGGAAATGTTGATCTCTTAGGGTGACGATCTCCATGCGACAGACCAAGCTGTTTGATCGAAAGGCACCGGCCGATTCTGCGGGCCGTCAGGCACCTCTGGCCGAGAGGATGCGTCCGCGCAGCCTCGATGAATTCGTGGGCCAGACTCATTTGCTGGGGCCCGGGCGCATACTGGATCGGCTGCTTCGAACGGGACAGTTCCAGTCGTTCATCTTCTGGGGGCCTCCGGGATGCGGCAAGACCACCCTGGCATCCATTCTGGCCGGCCAATCGAACGCACATCTCATTGCGCTCTCGGCGGTGATGGCGGGAACTCGCGAAATCCGATCGGCGGTGGAGGAGGCCCAGTTCACGTGGGCCAGGGAGAAGCAACGCACCTGGCTCTTCATGGACGAGATCCACCGGCTGAACAAGGCCCAGCAGGACACCCTGCTTCCCCATGTGGAAAACGGGACACTGCTCCTCCTCGGAGCGACCACGGAGAACCCGTCTTTCGAGGTGATCCGCCCGCTCCTTTCCAGGGCCAAGGTGCTCGTCCTCCAGCCCCTGAGCGAGGAGGAGCTGCGCACCATCGTGAGGCGCGCGCTGCAGGAGGGTGAGCGGGGCCTGGGCTCCACGCCGGCCAGGCTGACGGAGGAGGCGGAGCTTTTCCTCTTTTCGGCGACGGGAGGCGACGCGCGGGTTGTGCTGAACGCCCTGGAAGTGGCTGTTCTCACGACTCCTCCCCGGGCAGACGAGCCCATCCGGGTGGTGGACCTGGACGCCGTCCAGGAAGCGCTTCAGAGCCGGGCTGTTCACTATGACAAAGGTGGAGAAGAGCACTTCAACCTCATTTCAGCTCTCCACAAGAGCCTGCGTGGCAGCGATCCCGACGCATCCCTGTACTGGCTCGCTCGAATGCTGCAGGGAGGGGAGGACCCGCTCTACATTGCGCGTCGGCTGGTTCGGATGGCTTCAGAGGATGTGGGGCTTGCGGATCCCTTTGCGCTGGTGCAGGCGATTCACGCCGTGAGATCGTACGAGCTCCTTGGCAGCCCCGAAGGTGAGCTGGCCCTGGCTCAGGCGGTGGTGTACCTGTCCCTGGCGCCCAAGAGCAACGCCGTGGATGTGGCCTTCGGAAAGGCGCGCGAGATGGCGGCCAAAACGGGTGCGGCCCCGGTCCCCTCTCATATTCGCAATGCGCCGACCCGGCTCATGAAGGATCTGGGATACGGCAAGGATTACCGGTTCCCCCATGACGACCCCGAGGGATGGGTTCCCGAGAACTATCTGCCCGACGCATTGGTGGGGTCCGTCTTTTACGAGCCGACGCTCAGGGGGTGGGAGGGCAAATGCAAACCGTTTTTGGAGCAGCACAGGGAGAGCGTGAAGAGGGCCTCCAAAACGCGATCTTCGGAAGGTGACCGATGATGCTGGAGACG
>Ga0105106_10002214_pt1 | contig 13994 bp, 10 predicted proteins | sample PPLLaktember2015_5_FD_79109 | JGI IMG/M metagenome (GOLD analysis project Ga0105106, IMG submission 79109) | Freshwater sediment microbial communities from Prairie Pothole Lake near Jamestown, North Dakota, USA - PPLs Lake P8 Core (1) Depth... | ecosystem: Environmental > Aquatic > Freshwater >...
ATGTGGCGTTTTCATATAACTCGTTCGAGCATATCCCAGATCCCGAGTTCGCACTTAGTGAAATGCTGCGCGTGGTACGTCCCGGTGGTTTTGTTTTTCTAGACTTTGACCCACTCTTCGCAAGCGCATGGGGTCTTCATGCCTGGCGCACCTTAAAAATGCCATATGCACAATTCTTGTTTTCAATGGGCTTCGTTGAAAAAAAAATCAATGAGCTCGGTTTATATGACTTGGGAAAACAAATCACTGCGCTGCAGCCGCTCAACCAATGGCGGATTAACGAATTCCGTAATCTCTGGAAAAACAGTGGTTGCATTATTGTCAAATTGGAAGAGTCTAAAAACTTTAGCGAATTGCCGATCGTCGAAGCGTTCCCACAATCCTTCCAAGGCAGAGGGCTCGTGCTTGACGATTTAGTGGTACATGGAGTGCGCGTTCTTCTTCAAAAACCCAACACTTCCAATTAGCCATTCACCCTTTCGCATTCCGACATACTACTGAAGCAAGTCTCCATGGATACAAAATCATTCAATGATGCAATTTCTCATTTTGAGAAATTCTCCGAAAAGAAAGTTCTAACCCTCCTGGTTCTCGGCGACCTTGCCCATTTTGAAGGCTCTGTACTTGGCAAGATATCTTCAAATCTATTTAGCGTGGTACATGTAGATACGATTGGCGTGCCAAAAGATCTAAATAAACCTACCGCATGGATTAAGTGGTCGCCCTGGTCAAAATACAAAATACCGAAATCCATCGCAACATCAATCCCGAACGGGACGCGAGTAATCAACAATACACACTTTAATTGCGCGAAAAGTGTTGTCCAAAGTACTTTTGAGCGAGTGTTTGGATTTCCGTTAAGAGTTGATCCGGCCACACATAAAGGCAAAGCGGTAAAAAAGTCAAACTTAAATGCTACACATGACGGACAGGTTGTGTTGCTTCCTCAGACTCATAACCAGTCTGAAGACGCTGTTTATGAGAGGTTAATCGACAATTCTTTTAAGGATTTTGTGTGCGATATTAGAATTCCAATAATCCTTGGCGTGATACCTTTTGTATATCTTAAGTTCAGAAGCCTGGAGCAAAGATTCAGTAATGACAACACATACGCAAAGATCCTTTCGCCATTCGATGTGTTGACGATAGATGAGCTTCGCAGGTGCATCTCATTCTGCAGCAACATGGGGCTGGATTATGGCGAAATCGACGCCTTAAGAGATGTACATACCGGGGAATTATTCATAGTCGACGCAAACAATACACCTTATGGCCCGCCAAACCACCTTTCCGCCGACGAATCGGACGTTGCTTTGCGCATAATGTCGACGTGTGTAATTAATCAATTTTTTAAGGTTTAAGCACTCCTGGCTGACGCAAAATATTTGCATAGAAAGCCAACCTTGGACCAATCGCTGATATGTTGGCTGGTGAATAGAAGGCAATTTGCAACCGAGAAGGCATAAATACTTACCGCATCACTAATTTAGTGGATACAGCTCTGCTTTGCCAATGCATACCATGAATAGCCATAACTCCAAAACAACAAGAATAAACATTCTATTGTTTTGGTTCCACGATGACTGGGGCATGTATGGCCGCGCATACGAGCGGGTTGCGGAGCATCTCGCAAAGCTGCCCGAAGTTGGCCGCGTCGTGTGCATGTTCCCCCCGGTTTCGGGACGGGAAAATCGCATGGATGCTCCACTACGTATCCGCGAAGTCTCGCAGAATTTGACGCTTTTAGCAGAAACGGATTTCAAACCAATCCATTTGGGCCGACGGTTTACCCGAATACAAAAGCGATTCAATCAATTTCTTAGGAATCGTGCGTTAAAAGCTCAGTTACGAACGCTGGGATTTCGGGGTGAAAATACAGTTCTATGGCTTTTCCCGCCACATCCTTATATAGAACGACTTCTGAAAACTGTCCCTTACCAATTGGTCGTAACACATGTAATCGATAACTTTTCCAAATTTGACTCGACTCACTTTCTTTACCCCTATGCTCAGGATCAATATCCTAAGCTTGGCGAATGGTCAGACATTATCATTACCACTTCTGAGGCTAACCAGCAGGTATTCGCTAAGTCTGGCGCGCCCTGTCACCTTTTCTATCCTGCGGTAGACCAAAGCTTTATTGGGAAGCCAGGAACCCTGCCTCACCGAATTGGCGGTAAAGCACCACGCCTTGGATACGTTGGATTCATAATGGATAGAACGGACTTAGACCTAATAAAGTTTGTTGCCAGTCAACGGCCGCAATGGCACATCTTGCTAGCGGGGCCTCAGTATCCCGATAGGTATCTGGATGAATCAGGTCTGCTTGAACTACCCAATGTTGAATATCTCGGCCCCCTTTTGCAGGAAAATGTTCCGGATTTTCTCAATTCACTCGATGTTTGCCTAATGCCTCATCGAGATACGGAATATTCCCGATCCATGGGCCCCTTGAAGCTGTATCAGTACCTGGCTTCGGGACGCCCGATCGTATCGACAAATGTGGCAGGCCTGGAAAGAGTCCGTGAGCATATTCTGGTTGCGGATGACCCAAAAGAATTTATCGAGCATATCGAGAAAGCACTGCAGACCGATACCGAGGAGCTTAGTGCTGAACGCATAGAAGTTGCCAAACAAAATACGTGGCCGATTCGCGTACGTGAAATGCTTAGTTTGGTTACAGAACGTCTATCGAACATATGATTAATGATATTCGCGCCATCGCCTTCTACCTCCCTCAATTCCACCCCATCCCAGAAAACGATGAGTGGTGGGGCCGAGGCTTTACCGAATGGCGCAACGTGGCCAAGGCGAAATCCCTTTTCCCCGGACATTACCAACCCCACCTTCCAGCCGATCTGGGTTTCTACGATCTGCGGCTACCCGAGGCACGCGAAGCACAGGCTGGATTGGCACGCGAATATGGCATAGAGGGCTTCTGCTATTGGCATTATTGGTTTCATGGCAAACGTCTTCTGGAACGGCCTTTTCAGGAAGTTTTAGCCAGCGGCAAGCCTGATTTTCCTTTTTGCCTTGCCTGGGCCAACGAAAGCTGGTCACGCCGCTGGCTTGGCGAAGAGCGGAATGTCCTGATGGAGCAGTCCTATTCCGAGTCCGACGACCTGAATCACGCCCGCTGGCTGTTGCCTGTGCTGGCAGATTCGCGCTGCATCCGGGTAAATGGTCGCCCACTATTTCTGATCTACCGCCCTACCCATCTCCCCAACCCGAAACGAACAGTCGAAACCTTGCGCGATGAATGCATCAAGGCTGGCCTGCCTGATCCCTTCCTGCTTGGAATAGATGCGCATTCTGCAGGCACCGACTGTCGACAACTCGGCTTCGATGGAACCCTTCGTTTCGAACCACAACTCGGTGCATTGCCACGTGCTTTTGAGGACGGACCGTCATGGGGTCGTCTGCGGCAGAACTTAAAACTGGGGGTGTTCAGCCGCGAACTGAAGGTTTACGACTACACAGAGGGCCGGCGATTAATGAACCGCGCCAAGTACGATCACCCCTACTTCCCTTCTGTTTGCGTTGGTTGGGATAACACTCCCAGACGGGGAGACAAGGGCGTAATCATGATCAACAACACCCCCGATGCATTTGCCAAAGCAGCACAAGAGGCAGCCAACCTGATGCAGTCACGCCCGAGCGAGGAGCGCCTGGTGTTCATCAATGCCTGGAACGAATGGGCGGAAGGCAATCACCTCGAACCCGACCAGCGCAATGGCCTTGCTTATCTGGAAGCGTTGCGTGGCGTTGTCATGGGTCGCCGTGAGCAATCAAAATGAATGACGTAATCCGCGCCATTGCCTTCTACCTCCCCCAGTACCACCCCGTACCCGAAAACGACGAGTGGTGGGGGCGTGGTTTTACCGAATGGCGCAACGTTGCCAAGGCCAGGCCGCTGTTCCCGGGGCATTACCAGCCGCACGTGCCTGCCGACCTGGGATTCTACGATCTGCGGTTGCCCGAAGTGCGCGAGGCACAGGCCGAACTCGCGCGTCAGCACGGCATCCATGGTTTTTGTTATTACCACTACTGGTTCAATGGCCGCCGCATCCTGGAGCGACCTTTCAACGAAGTGCTGGAGAGTGGCAAGCCGGATTTCCCGTTTTGCCTGTGCTGGGCGAACGAGAACTGGACCCGGGTATGGGACGGCGGCGAACGCAACGTATTGCTGGAACAGAAATACAATCAGGAAGATGACCTTGCGCACATTCGCAGCCTGATCCCGGCGTTCGAAGACCCGCGCTACATCCGCATCAACGGCAAGCCGCTGTTCCTGGTCTACCGCACGGAGCTGTTGCCCGACCCTGCCAAAACCGCGGCACTCTGGCAGGAAGAGGTCAGAAAAGCCGGCCTGCCCGGACTTTATCTCGCACGTGTGGAAAATTTCGTTAAGGGCGTTGACCCGAACAGCATCGGGTTCGACGCAGCGGTGGAATTCGCCCCTGACTCATCCAAGGCCGGAACCGCCTTGTTTCGTGGTCGAATTGCAGGCCTGCTGGGCAAATTCAGATTGTTGCCCGCTGTCTTCCGCGACAGTTGGTTGTATTCCTATCCCGCGACCGTGCGCGGCATGCTGTCCAAACCGGAGCAAGAATATCCCTGGTTCCGATGCGCCACCCCGATGTGGGACAACAGCGCACGACGCAGCGTCAATGCCAGCATATTCGTCGGTTCCACACCGGCAATTTATAAACAGTGGCTCAGCAAGATCGTCGCCCGAACCCGGCGCCGCTTCGCAGGCGATGAGCAAATCGTGTTCATCAACGCCTGGAATGAATGGGCTGAAGGTTGCCACCTGGAGCCCGATCAGAAATGGGGTCATGCCTACCTGGAGGCCACACGCGATGCGCTGGCTACGCCTGCTGCAGGCTTGTCACCCGCCGCAGCCCCAGTTACAAGCCCGAATTCGTCAAGCCGCTTCAAACCAATCTATTGGCGATTGCGCGGATTGGTTTCGGATATGCGCACGCTCATCGACGCATTGTTATGGCACTTGAAACACCGGCTCCCGCCCCGATGAGAATGAAAAAATGCGTGAGTTCATTGTGAAATGCAGCGGCTATGCATGCGTCCCATAAGAGGTACCGCGGCTTGCTCGCCCCATTCTTCCCTGTGCAGCCAGGTTCTCTAAGCATGCGACCAGTGGGGCGGTTTTCATGTCCTTCGATGTACGCGCGCTCCTATTTGCAATGAAGCGACTAGCCGCCCTTCTGATAGCCGTTTCGCTGCTACTGATTGCACGTACTGCGGCAGCCAAGGACGTGTTGCCGCGGCAATGGCGTGTGTTCGAGCTGGCATTTACCGCCAGCCGGGAACACGCCTCGCCCATGGAATTGAACCTGACCGCACATTTTGTGGGGCCCGGTGGTGTTCAGTTCGAGGTTCCCGGTTTCTGGGATGGGGGGAATACCTGGCGGGTCCGCTTTGCGCCACCCGTTCCCGGCGAATGGCGCTATCGAACTGCCACGGAACTCAGTGGTGATTCCGGGCTAGACGCGCAGAGCGGCGCGTTCATGGTGCAGCCTGCCAGTGGCGAAAATCCCCTCTTTGCCCACGGTGGTTTTCTTCGTGTTTCTCAAAACAAACGCTACCTAACGTATTCGGATGGAACGCCATTTTTCTGGATGGGCGATACGTGGTGGTTCTGCCCATCGAAGCATTGCCCCATATCCGGTTCGTATGGGGGCCCTGGTGAGTCGATGTTCAAGACCCTTGTGGATACAAGAAAAGAACAGGGCTATACCGTTGCACAAATGGCTTTTGTTGGTCTGGAACGCGACATGCGTGCATTGTTTAGCCCTCAGAAATGGCGGGAACTGGAGATTCGCCATTGGCGCAGGATTGATAGCTATTTTGTTTATGCCAATGAGCAGCGCATTGTTCCCTTTATCGGCATCAGCTTCCATAAAGGCCTTGATGCGCCACGTCTCGACGACCTGAAGCTGCTTTGGCGCTATGTGGTAGCGCGATATGGTGCGTTTGCCGTGGGCTGGCTCGTCGCGGGTGAATACAACGAGGGCAATAAATCGGCCCGGGTGGAAAAACTCCTGGCGTTGGGCCAATTCATCAAGGACACCGATCCATACAAGCGTGCCATGAGCATTCACCCATGGGCGTACAGCAAGGACAAGCGACAAGCGTGGGATCAGCCCTGGTACGACTTTATCATGCTGCAGTGCGGTCACAAGGACTGGGCTTTCAAGGGGGGGCCACCGCCCGCATCTCTCTATCTGGACATATACCAGCGCCATCCTCGCAAACCGTTGCTCGAGGACGAGTGCGATTATGAGGGCATCAAGGACATCGACGCGCAACGGGTTCGATTGGTCGCGTATCGCGCGGTTCAATCGGGATCATTCGGCTTTACTTACGGTGCCCATGGTATTTGGTATCCCATCCAGTCGTATGACGAACGCAAGTTTACTCATTTCGGCAAGGCGGTCCCTTGGTGGGTAGCACTGGCCCACCCCGGCGGCACCCAAATGGGCCACATGCGACGGTTGTATGAGTCGGTCGACTGGTGGAAGCTTGAGCCACGGCCGGGGGCAGTGACTGCAACCGGAAACGTGCCCGAGAGTAAGCAAGTACTTGCCAAAGCCTTTGAAGACCGGCTTTTCCTGATTTACATACCACCGGATATTGAACCGGGCAGCGCGCTTATGCTGCAAGGTACCAGCAACCGCCTTCGATACAACATGACCTGGTTCAATCCCAGGGATGGGAAATTTGAACAAATACCTCGTCAAATGAATGGTTCGCCGGGCAAGCTGCGGCTTCCTTCAAGACCTGATGGACAAGACTGGGTACTCGTTATGCGCGCCGACTAGCCGACACGACACGCAATAAGAATGAGAAATTAGAAATGAGATCGGACAATCCAAAAATGAGTATGCAGACCGCTGGGCTGATCGCAGGCGACGGCCAATGACTGCGCCCGTCGTCAGCATCCTGATGCCTGTTTTCAATGGCGCCGCCTATGTTGGCCAAGCCATCGAATCGGCGCTCGCCCAGTCTTACCCCGACTTTGAACTCATCATCGTCAACGATGGTTCAACCGACAACAGCGCCGAAGTGATCCGTCCCTATCTCGCAGACCCACGGATCATGTACCTCGAGCAGCCGAATGGTGGAGTGGCCGCGGCCAGAAACACGGCAATCCTCGCGGCGACAGGCCGTTACATCGGCTTTCTGGATCAGGACGATCTCTGGTTGCCCGAGAAACTGAATCTCCAGGTGCAATATCTGGATGATCACCCGGACGTCGGCCTGGTTCATGCCAATCAAAGCTATATCGATTCCGACGGCCGGCACACCCGTCTCCCCTTTGACGACGGGTTCGCCAATGTCAGCGGCTGGTGTTTCAGGGACCTGTTCATCAGAAACCGGATCGCTGTGCTGACCGTCCTGGCAAGAAAGTCCGCCCTGGATAGCGTCGGCCCCTTGAACGAGACCATACCCGGTGGTGACGATTACGAAATGTGGATGCGAATCAGCAAACATTTTCCGATTGGTCACCTGGACCAGGTCCTGGCGCACTATCGGACACATGGGAGCAATGTGAGCAACGATAATTTCAGGATGACCCGGACGGACCTGGGCGCCATCCAATCCATATTGCGGAGATATCCGGAAGCCAGGAAGGAGCTTGGCGCAGGCGTCGTGGACGCCCGTCTTTTCGAGCTGAATTATCAACTGGGGGGCTGGTATATGTGGAAAGCACAGGACCACACCAGCGCCAGACATCATTACTGGCAAGCCATCCGGGCCCGGCCGTTTTACCTTAAAAGCTATCGGCGGTTTGTATGGTGCAGCCTGAACGATTCGCAGCGGCGGATGCTGAGCTGGTATTGGCAGAGGCTCAAGACCGCGTTGCGTATCGCGCCGCGTACATGAAACTGATGGGGATTCAGGTGATATGGAGTCAGGATGGACGTGACGGGATTTAACGTAATAGGCCCGGTGAACGGCAAGGTCGGGGTGAGCGTTCACGCCCGTTATCTGATCGAATTGCTGCACGCCAATGGTCACCCGGTGGCTATCTTCGACTTCGATTCCGGTCCGGACGGCCCCGGTCCGGATCCGCGTTTCGCCGAGTTCTACGTCAACTCGCCCTCGGAACTGCCGCACAAGATCAACCTGTTCGTCTTCGACATCAGGACGCTATGTGTTTTCCTGTCCAGGCATTCCGATTTCGCTTCCCGCCCCGACACCCTTAATACCGGCATCATCGTCTGGGAGCTCACCGTGCTTCCGGAAATCTGGAAGCACGCCTTGAGGCATGTCGATGTTATGTTGTGCGCCTCCGATTTCATTCGCGCCACGTTTGATACCTGCCTGCCGGAAACCTTGACGCTTGATGCGCCCTGTCCCGTCGTGTTGCCCGAAGGGATAGCGCCTGCGCGGCGCGAGTTCGGTCTGCCCGAGGACCAGGTGCTGTTCATTTCCAGCCTGGATCTTGGCAGCAGCCCCGAACGAAAGAACCCTTTCGCGACAATCGAAGCATTCAATCAGGCTTTTTCCGGTGACCGGCGAGCTGGGCTGGTACTCAAGCTCACGAACAACCGTCCCTGGGCTAAAGATGCGCAGCAGGGGCTCGCAAAGCTTAAGCAACACATTCAGGAAAATCCGCAGATCCACGTGCTCGACCAAGCCCTGAGCTACCCAAAGGTTCTTTCTCTTTACGCATCCTGTGACGTGTATGTGTCTTTGCACCGATCAGAGGGACTTGGCCTGGGCCTCATGGAGGCCATGCTGCTCGGCAAGCCTGTAATAGCGACAGCCTGGTCAGGAAACATGTCTTATATGGATTACACGAACTCGTGTCCCGTAAGATATGCCCTGGCCAGGGTCCAAAGCACGCACCCCAATTTCGACGCAAGGTTTGTCGGTAATGACGCCTCATGGGCTGAACCGGACCTGAGCCACGCCTCCGCATGGATGCAGGCCTTGGTGGAAGATGGCGATCTCCGGGATCAGATCGGCAAGCGCGCAGCCTCCGACATGACCGAATATAACCGGGTGGCGGCGCATGCGAGTTTTGTCGAGGAACTGAAGGTCATCTGGGAATACCGACGCTTCCTGCCTAGGCATCGAGGGGCAGTCCCCGTCGACGAAGATCAATTGTGGTGGGCAGCGCGCGGCCAACAACCCAGCTTGTGGGGCCGGACCTCACGCCAACTGAACAAGTTCTACGTGAAGCATATTAAATGGCGCCTGAGTAAATGAGTGCAAATCCGGATTGCCCCCTGAAATGCTCATATCATCGCCGACCTCGCCGTCATCACGCGGTTTAGAGTCAAAACGACCCCGACAAAAACAATGCATGGCTCTACCTTGAAAAACTTTTGCCCAAGCACTCTTTTTTGCAATGAAAACGAGCCGCTGCTGCGTCTGAGCCGGGGACAGCGAGGCGTCGGTGATTTTGTCGGCATGCAGAGTGTGCTGGATGCCTTCGAGGACGCTGAATGCCTGTTTCTGCGGGGCTCAACTGCTTCGCAATTCCGGCTCGATGGCGATTACCGTCTGCAGCGCTGCGCGTCGGGCGGCTGGCTGCTGCACACCCGCGATTCCGCAGGGCCGAGCTATTGGCTGCCCGTCCCGGCGATGCTGCGACGCACCAACCCGCAAGGCCATATCCTGGAAGAGCGCGTGTCAACGCTGGATGGATTCGATCTGGATTCGAGCGGCGTGACGATCTCCCTCCCTGGAATCCCGGAAGGATGGATGCTCGATGCGGTGATCTGGAAGCTCAACAAAGCAGCGCTCGTCGACGAACTGCAAACGCTTGCGTCTGTCGAGACCCAAGGCTACTTCCTGCTTGGCACGCACACACGCTATGGCCAGCCCGCCGATCTGTACCGCCACCTGATCCACGGCTGGGTGTACGAAGACCGCTACGCCTGGCCGCACAAGCGCCGCATCTGCTCGGAAAACGACGCGCACGCACTGCATCTGATTTTCAGCGGCTTGCAGCGCGCCACAGGCAAGCGCTTTTACGGGCTTCTCAAAGCCCAATTGCTGCTTTCGGTGCTGTCACGCCAAGGCGCGGACGGCGGATTCCGCCATGGGGAGTGGACAGACAATATGGAGTCGCACTACCGGCTGCACTGTTCGGCCATGCATCTGATGATGGATGCGCTGAGCGAGGATGACGACCCGGTTGTGCGATCGGCCCTTGCGCGCGGCATGGCTTTCATTTCCGACAAGCGCGATGCCACCGAAGTCGGTGCGTGGTTTTATCACGACGAGTTGGAAACGAGCGAGGCCGGGATGCGCCGCGCACCGTTCAAATGGTGGCCCGGCACGGCCTTGGGCAAGTCGCCGCAGAACATGCTGGTGCTGAATACGCAACTCGACACGCTGGTGGCGCTGGAGCGCTACGGAACACTGACCAATGACGCGCAATACGCGACATTGGTCGAATCCGGCGACCAGGCTGCGCGTGCGGTGTTGGCACTACAGCCCATGGAATGGCTATACCGGCTGCTGTTTTCCGCCATCGACCTGACGCTGCTGCCGACCGAACAGGCGGTGCGTTTGCCGCTTTGGAAACGCTTATGGAAGCGCATCGGCTGGCAGGTCTTCATTCCGCGTCTGCCCCGTCTCAAAACACGTTTCCCGCGCTTGGTGATGCCCGGCGGCTATATCGACCGCGAACTGAGCTTGCAGACCTGGGCGTATGACTATCTGGCGGTGAACCTGATGGACTTGGTGCGCGCGGCGAACGGTCCGCGCCGGTCGGCTTTCATGCCTTACATCGACGGCATTCTGGAATATTGCGCCCGCACCGGCATTGCACGCCGCTGGCTGGAACACAAGGGCCGCGCGTATGCCGTCGGGTTTTACGCCGAAGCGCTGGTTTTGCTCAGCCTCGCTGCGCCGCGCCCCGGGACCGACGCCATGTTGGCCGATGCGCTGCATTTGTGCGTTCGCCAGGGCCTCGGCTTGCCGCCATCGATCAACGGCGGTAATGCCGAAGCGCAGGCGGCCCCACATCGTGTGCCCCAGCCCGCCCACGCCGATATCGTCGTGGCAAATCTCTCTCGTGCTGAACACGCCGCCTGCCTGGTGGTGAATGCCGGCCAACACTCCACCAAGCTGGATGCCGCGCTGTGTGCCGTGCCAGGCGGCTGGACGATCCCTACGGACGAATTGCAGCCGGGTGGCTGGGTACGGATCGAGGCATGACATTGCGAATCGGTCTTGTCACCTCAGAATTCCCCCCCGACCACGGCGGGGTTGAGACGTATGCCTGGCAACTGGCAAAAGAACTGGGGCAGCGCCCCGACATGCAGGTGACGGTGTATGCCCCGCCCAACTCCGCAGGCATCGCCGCCCCACCCGGAATCACGATCAAGCCGGTCCTCAAGAGCTGCATGGGGCTGGACTGGCCCAGGCTCAGGGACGAGCCCATTGATGTCTGGCATGCAATGTCCGCCTGCCATGCCTGGATCGCAGAAAAAAGCCGCCCAACGGTGGTTTCGGTGCACGGTAACGATTTTCTGGCTCCCTACCCGCTCACCATGCGCCCAGCACTCACTCTGCCTGGTCTGCACGCATTGCGGCCGCTCTTGTGGCGCCGGCTGCGTCCCATTTGGCAGCGCGTGACGCATAAAATGCTGGCCCGCGCCCTGCCGCGTGCCACAGCCATCCTCGCCAACAGCCGCTATACCGCCGAGGTATTGTTAAAACAGCATCCCGCTTGTGCGGACAAAACACACGTCGCCTGGGTGGGCGTCGATCCGGCATTTTTCGGAGTGTCGCGTGCGCCGAGAAACAAAGTGCCGCAACTGCTTACTGTCAGCCGACTTTCGGAACCTCGTAAAAATGTCGATCTGGTTCTGCATGCCCTGGCAAGCTTGAAAGACCGCTTTGAATTCGAGTACACCGTCGCTGGCGAAGGCGGGTTGCGGCCCGAACTGGAGCGACTGGCCGATTCGCTTGGACTCGGCGAGCGCGTGCGCTTTGTCGGGCGGGTCAGCGATACGGCGTTGCGCAATCTGTATGCACGCGCCGACCTTTTCGTGCTGACCGCATCCATCGTGCCCGGCAGCCATGAAGGTTTCGGCATCGTATATCTTGAAGCAGCCGCAAGCGGCGTACCCAGCTTGGCCGCGCGGCTGGCAGGTGCAGCCGAGGCAGTGGCTGAGGGCTGTTCTGGCTTTTTCGTCGACACGCCCGATGTCGCTGCCATCCGCGAAGCGCTGGCCCGTTTTCTAGCAGGTGAAATTCGCTTCAATGCTGATGCCTGCCGCGACTTCGCCCATGGTTTCGACTGGAAACGCATCGCCGATGTGTGCGAAAACGCCTATCGTAATGTGCCTGTGCGAGAATTTCATCCATGAGCGAAGCCTTCGTCCCGTCCCGCATCAGCGTCATCATGCCGTGCTACAACGCCGCTGCCTTTGTCGAGGAAGCGGTGGATTGCGTCATGAACCAGACCTACCCCGACGTGGAGCTGGTCGTGGTGGACGACGGCTCAACCGATGGCAGCGTGGAAATTCTGCAACAGCTTGCTACACGCTATTCCCCGCGCCTGACATTGTTGTTCCAGAATCACCTGGGCCCCTACCCCGCACGCAACCTGGGCCTGAAACACGCCCATGGCGGGTGCGTGGCGTTTCTCGATGCTGATGATTACTGGACGCCTGACTGTCTGGAAAAGCTCTCCGTGGCGATGGCCGACGAGCAGGCCGACATTGCCTATTGCGGGTGGCAGAACGTCGGCATGGGTGCCCCTGGTACAGACCCCTACATTCCTCCTGATTACAGCCAGATGGATACGGCGGCGGAATTTCTGCGCAGTTGCCCTTGGCCCATCCACGCAGCCTTGGTGCGGCGGGACGCTATCGATGCAGTGAAGGGATTTTCGGAACGACGTTTCTCCGCGATGGACTACGACTTTTGGTTGCGGCTCTATGCGCACACGCAAAAGATCGTTCGCGTGCCGGAGGTGATGGCCTTTTACCGCTGGCACGACAAGGGACAGATTTCCAAGACCAAATGGAAACAGGTGCTGGACGCCTTGCAGGTGCGGCGCGATTTTGTCGCACATCATCCAGAACGTGTCGCCCATTTGCCCAAGGACAGGGTCATCGAGTTGCGTGATGGGTTCTTGCTGCGTGAGGCCTATCGCGCTTACTGGCAGCGCAACCTGGAGGACGCGCAAAAGCTCTTCCGCCGTGCATTCATGCAGGGTGTGTGGAAAGCTGGCGACCTGAAGTATCTGCTCCCCGCCCTGCTTCCTCGCGCATGGTTTCAATGGCTGGTGATCAAGACGGACCGTCTGAAGGAGAAACGCACATGAACGCCATACGCGTGCCTGTTCTGATGTACCACCGCGTTGGTGAGGCCAACAATGACTGGGAACGTAAATATTGCGTCAGCCCACAGCGCTTTGCTGACCACATGCGCACGCTGGCGCGCGCGGGTTGGCGCGCAGTATCGATCGAGGATTTCTTCGCCTGGCTGGATGGCCGCACGGAATTGCCGGGACAGCCATTCCTGCTCACCTTCGACGACGGGTTCCTCGGCGTACATGAGCATGCCGCGCCGGTGCTGACTGCGCTCGGCTGGCCTGCGACCGTGTTCCTGGTGAGCCAGCTGATCGGCCAGCGAGACGACTGGTGCGAAGCCCACAACCCCAGCGGCGTCACCTATCCCCTGATGGATGCATCGCACATCCGCGAGCTGCGCGGACAGGGATTCAGCTTTCATTCCCACACCCGCAATCATGACGACCTGCCAACGCTTGACGACCGTCAGCTCCACGACCAGCTCGCAGGCTCGCGCACAGACCTGCAGGCCCTGCTCGGCGAGGAGGCGGCATACCTGGCTTATCCGTACGGCCACTACGATGATCGTGTGCTGCAAGCGGCCCAGGTGGCCGGGTACCAGGCGGCGTTTTCGGTGCAGCCCGGTTTCAATCGGCGCGACATCGACCGGTTCCGCCTGCGCCGTCTGGATGTTTTCGGCAC
>Ga0105106_10002217_pt1 | contig 13986 bp, 15 predicted proteins | sample PPLLaktember2015_5_FD_79109 | JGI IMG/M metagenome (GOLD analysis project Ga0105106, IMG submission 79109) | Freshwater sediment microbial communities from Prairie Pothole Lake near Jamestown, North Dakota, USA - PPLs Lake P8 Core (1) Depth... | ecosystem: Environmental > Aquatic > Freshwater >...
CAATGTTCTGGCTGCCTTTTTCGTCCTTCATCCCGGTCGTCATTTTGTGCACATTCAGAATAGCAAGAAATCCCGCCCGTGTCAATCGAAATCCGTCATATAGGCAGAGACGCCCCGGCGGGGCGTCTCTACTGTTCATGATTGCACTCCCACGTCACCGCGAGCCGCTCAGCTTCCAGCTAACGTACGTGAAAGAATGCGGGGGTTGCCTTTCTTTAAGCCATGCGTTTCTCTGCCATGGCTCTTCTTGTAACATCTTAGCATGCACCTGTCCTCTAAAGAGTCTGTTAAAGATTAGAAAAAACGCCCAAAAGGGCGTTTTTTGGGCATTTAATCGCTTTTTTCCAAACTTTATATGGAAATCAATAATATTTTCGCAGGAGTGACATTAAGCGTACAACGTTCAACGTTAAACGTTCAAACGTTTAAACGCCTGCATCGCGAGGATTTTACGAGCGAGGTTCGACCGTTTTCTCTCCCGGCAGGCTCGAGCCGGCCATCAGCAATCCCAGCTCCGCCCGTGTGGCCTCACCTGCTTTCAACGTCGCCACAATCTGCCCGTGGTATATCACGGCAATGCGGTCGGAAAGCGAGGTGATCTCGTCCAGTTCGGCCGAGACAAGCAGTACGGCGATCCCCCGGTCGCGCATGTCCACGATCTGGCGGTGGATATACTCGATAGAGCCTACATCTAGGCCACGCGTGGGCTGGTTGGCGATGAGCAGTTGGATGGGACGGCTGAGCTCACGGGCGACGATGACTTTCTGCTGGTTGCCACCCGAAAGATTGCTGGCAGGTAGCTTAGGGCTGGGGGTGCGGATGTCGAAGAGATCGATCAGCTTGATAGCGTTGTCCATCACAGCTTGTTGGTCGCGCTGGATGCCGCGAGCAAAGGGTGGCTGGTAGTAGGTGCACAGCACTTCGTTATCAGCGATGGTATAAGCCAGAACCAACCCGTGCTTGTGGCGGTCTTCGGGGATGTGAGCCTGCCCGGCCTCCACGTTGAGGCGCGGGCTGAGCTCGGGGATCTCCCTTCCGCCCAGGGTGATGCGCCCGGATTTTCTCTGGCGCAATCCCGATAGGGCCTCGACCAGCTCGGTCTGCCCGTTGCCCTGCACGCCGGCAATACCGAGAATCTCACCGGCGCGCACCTCAAAACCAACCTGGCGTACCACTTCCACGCCGCGTTCATCCACGATGTTCAGGTCTTGTACCTGTAAGACCACGTCCTTGGGTACGGCAGGGGTTTTGTCAACCGTCAGGATCACCTCGCGACCAACCATCATCGCCGCCAGCTTATGCTCATCTGACTCGGCGGGGGTGGTGGTGCCCACCACCTGCCCACGGCGCATAGCGGTGATACGGTCCGCCACTGCCAGGACCTCTTTTAACTTGTGGGTGATGAACACGATGGAAACACCCCGCTCAGTAAGCAGGCGCATGACGCGAAAAAGGTTTTCCACTTCCTGGGGCGTGAGCACAGCAGTAGGTTCATCCAGCACCAGGATCTTGGCATGGCGGTAGAGCGCCTTGATGATCTCAACACGTTGCTGCACACCTACGGGTATGTCTTCGATAATGGCATCCGGATCGACCTCCAGCCCGTATTCCTCGGAAAGGTCGATGATTTTCTGGCGGGCGGTTTTTATATCCAGCGTGGGACCGCGGGTAATCTCCTGCCCCAGGATGATGTTCTCTGTTACCGTGAAGACAGGCACAAGCATGAAGTGCTGATGGACCATGCCAATGCCAGCCTGGATGGCATCGTTAGGACTGTGGATCTGGACCGGTTGCAGCCCATCATCGCCGGCGATGTGAATCTCACCTTCATTGGGAGTATAAAGCCCGTAGATGATGTTCATCAAGGTAGTCTTGCCGGCGCCATTCTCGCCCAACAGGGCATGGATCTCGCCCTTGCGCAGGTCGAAGTTCACCTGGTCATTAGCCAACACCCCGGGAAAGCGCTTGGTGATGTTGCGGACTTCCAGTGCAAGCTCATTGTTGGACATAGACTATTCCTTTATATATGGCACACCGTCGGCAGCCGGAGAGCGGACGCGCTTTCCCATGCCAGCCAACACGATGATGGTGAATAAGTATGGCAGTATACCAAAAGCCTGATGAGGGATGTTAATTGTGTTACCAAACATGAACGAGATCTGGGTGGCAAGCGCTGTAAACAGGGCGAAGAACAAGGCGGCCCCCCAGGAGCCAAGGGGAGTCCACCTCCCGAAGATCATGCAGGCCAGGGCGATAAATCCACGACCATTGGTCATGTTTCGTTCGAAGGAGCCAACTGCCTCAAGAGTCAGGAAGGCACCGGCCAACCCTGCCAGAGCACCACCCAGGATAACATTGACATAACGCATCTTGTAGACATTGATCCCCACCGTATCGGCGGCGCGCGGGTGTTCGCCGACAGCACGTGTGCGTAAGCCCCATTTGGTGTAAAACAAAACATAATGGATGACGAACACCAGGATGATGGCAGTATACGTGATAGGCGGATTTTTAAAGAGCACCGGGCCAATGAGAGGAATTTCAGACAGCCCTGGGATGATAATGGGACCCAGACCGCGTTCGACAGTGAGCCCCGTGGCATAAAAGTAGCCGGTGAGGCCGACCGCCAGGATGTTAATCACCGTGCCGCCGATGATCTGGTCAATCTTCAGCGTGACGGCCATGAACGCCAGCAGGAGTCCCATGAGAGCGCCGGTGAGAACACCCATCAGGACGGAGAGGGGCAGATTGTCGGTCCAGACATTGAACAGAAAGGCAATGAATGCTGACATCAACATCTGACCCTCAATGCCGATGTTGATCACGGCGGCACGCTCACCCATCAGGCCGCACATTGCACCCAGCACTAGGGGTGTGGAGAGCCGCACAGTGGCGTTCAGCACGGCAACCGTTTCGACTGGCAACCATATGTAGAAAAACAAGATAATGGCGATCAGGCCCACCCCGCCAATCAAGGTGCCTCTACTACGCAAGAAAAAACGGGTCCAGGGAGAATAAGTGGTCATAGAATTTTGCATGGTAAGTTCCTCAACGCTTGCACTGCCTGCAGTGTCTTCATGATTTCACTGCTTGCCCCAACCGGAACTGAGCTTGACCTCTTCACCACCTACGGCGCGCATGCGCAGGAGCGAGCGGATAATCACGTCGGCGGCGACGAAGAACAGGATGAGCGCCTGGATTACATCGGTGATCTCCTTGGCGACCCCGGAGGCGAACTGCATCTCACTGGAGCCGGCTTTCATAGCGCCCACCAGGATGGCTGCCGGGATGGTACCAAATGGATGGGTCTTGCCGAGCATGGCGACAGTAATGCCATCGAAACCCAGCCCGGTGTTGAAGCCAGGCTGGAAGCGACCAACCACCCCCTGGGTTTCGATGGCGCCACCAATTCCGGCCAGGATAGCACTGATGACCATGGTCAGGATGAGGGTTCGGGCTACTTTAATGCCAGCATAACGCGAGGCGTCGGGATTGAGACCCACCATGCGGATTTCAAAGCCGACGGTGGTTTTCTGCAGCAGCCACCAGACAATAAGTGCCATCACGATCGCAATGATGAACCCGATGGGCACTGGACCAAGCCTGCCAATGGCGGCAGCAGGATCAATAACCGGGGTGCGCGCGACGACATTGCCGGGAGAAGTATCCTTCCAGGGACCATCAGCAAGGTAGTCGGTGATGTTGATGGCAATGTAGTTAAGCATGATGGTAGTGATGACTTCATGTACTCCGCGGTAGGCTTTCAATGCGCCCGGGATGATGCCAAAAAGCCCACCAGCCACAGCTCCACCAATCAAAGCCAGAGGTATATGAATGAAAGCTGGCAGACCGTGGATCGTAAAGCCTAGAAAAGCGGCGGTGATGGCGCCAAATAAGAGCTGCCCCTGGGCGCCAATATTGAACATGCCAGCTTTAAAGGCAAAAGCTACTGCCAGTCCGCTGAAGATTAATGGAGTAGCCTTTTCGAGGGTACGACCCAAGGCGGTAGGGGTGCCAAAGGAGCCTCTCAAGAGGGCAGCATACGCTTCAAGCGGATTGGCGCCCGAGACAATCAGGATGATCGCCCCAATGAGCACCGCCAGCAGCACTGCCACCACCTGCACAGCGATGGCACGCCACAGGTTCTCATTGAGCAATACATCCAGGAATGTGCGTAAAAACTTGGGCTGGGAAGGGGCTTTTTGATCAGAGTCCATAGGTTGTGCACTCTTCATGATAACAAGATGATTGATCCCACGCAGGAAAACTATGGGTGGAGGATATGCAAAAATTACTGCTTGATTTTACACCGAAATTACCTTGCGTAAAGTGCACGGTGCCATCCAAAAAAACTAACTAACCAATAATAAAAATACGGTGCACCTTGAGAGTGCACCGTATCCTTCTAGCCTGAGGTTGAATTATCCGCCATAGCCGGTGGTGATGGAGCCATCCTTCAGACCGGCATCGATCTCAGCAATCTTGTCCTTGACGGGCTGGGGAATGGTGCTGTCGAAATCATGGTACGGGGCCAGACCGGCAGTGCCATAGAAATTGCCAGCCGGGAAAGTACCCGCCTTTGCATCTTTAAGCAAGCCAAACAAGCTCGGGGTGATAAGCTTCATAGCGCTAGATATCAGGCATGGATGAGCTGCGGGAACGGTATCCCACTGGTCGGTGTCAACACCGATGCAGTACTTACCAGCATTCTTGGCAGTTTCTTCCAAGGCCCCGTTACCGGTCTTGCCACCCGCACCAAAGACAACATCCGCGCCATTCTGGAGTGCCTGGGCAGCGGTTGTGGCGCCCCACTCGGGGTCGGTGAAGGCTACATCCAGGCCACCCGGGTGATAGGTGGAGATGATGTTGATATCAGGATTGATATAGCGGGCACCAGCTTCATAACCTTCCTTGAAGGCAACCACGGGGGGGATCAGGTCGGTGCCGAGCACAGCCGCGATGGTGTTGGTCTTGGTCATTTGGGCAGCCAGCGCACCGGCCAGGAAGCCGGAATGATCCTCATGGAAGATCAGGCCGATCACGTTGGGCACAGTTTCGGTCCACTGGCCCTGGTCTACACCGATGAACTTGACGTTCGGGTTGGCTTTGGCAGCTTCGACGGTGGCAGTTCCCATAGCAAAACCGACGGTCACAAGGACATCGTAACCCTTGTCGATGAAGAGCTGCATATTGGCCATGTAGTCCTTGGCGTCCTTGGTCTCGACATAGTTGATGATGGCGTCGAGCTCGGCTTCAGCTTGCTGAACACCAGCCCAGGCAGACTGGTTGAACGACTTGTCATCAATCTCGCCGACGTCAGTGACCAGACCTACACAATATACCTCTGGCTTGGCGCAGTCGGCCTCAGTAGCGGCAGTCTGGCATCCAGCCAGGAGCATACTGGCTACCATAATAACAGCCATGATTAACGAAAACTTCTTATACATAAGGGTTCTCCTCCTAGAGAGTTTGAGTAAAAAAAGGTTGGATTATGCCCGAAAGGGACATACCTAGTATAGCAACAAGCAGGTACTTTTGCAATGGTGTTATTAATAATGAATATTTGCGCCTTTTTACCTCCTTTATTGTTTGAAAGCTAAACTCCAATAATTATGGACGATTTTCTCCCGTTGTCAAATCGACGCCTGTATCAATATACCCGGCTAGCAGGTCACTTAAAATTTCGCCAGCCAGGCGCTGTTTTCCCAGGGTAAATGTTCCAGGGTCAATATGGGCGAATTGGATGGGCACATCCAGCGACGAGCCACCGGAAAGGCTGCCATCCAGGAGCCCTTGCACCTGGGATTCGAGGAGAGGCAGCGGGTCGATGGTCAACGAGAGCGCCCAGGTGGAGGCAGCAGAAAGGGGAGGCTCACCGCCGCTGATGATCTTCACCTCGGCTCCTGCCAGGATGGAGAGCATATTCTCATCGCCCGCACCCGGGAAGACATACACCGCCTGCACAAAATGGTCGACCATGTAATTGGCAGCCTCCTGCCATTCGGGTTGGGTCGCTGTGGACGGCAGCTCGATATACAGTGGATATTCGTAGTATGGGGGGTGCAGGGGGCGGCACAAGCCACAGAAGTATTCAACCCCGTTGAGGAAACCCGCGCGCGCAGCACGCCCTTCAATGGTATCCGACAGGCTGATCACCCCGGCACGCCAATCGGGTGCCAGCATGGCGGCAATCACCCCGGCGATGAACCCCTGCTGGTCTGGACGTTCGCCAGACGCACCCAGCTGGGTGAGGTTGGGGGCGGGTTCCAATCCAGGGATGTCCAGCGCCACGAACTGCGTGTCTGGTGCAGCCGCGACCAGGCTGACCAGACCCGGGTCGGGCGGAACTGCAATAACCAGGCGCAGGGAGGCAGTAAGATCGTCCACTGACAGAGACTGCCTGACCTGCCACCACAAGCCCTGCCGGGAGACGATATCGTCCAGAGCAGTCTGCAGGTTGTGCACGTAGTCCTGGTCGGCTGCACTTGAAGCCAGGAGGACCGCCATGGGAGGCGCCTGGGTGGGGGTGGGAGTGAGCGTAGCGACAGCTGTTACCGTTGGGGTGAGTGTCGGCGGGGGTGTAAAGGTCGGTTTACTTACCGGTGGGATGATCGTCCGGCAGGAGGACAGCACCCAGCCCAGGCTGGAGAGCAAAATGGCATAGGTTATGTAAAAACGGAAAGGCCTCAAGGATGTTTCTCCACAATGGCTCGCGGCGTATTGTACTACAAGGAGGAATAATTGAGGTGCGCGGTAGATTCGCTGGTTAATTTTGCTGGAGTATAATACGTTCATGATCGAGCTGAACATCCCTGGGCGAGGCTTGGTCCGGCTGCAACACCTGGTGTGTGACGTAAACGGAACATTGGCAGTGGACGGACAGCTTCCCGAGGGTGTGAAGCACCGGTTGAATACCCTGCGCGACCGCCTAACCTTACATTTGCTTACTGCTGATACCCACGGCAGGCAAAACACCATCGACCAGCAGCTGAACCTTAAATCCATCCGCATCCAGCTGGGTATGGAGGTCGAACAGAAAGCCAAATATGTGCAGGACCTGGGAGCAGAGACCGTTGTGGCTATCGGGCAAGGAGCCAATGATGCTGGAATGCTCCGGGAGGCCGCCATTGGGATTTGCGTGTTATCGCTGGAAGGGACGGCAGTCAAAAGCTTGCTGGAAGCCGACCTGGTTGTGAGCAACATACATGAAGCGTTGGAATTACTGGAAAAACCACTCAGGATTGTAGCCACCTTACGGAAATGAGCCTTCCAAAGACAGAATTCATCCCGGATGACCCCGACCTGATGCCGCCGGCGCGGCGAAGGCGAGCGCGGCGCTTGCTGGCGCCTCTGGAAGGGGATGAAAGGGCGATCGTGCTGGACCAGCTCAGGCACCGGACGTCGCCCACATTTGACTTCTTCCTGTTTTCGGTTGCTTCGGCATTGATCTTCGGCCTGGGCTTGCTGCTGGATGCCCCAGCGCTGCTCATCTTGGGGGCAGTTTTTTCACCGTTGATGGCACCCGTCGTCGGGCTTTCGTTTGGTACCGTGGTCGGCTCATATAAGTGGTTCTTGCGCAGCCTGTTAGGACTGGTAGTCGCGAGCCTGCTGGTCTTCCTCGTGGGGATGGCGGCAGGATTGCTGGGGCGGGTCTGGGCACCAGGTACCCTTGACCAGGCTTCTGTGCATGCGGAGATCTCCTGGATCAATTTCATTGTATTGACGGTGGGGGCGGTTTTTACTGCAGCAACCATGGCGCACCACGAGCGCAACCCGGCTGCGCCCAATATCGCCCTGGTGTATACCCTGTATCTACCGCTGGTGGTGGCGGGTTACGGGCTGGGGAGTGGCACGCCGCACCTGTTCCCCGATGGGCTGATTGTGTTTGCCATCCACCTGGCGTGGGGGGTATTGCTCGGTGCGATCACCCTGGCAATCATCGGCTTCCGCCCGCCGACCTTCTTGGGCTATACCCTGGGGGCCATGGTCACTTTGGTCGGAGTGGCACTCGTGTTTGGCGGGGGAGCCTATAGCGCCACCCTGGGGTGGTTTGGAGCACCGCTGGCAGTGCCCACCTATACACCCACCCCAACATTCACCCTGACCCCTATTCCACCCACTGCCACGCGTACAAGTACCCCTGTACCACCCACGCAAACGCCAACGGTTACCCTGACCCCAACGCGCACGCCCACGCTCACCTACACCTATACCCCCAGCCCGGTGCCGGTCTATGCCCGCATTGCGCCGGAGATGGGAGCAACCATGCGCTCAGAGCCGGGCTTCGATGCCGCTGAGATCTACCCCGGGGTGATGCAGGGCGTGCTGGTACAGCTACTGGGGAATCCGGAAGAAGTGGATGGATACCTGTGGGTGAATGTGCTGGTTGTCGAGGATAAGCGAGAGGGGTGGATCCTGCAGTCCCTCCTGGATATCTCGACTCCTGAACCCAACTGGTGAGCGTGCGCTAAATCCAGCCCAGTATCCCAACAAAGAGCACCAGGCAGATGAGGTCGAAGCCGAGAATGGCAGCGACGGTGATGGCTTTCTGCCTGACGGTGGGCATATCGAACACCCAAAACGAGACCAGGAAGAAGGGTAGGTAGCCAATCAGGAAGATCAGCCAGGGGGCGCCAAGGTTCCACCAGGAGTAATCCCAGGTAAGTGCCCCCGCGGCATTCAGCAGCAGCTCGACAACCACGCAGAAGACAGAACCAACTATGGCGAAGAATAAGCGGTTGGGTAATCCCATGACCTTCATTTTCTTGTCGGCCGGTAGCAATTTAGAGAAGGTGATCCCGGCGATGGCGAACATGAAGGAAATCTCGATGTTCAAGCCGATCAGCAGCAGGTAAGCCGTCTGACCGGGCGCGCCCCATACCGGAGCGTAGTTGGTGAAATGGAAGACCAGGCCGTTCCAGATCTCATTGAACCAATCCATGCCCCAGAACGCCAGCCCGGCAAAGACCAGGCTCCAGTTGCGACGCTCGACCTCAACAGCATAGACGTATACGATGAGGGCAAACAGGGGAATAACGTACCATTGGAAAGTGATGGGGTTGCGCAAGATGGCTAGAGCCTGGGATGCAGATCCTGTCGGCATGGTGTCCTCCTGAATTTTTTAGCTCATATTGGGCAGACCAGCTAATTGTACAGCATTATCTAAAAGTATTATAGAAACCGCCCACTGTATTCAAAGTGGGCGGCTGACCATGCTGTATCCTGATCAAGAAGGTGAGGCTGGCTCTTATTTCCCTGATTTGATGTTTACGACCGCCAGGTAATCGTTGAGCTTGTCCAGGCTCTGGTTCCAGCCCATCTCTGCTCCTGCCCATGCACCAGCCGACACAGGCGTGGATTTCGTTAACACGATATGCAGAGTCATTTCGGTTTTTTCACCCAGCTCGGCGAACGTGACTGTGCAGATGGTAGACAGCTGCGGTTCGCCTTTTTCATCATGTAAAGCCTCATTGGTAAATGCGAGGCGGCTGGGTGGAGTAAATTCCTGGAAGACACCCGACATCGGGAGATCGATATCAAACGGACTGTCCTTCGGTCCGTGCATGACAATATAGAGTTTCCCACCCTGGCGCGCCTCCACCTCAGAGACGGGGGTTGTAAACCCCTCTGGTCCCCACCATTCTGATAGGAGTGCGGGATCGGTCCAGGCCTTGAATACGAGCTCACGGGGAGCATCGAAGATACGCTTGAGGGTTAATTCTTTTTCCATTGCATGCTTCCTTTCTATGTTTACCTGTAATTTACCTTTTTCACGCTCGATCAACTTATCCAATGCGTCCAGGCGCTTATTCCATTGCTTTGCTAATTGCTTTGACCAATCTTCCAGCTCGTGCATAGCCTCAGGATTGAGCCGGTAAATCCGCTGCTGGGCGCGCTTTTCCATGATCACCAGGTTGGCTGCTTTGAGGACTTTCAGGTGCTGGGATATTGCGGGAGGGCTGGCAGTGAAGTTCGTGTAAATTTCCGTAGCCGATAACTGCCCCTGGTTGGCGAGCAGCTCCAGGATTTTGCGCCGGGTTGGATCGGCAAGGGCGTAAAAGATATCCATACCAACCATAATAAAGCATTTACTTAATTAAGTCAATACTTAATTAGTTAATATCTGATGAGTGTTTAGGTAAAAAGGGGAGTCTATCAGGATGAGTTAGACCATTAATTTTCCGGATTGGCGTATTGTTTTGACCACGTCGTCTGGCAGCACGGGTGGGGCGATACCCAATGCCCGGCAGGTGAGGAGCTTGAGGGAGGTCACCTCGATAATATCGGTGAGGTCGGCTGCACGGCGCAAGCTACTGGCAGCCACCACCAGGCCGTGATTCTGCATCAAGACTGCATGACCAGCTCCCAGGGCTTCAGCAACTGCTGCTCCCAGCTCATCGGTGCCTGGTAGGATGAAAGGGACAACCGGGATATCGCCGAGGAAAGCGGACTCAAGGGAGATGGGCAGGAAACTGGTGCCGGTGAGGGCCATGAGGGTTGCCTGTGGCGCGTGGGTATGGACCACTGCGTTCACCTCAGGTCGAGCAAGGTAAATGGCGCGATGTACCCTGTGCTCGCTGGAAGCCGTGTAGGATGGTTCACCCTTGAGAGTTCCGTGCAAATCGATCCGCACCATCATGTCTGGATGGAGATCACCCTTGAAAATGGCAGAAGGCGTGATCCAGATCTCTTCAGGCGCATCTTCACAGCGGGCGCTGATATTACCGCCGGTGGGGGTCAGGAGGTGGCTGGCATACAGCTCTTTCGTGATCTGCACGATCTGCTGGCGGATATCAGCGGGCATATTCGTTGGATGTGGGGTCATGCAGTTGGCCTTTCCCGTTTCTCAGCATATCCTGGGTTGGTGGGTCTTTCATGCGGGTGATCACCCCGACCAGTACCACCAGCAGCCCGCATGCCAGCAAAAGCGACGGTGTAAAAGCCCCATCCTGGCTCTTCATCGCCTCCATAATGTAAACGAAGACTACCGAGACCTGCCCGAACAGCTGGATCAGCCCGGTGGAGGTGCCCTCGGGGGCGGGGAAGGTGACCTCAGCCACATACTGCATGCCAATCGGCGAAACGCTGATCAGGAAGAAACCCAGGAAGAAGGCTGAAGCAAACAGCAGCCAGGGAGCAGTGGCAAAGGTTACCCCGACGAGGCCGGGGATGGCGAGCGAGACACCCAACAGCATGTAACGCTGGCGTTTGTGCTGCTTATCAGACAGGGCAGGGAAGACTACTGCCCCAATGATGCCTCCAAGCACCATCAGCGCTCCCAGGGTGCCGGCATCGGTGGGGGTGAACCCCCGCGGGCGGATGATATTCTCAACCCAGGTACTGATGCCATTAAAAATCCCCATGCCGACGAAATAGACGATCACAAACAGCCAGAATGGTGCCGAACGTACGATCTGTTTGAGGCCGGCCAGCATCAGCGAGCGCACTTCCATCCCGGGTGGGCAGGGTGGCGTGGGCGGTCGCTCGCGCGCCAGGGCGACAAAGAGCACAGCAGCAACGGCTGCCACCCCGCCGAAGATCAGCTGTACCGAGGGGATTGAAATCTGCTCGGTCAGCATGGGCGTCAGGAGCATACCGAGTGCAGTACCTACAAGGTTGGCAAGGGTGACCAGCCCGACCGCAGTGGCCCGCTCGTTGATGGAAAACCATTGGGCGGGCACCTTGGTCCAGGAATTCATCAGGAAAGGCTGGGCGATGGCAAGCCCGATGGTGCTGGCCAGGACAAGAGCATAGTTCGCGCCGGCGAAACCGCGGGTGATGCCAAATATCCCTGTCAGCACGGCTCCGATGCTGACCGCCAGGCGAAAGCCATAGCGGTCGATCACCCATGATACCGGCAATGAGAGGGGGATATAGGCGATCATGAAGGTCATCGCCAGCAGGCCAATCTGTGCGTCACTCACCTTATAAAATTCAGCGGCTGGTCCGGTGATGGGGGCATAGGTGATCCACAGCATCTGGATGGTGAGGTTGATGAACATGAAAACCGCCAATACCACCCAGCGATAACCATATACACGATAGGTTGGTTCCTTCATACGGTCATCTCCACTGCGCTATAACCTGGCGCTCGGTTTTTCTCAGATGTGATGATATAGAATAGCGTATTGTATCCCAAACAACGGGGATTTCCCATCACAGCGCAGATAAATAATCCTCATCCGCCTGCCTGATATCCTTTAAATGGTGATTGAAATAATCTTCGTTGAGGAAATCGATGCCCCAATCAGGGGAATTTTGGGTGTGTACGCCCATGTGCCAGAGATAGCGGGCGCATACGAATAAGGGGACTGCTTCCACATCCCGCTCGTGAACCCGGCGGGTTTCCCGGTAGCTTTCCAGGAAAGGAGCCCAACGCAAGGCAACGGCATCCTCAAGGCGGCAGCACCACAGGAAAACCGCCAGGTCATAAGCGCGGTAGCTATAACCACCGCAGTCGAAATCGAAGAAGGTCAGTGTGCCATCCGCAGAGACATTGGCATGGTAGCCTTGTAGGTCGCCGTGGCAGAAACCCTGCTCAAGCAGGTCAGCAGGCAGCGCCAGGATGCACTGGCGCAGGGTTTCGGCGAACTGCTGCAGGTAGCTCCAATCCTCCTGACGGTGTGACAGGAAGGGTTGTATATTGCGCATAGGCTCGTCGATAAAATGGGCCTAGTCCAGGTGGAAGCGTGCATGCGGGCTGGTGAAGTCGTCCATGGCATAATGCATTTGGGCAACAGCCTGCCCGTAGTGTTGAGCGGTCACCGCAGTCTCATGGTCATAAGAGATTTCCGGACCGGGCGCCTCGGTGAAAAGTGCCAGGTAACGGGTGCCCTCGGGCGCTGGCACGGCACAGAAAAATTGACCATCCTTATAGGGTAGAGGCCTGATGGCGGGAAACCCTTAGAAAGCAGGCGGCAGAGGGAGCATTGAATGAGATTACAAGACAGTGTATAAGTCTAAGTCTGTTTTTAACTCTTTCTTCATTGGCTGATATTTCAGCCCCGTGCCTTCGAAGCTCCGCCCGTTGCGAAGGCCGGTGGATTTCTTGTATCCCAAAGCTTCATAGAATGGGATGGCATATTGGGTAGCCGCCAGGTGAATGACCTTCGAGCCACGCCGGGCTAATTCCTGCTCGCAGCGCTACACCAATCTATGCCCGATTCCCTGGCGGTGGTGGTCCTCACGCACAAATAAACTCTGTAGGCGGCCTGGCTTGCAGCGTAACACGCCAACGATTTCACCCTTATCCTCAGCGACGAATATCATCTCGGTCCTCAGCACCCGGGTAATAGCTTCCTGATGTGCGGAGTCGGATGACCCGGCATGGCGAAACGGCCCAAGTAGTTTACCCTGCTCAGCGGGACCCGCGAAATCCAGATTGTACTTGCGGTAGGTCTCGGCAATCAGCACCCCGACCGGTTTTGAATCTATTTGCTCTTCATAGCTTCGAATGATGGTCATCTTAATCCTCGTGCCTCCAGAGGGTGCCAATCCACGCCCCCAACCGCGCCGTGTAGAGCGTAGCAGGGTAGGAATTGCTCAGCAGGAGCAGGAACAGGGCTGGGACCAGGCTGGCAAAGCCGACCACAGGGTTGATCCATAGGCTCACAATGGCATAAGACAGCAACAGCAGCCCGAAAAGGAATATCAGGCGCCGGTATGCCAGGAGCAAGTGAACCAGGTAAATTTCTAGACGCTCGCGCGCCAAACGCCGCCGATTGGACATACTTTTTTTACTTCTTCCCGACAAACAACCCGTATCCGAAATAATCTTCCAGGTTTTCAGGGATGACCCCGGTCTGGCGCACTCCCTTCACGAATTCCCTGTAGGCGGGATTTTTAATGTAGAGCCGCAGCATCCTGCCCAGGATCCCCAACATTCCTCCAAGCCCATAGCGCTGCAGGATACCTTTCTCTTCGTCCTGTGCCCTGATGGCATAGGGTTGTGAAATGATCTCTTTCAACCCGGCAGTCAACAGCAGC
>Ga0105106_10002218_pt1 | contig 13978 bp, 13 predicted proteins | sample PPLLaktember2015_5_FD_79109 | JGI IMG/M metagenome (GOLD analysis project Ga0105106, IMG submission 79109) | Freshwater sediment microbial communities from Prairie Pothole Lake near Jamestown, North Dakota, USA - PPLs Lake P8 Core (1) Depth... | ecosystem: Environmental > Aquatic > Freshwater >...
ATCTCCCGCATATCCCCGGCCATAACCGCCCCCTGCAATCCGATGAACGCAATGACCAGGCTCATCGTAGTACCCCGTTCCCTCCCTGCCGGAAGACCGACAGGCAACCGTCGGGATCGAATGACAGGGTTGTCATACTGCCGTTTCCCCTGTCGAAGAGGCTGGTTGTTCCTCGTACTCCCGTTTTTCCGGTCTGCCGCCAGAGCCCGGGATACCAGGCTGAAAGGCATATTTTTCCCGGCATAACCATCACCATGGAATCGTGAAGGTTGATACACCTACCCCCTCTTATACCCGAACTTCCGGAGCAGTCCTGTCCGCCAGGCAACACCGTCAGGACCTTCAACACCCCGGGGTTTTTCACCATCAATCACGCCCATGATCCCCCGCCCCTGCACGGATTCAGCAACTACCACTTCCGCAGGATTTGCGGTTGCGCAGTAGATGGTGCAGACCTCCTGGATGTTTTTGAGGGCATTCAGGATATTGATGGGATAGCAGTCGCGTAAAAAGAGGATGAAGGAGTGCCCGGCGCCGATCGCAAGGGCATTGTCCCGTGCCAGCGCCTGTAATTCCTCATCATTGCCTTCGATACGGACCAGGCAGTCACCTGAAGACTCGCAGAACGCAAGGCCAAACTTCGCTCCCGGGACAGACGCGGAAACCACTTCGTAGATGTCCTCAACCGTCTTGATGAAATGCGACTGCCCGAGTATGAAATTTACGTCCCCGGGCTTTTCGATCGTTACCGTTTTGAACTCCACCGCTCCACTCAATCGTATTCACCACAGCAGTGAGATGGGTGTGCCGGAGGATAAATGGGTTTGTATATCCCTTGTGGTTGAAGAGAGAGGTCTAATCAGTCCCTGACCTTGGGTATTCCTCCCGGAATCACGAAAAAGTACGGACAGGTACCGATAAAAAAATCAAAATACGATACACTCTTCATGAGAATCACACGTTTTATATCTGGCTCCCGATAATCTACTCTCCGGTGGAATGATGAGAAGATTCCTGATTATTATTATTCTTACCCTCCTTGCGATGCCCCTGAGTGCATCTGCCCTCGTCACCTATTCAGGGAACCATGTCACCATCAACGATCCTGTCAATGATGATATCTTTGCAACAGGGAATATGATCGAGGTAAATGCTCCGGTCCAGAGCATCGTTGCCGCCGGAGGTACGATTACGATCAACGCACCGGTCAAAGGTGATGTGGTTGCAGCCGGAGGAACCATCAGCATTAATGACGATGTCGGCGGCAAGGTTGTCGCAGTCGGGGGTACGATCGATCTTGCCGGCAATGTCAGTACGAATGCGGTGCTCCAGGGGGGCGCCGTGAACATCAGGAAATCGGCCATTATCGGAAAAGATGCAACCATCAGTGCCGGGTCGGTGCGGAACGCCGGGACGGTTTTGGGCACACTTTCAGTCCAGAGCCAGTCGGTGGAAAACACGGGACATGCCGGAACGTTCGAAGTAAAATCCGATCAGTCCCGGGATAAACTGCCGATATGGCTCTTTTCCCTTGTTGCAATCCTGCTGACCCTGGGATGGTATATTATCGGGCTGCTCCTCATCAGGATTATGCCGGTCCGGTTCCTGCAGGTTGAATCCGAAGTCCGGAGTGATACGATTGTCAAATGTGTTGTCGGTATTGCCGCAGTTATCATCTCAATCATAGCGTTTATTCTCCTTGCCATCACCATAATTCTCCTGCCCCTGGCGCTTGTGCTTGGGGGCCTCGTCCTTCTCAGTCTCCTGCTTGCCAGCCTCTTTGTCGCCTCAAGTCTTGGCCGTATCATATTCGGGTACCTGAAGTGGACCGGAAAGGAATGGCAACTCTATACCCTTGGATTTCTGGTGCTCTGTATTCTCTGCCTCATTCCGATAATCAATATCTTCACGTTCGTAATCAGTTTCAGCCTCGGATTTGGGGCTATCCTGTATACAGTCAGGAAAAACTGGGGAGCAATCACGGGATCTCCCCCGTCATGATTTTCCTGGTGTGTTTCCTCTTCTTATCATGCCGGATAACGACCAGGACCCTGCTTATCTTACGGTTGTTCTTCGATCGTTACCGTGACCCGCTTGTAGTGAGGCGGGTAATAGAGATACCCTTGCTCACGAAGGGGGTCTGAAAGGATGAGGTTTGATCCGTCCCGTTCCGCAGTGACACTGTAGGAGTGGAAAAATACGCGCCTCACCTCAGGGAACCGCAACGCGCTCTTCACTTCGTCAGCGCTGGTATCCTTATACAGGGAAAACACCGATTCGCCGGAAAAGCCGCGGAACAGGGTGTACTCACGTACCGAAAAGGATGCCTCATTCCCGGTGATTGTCAGCCACCGTAGGGGATTCATTCCCGGTATCTTCCGTCCCGGCAGCCATGCGCCGGCGAGCAGGAACAGTCCCCCGCGGACGGCAAGATAGAGTAAGGCAATCCCGGCATAGAGTGCCAGGGCCTGGGAAAACCCCGGCAACCCGGTGACCATCAGCACGACAATCCCGAACGCCGCACCGGCGAGCAGGATGCTTGGTCCCGGCAGTATACCCAGGGTATATTTCCTGTCTGCAAACGGGGCGAGGAGCGGGATGCCCGGGCACGCCAGGGCATCGATCGCAAGGTGGGAGAGCGCCCCGCAAAGAACTGCTTCAAACCCGTACACCCCACCCCCTGCCAATGCCGGAAGGGGAATGATCCCGGCAAACGCGATGAAGAGGGTAGCGAGACAGGCCAGCACGGACAGGACGAGAGCACCGGCAAGACTGTGGGCAATGCCGCCGTGCGTGAACAGGTACAGTGAGGGATTTGTATCCGATATCAACGAAAAGAAAATATCCACATCGATAATTACCGCCCCGAGGATCGCAAATGGCAGGAGGGGTATGAGGCCGGCCCCGGAAAACAGGATCAGGACTATCAGGGCATGGGAAAGAGCGTCCACGAAGAACAGTTTCGTTACGTAACAAAAAAAGCATGGTGGATCTCTTTTTGTAACCCGTGACAAAAAGGTACGCTCATATAGTTAGCCTGAATAACAAAACTCTGTGGCGAAGGATACCATGACGACAGAGACCCGTGAACTGAGACGCGATGAGTTTTCCCTGGCAGAGAAACTGTGGGAACAGTACCGGGGCCAGAAAGCCGACCCGCTCCACGAGAGGATATTCGGGGTATTTGCTGACGGGGACCTCGCTGCTACCGCCCGGTACACGCAGCACCCGGACGGTATTGAGATGGACTGTGTCTTTGTTCCCGAAACGTACCGCGGAAAAGGGTATGCCCGGTATGCCGTGCAGGAACTGATCACGCAGTGCGGTGCAGAATCGATCTATATTCATTCAACCATTGTCCTGATATCATTTTACAAGACGTTCGGGTTCTCCCCGATTCCCGAAGACCAGCTCCCCCGGAGTATAAAGGAACGGTTCTTATTCTGTTTTGGCGAGATGATGGGATGCAACGTCTGCCCCATGGTCAGGAAAGGGACGGCGGTGAAGTAAAACCGGGGCACATGACCCTGTCCCCGATTACAATACTGGCCAGTACACCTGAGGTTCAACCCTATATTACTTAAAAAACATCTCCCGTTCTCTTTCTGTCGTTACTGTCCTGTCCCGCAACCTTCATCTTTGCACCACCCTATATACCCTTGTAGTGATACCCCCATGACCACTTCCGATACGTTCTTTTTAGACGATGCATGGGCACAGGAAGCCGGCATCGAGCTGATGGAAGTCTCGGCCGGCAGGGCAAAGGTCAGGATGCGTATTGCCGGCTGGCACAAGAACAGCCACGGGACCGTCCACGGAGGGGCGATCTTCACGCTTGCAGATACCGCGTTTGCCCTTGCGTCCAACTCCCATGGGATCCCTGCCGCTGCCATTAACGCCCACATCTCCTATGTAAAAGCAGCGACCACCGGAACCTTATATGCGGTGGCAGAGGAGTTCTCCATAAATCCGAAAATTGCTACCTATTCGGTCACGGTTACGGACGATCACGGGGAGAAGATAGCCATCTTCCAGGGAATGGTCTACCGGAAAACGCCGGGAAAGTAAACGAGATGTTCTCTGCACCTCCAGAACAGACGAACGGTCCTAAAAATATACCTTCTCTGACAGTGGACAATTTTTATCGTACAGAAAAAGCCAGACCCAGGATCTGAAATAATTTTATAAATGATGACCACACAGTGGTTAGAGAGACAGGGGGATTATTGATACAATGCAGGTTTGCACAGGGCATACGCCGGTAGAAATGGAACATACGGGAAGCAGCAGAGCTATGGCGTTTTGTGTATGCAAAAGTCTCGGAATGGATTGTTCATTTGAAGTGACGGGAACAACTGATAATGAAGTTATGAGAAAATTTATTGATCATGCAGGATCTGCACACAAGATGGATCCCCTGACCGCCGATGTCATTTATCGGGTTCAACAGGCGATAAAAAGATAATACACTTTTTTTCGGGCACCCTTCGCTCCATTTCACCTCCCCACCTTTCGCAGGATCTCTTCACCGGGGCTTTTGCTCCCCTCAATTTTCACTAAAAGCCTGTACTGCCTTTCCGGTACGCGTATCAACCAGAATCCCCTGCTGTGGTTCATTGAATACGTACCATTGCCGCAGATGGAGAGCTTTTGAGTGTCTTTTTGGGAAAGGGAATTGGATTTAGAGGATGTGTGCAAAAGGGGGTGTGAAGAATTATTTGTTGTGTGCCATGGTGATTTCCCAAAATTTAAGAAAAACCTCGTAAATCCAACTCTGATAACCAGAGGAAGTGTATGGATATAAAATACTCAATCGCTTGTGGTTCACTGGTTAAACCTAGCGGTGTAATGATGTATTCTGAAAGATGCGCCAATGACCTGATTTCCCATTCCTGAAAGGGTACTAGCCGGTGCCCCGGCAAATGTCTCACTATCGAAGTTTTAAAAAAGATTCTGTTGTATTCTCAATACTTCGCCAGACTGGATTCGAATGCATCGAGATGATTCAGGGAGCCCTTCAATAGGTTGCTGTACACGGTCCTGATGTCATTGTGTTGGGTTGTGGCGATAGCTTCGTTCAGGTCATCGATATCCGTCTCTTCTATGATGACACCAACCCTGAGTGCTTCTGCTTTTGAAATGCTTCCCTGCTGGATCAGGTCATCGTAAAGTTTCTGGAGATCCGGGTTGGCAAATTCACCGGGTCCCTTGTCTGCTGCCGGATCCGGAATAGTATACGTGTCCAGCAGGTTCTTTATGGCATCCATATGCGTCTGCTCGCTCGCTGCAATATTTTTAAAGATGCGTGCATTCCACGTATTGTTCAGAGAGAGATACACGTCTCGTGCCACTTTCTCTTCTTCACGCATATAAGTCAGCCAATAGATCTCATCATCAGTCAACGGTGTAATCTGTACGGAACTGACTGAAGGAGTGACTCCCCGTTCATCAGAACTTCCATACGTTGAATCCATACCCTGAGCTCCTGTAGCCATAACACCAGCAGGAAGGAGGATCAGGGCAAGGAGGGCAAAGATGCTGAATTTTTTTATCATAGTATGTTCGCTCCTCGGTACCGGTAGTAGCAGGAATTTCCTGCTAATCTCGGTTCCTCATGGTTGTTTAGAGTGCGATAATAAACGATCTCTGACGGGAGAAGCTACACATGGCTCTTGTCCACGATTTAAATCCAGAGTATTTTTCCCAAAAATTCATGGTTTCACTCATTAAGAAACATGAAGAAGATTATCAGTGATGACAGCGGCTTTGCGATTACCGGATAATTCGTCGTTGCACCACGTACCAGACGATTCCTATCGCCAGTCCGATAATGCCGATAATCCACGAATTGATGGTGAGAAAACCTATCAGCCCTATGCAGGAAACAGCACCGATAACGGGGACAATTGCAGAATACCTTCGGTATGTTGAGGGGATCCTGAATGCGGCAATGTTTGCAATCAGATAAAAAATAAGCATCGCAAATGTGCTGACTGCGACGACCAGTGTCAGGTCGGCAAGAAGAATTGCGACTATCATGAATACCCCGGAGATCCAGATAGCATAGTGCGGGGTGCTGAAGTGCGGGTGTATCCGGTTGAGAAATACCGGAAGGTCCCCCGTTCGTGCCATCGCAAACATAATACGGGAGATCCCCATGATGGTTGTCAGGAGCACGCTTGCCGTCGCAATCATCGCACCTGATGAGATGAGAAGAACTGCAGAAGCGCTTCCGGTGACCCCGATTGCATCCGCCAATGGAGAACCCGACGCAGAAAGACCTGCTGCACCGACAAAACCTACGGCAATTACGCTGACGAGGACATAGAGGACCGTGGAGATCGCCAGAGCGTAATAGATGGAGCGGGGAATGGTTTTTTCCGGATCCTCTACTTCTTCTGCCATGATTGTCACGCGGGCAAATCCGGTGTAGGCAAAAAAGATGAGCGCGGCACCGCTCAGAATCCCTGACATTCCCCCTGGGGCAAATGGCGTAAAGTGACTGCCACTGAAAAATCCCAGGCCAAACGCTACAAAGAACAACAGAATGAGCACCTTGAGCGTAACAAGAGTAGTATTGAGGATAGTCGATGCTTTCAGCCCGATATAGTTGACAATGATAAATATCAGGCAGATAATCACTGCGATACCCTTTACGGGAACTGACGGAAACAGGGTCACAAAATAATGGGCAAATCCCAAAGAGACCGCTGCCCCGACAAAGATGTTAGAAAAAATCCAGATCCAGCCAGCGATAAACCCCGCAAAGGGTGAAACCAGTTTCTGGGCGTATACATAGGTACCGCCTTCTTCCGGAAGATAGGCACTCAGTTCTGCCACACTCATTGCGGAGAAAAGGGCAATAATCCCTGCAATAAGCACCGAGATAATCATTGCAGGTCCGGCAATACCGGCGACGATTCCGGTTACAATGAAAATTCCTGACCCGATGATCGCTCCGATGCCAAGCGCCGTGGCCCCAAACAAGCCAATCTCCCGTTTCAATCCTGCGGGTTCAGGAAGTACCCGAGACATTCGTTAAGACAAATAATCGTATATTCCAGAAGATATAGACATTCACCTGAGCGATTTCAATTCGATGCTTACTGAAAACATACCTGCCCGGCAAAAAGCTCGTGAATGACCTCCCCTTTTCGTTGTTCTTTATCTTATAATCCCGTTCTGATGACACGACATGTAGCTGCCGCTATGAGATTGTATTTATGGAGGTTTTCTGCATAGAGTACCTGAATGAACAGGCAATTCTGGATGGTAGCGATCCTGTCACTCGGTATTCTTTTCGTTTGCCTTCCAGCACAGGCTGCCCATACCGGTCAATCCGGTCCTTCCTCGTCCCTGAACGACCAGGGTTCCGGATTGTCTGCCGTTGATTCCGGAGGATATGAGGGAAACGAGCGTGTGACTGATAGTGGCAGCGGTGTTTCTTCACGGTCACCTGTTCCTGAAGTGATGATGTCCCTTACCGCGAAGGAACAACAGGATAGTTCTGCAGAAGGTGCGCAATCCCGGACAGTAACTCCTGATGCTGGATATTCGTTCTTCCCGAATCCAGGGGAACATTCCATCGGATCAGATTCCGTGGATAACGTACGTGCTGGTCCTGAACAAGATACAGGGTTTCCCCAGGGAAACAGAGGGGACACTACGACCGGACATCCTGATGCCCAGCTACAATCCAAAGGAATCGGATTGCTGGCTGGTTTAGTAGTATCACCAGGTAGTGCTGCTGCCACTAGGTCTGCCTCTGGGAGCGAGAAAGGCCATATCCCTTTTCCGGACACCAACCGGGGATCGGCACCGCAGCGGCACCAGCACGGCTCTCCAGCACAATCCGGTAGTTATCCCTGCGGTCCTGCACAGACAAGCCCGCTCCCTCCGGCGTCAGGTCAGACCCGGGACGAGTCAAAAGAGGATACTCCCTCTCGGCAACGATCCAAACGGATCGGCTTCCTGTCCCGCATAGTGGACCCAATCGTTCCCGACCCTGCATCTGCCTCCTTCCCTCTGCAGTCGCTCTTCCCCTTTAACATGCTGCTCATCGGAGGATACCGCAGAATTTCAAAGAAGAATGTGCTGGACCATGATGCACGACACGTCATGTACCACACAATCACCGCAACTCCTGGCATCGATGTGAAGACACTCACTGACAGGACTGGTATCAATGAGAATACCCTGCGGTATCACCTGGACAGACTCGTGGCGACCGGAAAGATCAGCTGCTTTACCCGTCCTGGGGTTGTGCGGTACTTCCAGAACCAGGGAGCATTCAGCCTGTTCGAACACACGGTATTCCACTATCTCTGGACTGATACCCCACGCGGGATCATCGGGCTCCTTTACCAGCACCCGGGACTGACCCGACAGCATATTGCAGATGCTCTGGCAATCTCCGGCCCATCAGTGACCCGGCAGATGGACAACCTGATTGAAGATGGGGTTGTGGAGAACCGGTTCCCGGGCAGGTCAAACCATTATTACCTTACTGCAGAAGCTTCCCTGACAATCGATAAGGTAATGAACCATGCTCCGGTGATGATCCACAAGGATGCTGATGTAATGCCAGTTTTGGCTGCAGCTGGATAAGTATCTCATCATTTTTTTACCCTCTTCCCTGTTTTTCGGATGCTCTCCTGGAAAATGGTATGAGACGCATCAGGTGTTTTCAGGGGGTGAAAGGCGGATATGTAGCTCACCATTCGAGAAAAGGTTTGATAATCCCTGCTGATGGTTTGATGGAAACGGGTGAACCGGGACCAGTCGTCCCTCACCTGTGCATCCAGGAATGAATACCTATGTTCAAAAAGATCGCACTATGCGCAATGCTGGTCTTTATCCTTGCGCCGGCGTCTGTCATGGCAGCCGGGCAGCAGGGACAGGCATCAGACATTGGCAAGGAAGCGGGCTGCAGCCTGCACGTACAGCACCAGGTGGCCGGTGCCACCGTAGCCCAGGAAAAATCCCAGAACAGTCAGGGGCAGGGCAGTGGAATCGCGTCTCAGAACGGCGATGTCCGGATGCTCCAGACCCGCATCCAGGATCAGACAGGTGAACAGGACCAGGCCACGGTACGGAATATGACCCGGGACCAGGTCCAGCAGGGTTCCGATTCCGGTCTCGCTGGTGAAAGCCGGGGAACCGGATCAAACGGTGGAAATTGTGCTGGAGACGGCAGAAACCTGCAGAAGCAGGATGGATCAACCGACATGGTACAGAACCGGTCCGGTATCACCACGGGAAATGGTCAGAATATCCTGGCCGGTTTCACCGAACAGCTGGGTGTCCAGTTCCGAAATATGGGTGGAATCTTTCAGACGCTGGGTCAGTGAGTCTCACCGGCCAGCCTCTTTTTTTCTCCGTTCTTATCACACAATATCCCCCTAATAATTACCGGGCAATGACCAATAGTAAAAGAACACAGATAGCCAGCCGATCAAAAAAATTGTACTGCCGGGATGATATCGCTATCCAATTTCCATCGACCGTCCTTTTCATGCTCCCTTTGTCAACCACTCTGAAATTATGAACCTTTGACTTTCCGAATGCACCCACGTTCCGTACATAGTTCTGCACAAGTTAGAGAGGTGCTTTTTGTCCTTTTCGTTGACAACAGAAGTATCAGAAATTGATCTTAGTCGATTTGTATCCCGGTTTTAAATACCGTTTTGAAAACGTGACAGGGATCTAACCATTCGGGCACACCAGAGCGGTCCTGGTATAACGAGATTTTCACCTGCCGGAAAATCAACCGGGATGTTCCTGTATGTGCTTCACAAGCGTGCAGTCTTTGCATTCTTCGCACTCGAATTCCAGCGTGGAATGGAGTATCCTGTACTTCTTCAGCCGTTCCTTGATCTCCTGTTTTATCTGTTCAATCTTTGCTACGTCCCGTTCACAGGAATACACGTGCGCATCGAGCACGTTAATGTCAGAACAGAGACTCCAGATATGCACATGGTGCACACCATCCACCCCGCTCACCGTGGTCATATCAGCAACAACCTTGTCAAAATCCACCGACTGCGGCGTGAACTGGAGAAGAATCACGATTGTCTCACGGAGTATCCTGGCGGCTGAAATCACTATCAGGATCGCGATGAATGCAGACAGGACAGGATCTATCATCACCTGCCCGGTTACGGTGATCCACACGGCGGCAACTATCACCGCAACCGATGAGATGGTATCCCCGATGACGTGCAGAAAAGCACTCCGCACATTCAGGTTATGGCTGCCATGGAGGAGGAAGACGACACACAGGTTTGCACCAAGACCGATGCAGGCCACCATTACCATAAGTCCACCCTCTACCGGAGCCGGGTTGATTATCCGCTGGTATGCCTCCCACAGGATTCCGGCACTCACCCCGATCAGCAGGAGGGAGTTGATGAAGGCCGCAAAGATCTCCCCGCGATGGTACCCGTAAGTCCGCTCCCTGGTGGGGAGCTGAAGAGCAAGGGTCATTGCACCGAACGAAAGCACGAGAGAGAGGACATCGCTGAACATGTGCCCTGCATCGCTGATGAGAGCAAGTGATCCGGAGAGCAGCCCTCCGGCGATCTCTACCAGTAAGAAAACAACCGTGATGATGAGGGCAATCTTCATGGACTTCCGGTAGTCCCGGATCGTATCATGGGTCATGGTATCTGCAGCGTGTGTCTGATACTGTATACATCTTCATACCAAAAAAACGAACCGGCCCGGGCTAATGATCCAATGGCACCACACAGTTATTGGAGAAAACCATGAAAAAGAATTACCCGATTCCCCCGGTCTGACGATTGCCCCACACTTACGGGTTGAACTTAAAAAAGGGAACTATTCTTCCAGTTTTTTCATCAGCCACGCCATGTTGGTGCCCAGGGTTTTCATCGTTGCAAGCCCCTCGGTATCCTTTTTCACATCACCCGGTGCCAGCCCCATGCCGATGTTCCAGTAGGACGACCCCGGAACAATCATCTGGCTGATCAGGAAGAAATGGTTGAGCGTATCAAACGTATGAATGGCTCCTGCCCGTCGTGCTGCAACCACTGCAGCACCGACCTTGCGCCGGAACATATGATCGTTTGCCCGGGCTACGTAACCTGCACGGTCGATGAGCGCTTTCATCTCTGTTGAAACATCAGTAAAGTAGGTGGGCGATGCCAGGAGGATACCGTCAGCTTCAATCATCTTTTCAATGCATTCGTTGAGGATATCGTTGGCAATAACGCACCGTGTATCCTTATTCTCATAGCATTTTCCGCAGGCAATACAGCCTCTGATTTTTTTACCCGAGAGCTGGACCATTTCGGTCCCAATCCCTGCTTTTCTGAGTTCTTTGAACACCGTGCTGACCAGAATGGCAGTATTGCCGTCTTTTCTGGCACTGCCGTTGAATGCGATAACGTTCATCTTTTTCTTCCCCGTATATTGAGTATTATTTCAAATATTATAGAATCACCGCAGATTTTTCTGACTCATCCCGTCAGGAAACTCACAAAAGGTATCTTGTGGATACAGCAGAAATGAAGAAAGTTTTTTTAATAAAAGCACACAGTCCACGGTGAAAAATCGCAAAAATGATGGGAGTGACGCTTCGCTACAAGTGGATCACAGGGCGATGTTCATGGTCCCGGTCTGGAGACCCGTCCTCCCATCAGGGAGGCTATCCTGCCTCGCTCCCTCTCCCTTTCAGGGGATGGTGAGCCAAAAGGGGGGATAAATTCTCCATCTACAATGCCTCCAGCAGGCTCAGAGAAGCGGTCCAGGGCTTGATCGCCACGTTCCGCAGGTAAACCTGGCTGCTGGACAGGCGGGTGAAGCCCGCCCCTTATACTTGACATCTATGTCCCAAATGGCACCAAAAATGTATACATAACACCTGGAGGGGTTCTCTGATCGGGTGCAAAAACACACAGTCCACCGTGTATTATTTATAAAAAATGAGTCTGAAAATTATTTCTTCTGATATCCTGTCTTTTCATCGAGTTGTTTTTCCAGATCCCAGAGAAGGAACAGGTCAATATCAGCATACGTTTTCTTCCCGACTTCAAACGGGTTGTCCATGTCCCGGATCAGCAGCAGGAGGGCGACCAGCAGCATACAGAGGACCGTAAAAAGAACCAGCCCTTCGTACAGGGGATCAAGTTTAACAAAAAATAACAGGATTATGACACCGGCAGCAGCGAGCTCGGAAATTGCATACGCTGCCGGAATGAAAGATGTCTCGGCAATGGTCTTGACCCGGTGCGAAATCCGGTCGATATTTGTCATTTCCGTTTTCAGTTTAATGACATAGTTTGGAGCGACACTCATGTCGACGAGCTTTGCAATATCTGCATTGAGGGGATCAATCGCCTTGTCCATGTGCTCCATGCTCCACTCATTATTCCGGAAATTGGTGTTGATACACCGCATCAGCGCGGCAGTATTTTCCTGCATACGGCGCACAAGCGTCTTGTCCGGGACACGGACGAGATCGAGATCGCTGTAGAACGACCGGACTGATGCGGCGATCTCACTGGGGATCTTTTCACTTTCCTTGTAATCGGTCAGGGTGCCGGCAAAAATAATCGCTATGGTAAAAATTGCCCCCCCGATAAATGCGGTGATAAGGGTGGTCACGGAAAGTGTGTCGAAATTCAGGTAATCAAAAATAAGCCTGACAATAAGCAACGCGAGAGTAATTCCGAATGCCTTGAATATAAGTCCCCATTTTGTCATGAATGGTTCCATCCTTCCTCCGTATATCTCGGTTTTTTATCATATACATTGATCGAGGAACGGGTAAAAGATTTGCCACGGGCAGGCACTGGCGACAGATTATCTCCATGAAAATGGTGACTGCATACTGCAGTCAAGGTGTTCAGGCTTTCTTTGCATACCAGTACTTGTACCATTCAAACCAGACAACACTCAAGCCACCTGCTATGACACATACACCCAGATCAACCAAGGGCACGACTGCGAAACTGAAGAGATCCTGGAGTACCGGGACCCACAGGACAAGGATCAGGCAGGTTATCGTTCCCGCAAACACCCACCGCATCGCCTTGTTGGGTGTGCGTAACGTTGTAACCAGGGTTCCGGACCATGAGCGGTTGGTCAGGATAAGACAGAGGTTGGCAATCACGATGGTCGTGAACGTCAGGGTCCTCACTTCATCCTCACTAAAGCCCCGGGTTACCGCATTAAGGTAGATAATAAAAACAACGGCCAGGACGACAAATCCCTGCAGGAGACTGAGTGCGAGTGTCTTTCTCGTAAACAGCCCTTCCTCCCTGTGCCGTGGCGGGCGGTTCATTACGTCCGGCTCTTCTTTTTCCGATTCAAAGACGATCGAACAGGCAGGATCAATAATCAGTTCGAGAAAAACGATCTGCACGGGCAGCAGGACCAGCGGCATATTCAGGAGCACGGGAATGAGTGACATCCCTGCGATGGGAACGTGGATGGAGAAGATGTACGCCATTGCTTTTTTCAGGTTATCAAAAATCCTCCGTCCCAGCCGAACCGCAGAAACAATGGACGTGAAGTTGTCATCCAGCAGGACGAGGGATGATGCTTCGCGGGCAACATCAGTTCCCCGCCCACCCATGGCGATCCCGATATCTGCGGATTTTAACGCCGGGGCATCATTCACCCCGTCGCCGGTCATGGCAACCACTTCGCCATTTGCCTTGAGAGCATTGACAATCCGCAGTTTCTGTTCCGGAACTGCCCGTGCAAAGATGGTTGCCGTTCTGATACGTTCCCTGAGTTCTTCTTCACCCATCTGTTCGAGTTCAGCCCCGGTAATACACTGGCCGGTATGGGCAAGACCGATCTGCCGCCCGATATTCTGGGCAGTAAGGGGATAATCCCCGGTGATCATGATCACCCGGATCCCTGCAGTCGTGCATTCACGCACCGCTTCGGGAACCTGCGGGCGGATTGGGTCTGCAAACCCGACAAGCCCAAGAAAGGTAAATGTGAA
>Ga0105106_10002219_pt1 | contig 13977 bp, 9 predicted proteins | sample PPLLaktember2015_5_FD_79109 | JGI IMG/M metagenome (GOLD analysis project Ga0105106, IMG submission 79109) | Freshwater sediment microbial communities from Prairie Pothole Lake near Jamestown, North Dakota, USA - PPLs Lake P8 Core (1) Depth... | ecosystem: Environmental > Aquatic > Freshwater >...
CCGCGGAACGCGTCCTGGGCAGGCTCGAGCTCGCCGAAGGCGTCGCCGTGCCGCTCGAGCTCGAAGCGCTCGCGCGCTCGATCGTTCTCGCGCCTTCGGTGGAACGCGCCGAAGCGCTTGCGTCGGAGCTGCGACTCGCGGTGCAACGGCACCGCGAAGGCGTGCGCGCGCAACGCGCCGATGCCGAGAAAGCGCGCCGCCTGCTCGCGGAATTGCCGGAGGACGCCCCGGCGCCGCTGCTGCGCGCGCTCGAGCGCATCGCTGCGGGCGTGGAGCGCCTGGACGGGGCGCTGGACAAGTCCGTGCAGGATGCGCTCGATGCGGCTGCGGCCGAGCGCGCGGCGCGCGAGCAGGAAGCCGCGGCGTACGTGCTCGAGCAGTCGCTGCGCGATCTCGGCTACGAAGTCGAAGACATCGAGGCGACGCTATTCTGCGACGGGGGCACCGTGCACTTCAGGCGCGCGGGCTGGGATAACTATTTCGTCCGCATGCGGGTCAATCCGCGCGAGCGCACGGCCAACTTCAACGTCGTGCGCGCGCACGGTGACGAAGACACCGCGGAGCGCCGGCGGCTCGATGCGCTCGCGGAGGACCGATGGTGCGCGGAGTTCCCGCGGCTCATGGAGACGCTCGCCGCGCGCGGGCTCGCGATGCACGTCGAGCGCCGGCTCGCCGCCGGCGAAGTACCGGTGCAGGTGGTCGACGGCGCGAGCCTGCCTGAGTTGCACGCCGAAGAGGCGGCGCGTCCGCGGCGCTCCCCGCTCGCCCGGCGCACTCCGGGATGAGCCCTGCCCGCTCCGTAGAGACGACGCCGCGCTGGATACGCGACCTCTCGCGACTCACCTCGATACGCTCGCAGTTCGTGATCGCGGGCAACATCCGCGACAGCTTTCTCACGCCGCTCGATGACCGTGCGACCCTCGCGCCGCTGCTGCGCTGCCTGTGGGTACACCTCGCGCGTCTCGATTACCGCTTCCTGCTCGTCTACGACCCGGTCGACGGGCTGCGGCCGTATCCGAACGAGCCGGCGGCGGTCGAGCAGGCGACGAGGCTATTCGAGCTGAAGCTGACCGACGGCTGCATGCCGGTGAGCCTCGAGAACCTGATCGCGATCATGCGGAAAGTGGCAGGCCAGCGCGAAGCGCGCTGTGCCCTCATCGTGGATTTCGCGTCGCGCCTCGCGCGCCAGGCCGATCATCTCGACGCGAACGAGCACCGCTTCTTCGTCGCGGCGGAGCGCCTTTCGCTGACGGCGAATCCGATCGTCCCCAGGGGCGCGGACATGACGTCCTCCACCGGCAAACCGCGCTTCAACCCGGTGCTGTGGCTGGTGAACCGCCCGCAGGACATCCCTTCGTGGCTCACGCTCGACTCGACCCGCGTCTCGGTGCTGACGATCGGCCTGCCGGATTACGAGACCAGACGGGAAGCCGCGCGGCATCTCGGGGGCCTTTTCAACGATTACGAAGGCGGCGCGGTCGAAGAGCAATCGAAGTTCGCGGGAATCTTCTCGCAGTTGACCGACGGCCTCCCGCTGATCGCGATGGCCGACATCGCGCAGCTCGCGGACCGGCAGGCGATCGGCTTTCGGGACGTCGACGACGCGGTGCAGTCCTACAAAGTCGGCGTCACCCAGAACCCGTGGAAGCAGACCTACGTGCGCGAGCGCATCGCCGGCGCGCTGCCTTTCATCGAGGATCGCGTGCGAGGGCAGCACGCCGCCGTGACCAAGACGGTCGACATCCTGATGCGCTCGGTCATGGGACTCACCGGCGCGCAGGCGCGCTCGAGCGGCAACCGGCCGCGCGGCGTGCTCTTCTTCGCCGGCCCCACCGGCGTGGGCAAGACCGAGCTCGCGAAGACGCTGACCCAGCTCATATTCGGCGACGAGCGCGCCTACATCCGCTTCGACATGAGCGAGTTCGCCGAAGAGCACACCGGCGCGAGGCTGCTCGGCGCGCCGCCCGGATACATCGGCTACGACGCCGGGGGCGAGCTCACCAACGCGATGCGCGAGAAGCCGTTCTCGGTGGTGCTCTTCGACGAGATCGAGAAAGCGCACCCGCGCATCCTCGACAAATTCCTGCAGATACTCGAGGACGGACGGCTCACCGACGGGCGCGGAGAGACGGCGTACTTTTCCGAGGCGATCCTGGTTTTCACGTCCAACCTCGGCATCTTCGTGCAGGACGAGCACGGGCGCCGCGTGCAAAGCGTGAAGCCGGGCGATGCGCCCGAAGTCGTCGAGACCCGCGTGCGCGGCGCGATCCAGGATTATTTCAAGTACCACCTCTCGCGCCCCGAGATACTGAACCGCATCGGCGACAACATCGTCGTCTTCGGTTTCATCACGCCCGAGGTCGGCGCGCAGATCTTCGAAGGGATGCTGCGCAACATCGTGAATCGCGTGCGCGAGGAGCACAAGGTCGCGCTCGAGCTCGCGCCGGAGGTGCACGCCGCGCTGTGCGAGCTCTGCACGCGCGATCTGTCGAACGGCGGCCGCGGCATCGGCAACCAGCTCGAATCGCTGTTCGTGAATCCGCTGTCGCGCGCGCTGTTCCGCTTTCCGCTCGAAGGCCGCAGCGCGGTGAAGGTGACGCGGCTCGCGGAGGACGCGAGCCGGATCATGACGGTGGATCTCGAGTAGCGTCGTGAAAAGCACGACGCTGCAACTCAACAAAGCCCACTGGCCCGTCACCGTGCTCGGACCCGGACGGCGCATCGGGCTGTGGGTGCAGGGCTGCACCATAGGCTGCCGCGGCTGCGTCTCGCAGGACACCTGGCCGGGCGACGCATCGAAGGCGATTCCGGTGCGCGAGCTCCTCGCGTGGTGCAAGCGCAGCGCCGCGGGCGGCCTCGACGGCGTGACGATCAGCGGCGGAGAGCCTTTCGAGCAGCCCGCCGGGCTTGCGGCGCTGCTCGCCGGCCTGCACCGCTGGCGCGACGAGGCGCTGCTCGATTTCGACATCCTCTGCTACAGCGGTTATCCGCTGAAGACGCTCGAGCGCAAACACGCGAAGCTGCTCGCGCTCCTCGACGCGATCGTTCCCGAACCTTTCGTGGAAAGCGTTCCCGTCACGCACCTGTGGCGCGGCTCGCGCAACCAGCCGCTCGTCCCGCTGTCGGAGCGCGGACGCGCGCGCTACGCCGGGTACATCGATGCCCCGGCCGGTAGCGGCGGCAAGCGCATGCAGGCTGCGGTCGAAGGCGGGCGCATCTGGATGATCGGCATCCCCGAGCGCGGCGACATGGCGCGGGTCGAAACCCTGTGCGCAAGCCGCGGGCTCACGCTGGAGAAAGTGTCGTGGCGGCGGTGATGGCGAATGAATACGTCCGCATCTGCCCCGTCTGCGAAACCGAGAACCCGCCCGCTCTCGCGCGCTGCGCGTGCGGGGCGCTGCTGGCCGGCATCGATTTTTCGCTGAAGCGCGCACCGGTCGAGACCCCGGCGGCAGCGAGAGAAGAGCCACGAGCCGAAGAGAAGGACCCCGGGCCCGCGCAACCCGCCGCGGCGTTGGTCTGTGCGCATGCGGACTGCGCCCAGCCCAATCCGCCGGGGCAGGTGCGATGCATCTATTGCAATCGCCCGCTCGCGGGCGAAGGCGCTCTCCCGGCGACCGGTGCCTCCGCCGGCTTTCGCCACCTGCCCGCAGCGCTGCGGAGCACCTATCGCATCACCGAAGCGCTCGCCGTCTCCGGCGCCGAAGCGGACATCCTGCTCGTCGAGCACGTCGAGACGGGCGAGCGGCGGGTCGCGAAGCTCTACCGCCGCGGCCTCGAGCCCGATTTCCGCCTGCTCGACATCCTGTCGCGCACCGTCGGCGACACGGTCGTACGCGTGCTCGCGCACGGCGTCTCCGAAGGCGTGGCCTACGAGCTGCTCGAATACGTCCCGGGCGGCACGCTCCAGGACCTCCTCGGCTCGGGTCCGCTCGCGCCCGAGGACGTGCGGCGCATCGTCTCCGAAATCGCGGACGCACTGAACGGCATCCACGCGCACCGCATCCTCCACCGCGACCTGAAGCCCGAGAACGTGATGGTGCGCTCGCGCGCGCCGCTCGAGCTCGCGCTCACCGATTTCGGCATCGCGTCGCTATCCGACGCGACGCAGCACTTCACCAGCGTCGCGCGCACGACCATGTACGCGGCGCCTGAAGTCCTGACCGGCGTCATCGACGAGAAATCGGACTGGTGGTCGCTCGGCATGATCGCGCTCGAAGCCGCTCAGGGCCGGCATCCGTTCGACGGCCTGACCGAGCACGTGATGAACCATCACCTCGCCACCAAGCCGATCGACGTGCGCGGCCTCTACGACGACCGGCTGCGGCTCCTGTGCCGGGGTCTGCTGCTGCGCGATCCGAAGCGCCGCTGGGGCGCGGGGGAAGTCGCGCGCTGGTTCGCCGACGACGCAACGCTCGACGTGGCGGACGACTCCGCCGCATCGGCGGTGCGTCCCTACCGCATCGGCACGACCGAGAGCACGACTGCCGCGGAGCTTGCGCTCGCGCTCGCGAAACACTGGATCGAGGCGCGCAAAGACCTCGCGCGGGGCCAGGTCGCGAGCTGGCTCGAGCACGAGCTGCACGACTACAACCTCGTGAGGAAGCTCCGCGACATCCAGGACCACCGCGAGATGTCCGACGACATGCGGCTGCTGCGCTTTCTGCTCGCGGCCGCTCCCGATCTTCCTCCGCTGTGGCGCGGCCTTCCCGTGAGCGACGCGGCCATACTCGATGCCGCCCGCCGCGCGGCCGGCGGCGACGAGGACGCGGCGGCATGGCTCGACTCTCTTTACGCGGAAAAGGCGCTCCTCGCGTTCGCGAAGGAAGGCGACGCGCCGCTGCGCGAGATCGACCGCTGCTGGCGCGAGAGCTGGACGTACTTCCTGGAGCTGTGGAGCGAAGCGCGCAGCGGCGAGCAGGCGTGGCGCAGGAAGCCGCGCGCGGTGGCGGGATTCGCGGTCGCTGAAGTGGTGAGCTACGACGACGTGATGTACGGCGCGCAGCAGCGCCTCTCGCCGCCTTCGCAGAGCCTCGTCAACGCGTCGCTCCTGCTCGCGCAGGCCGACGCGGATTATGTCGCCGCTTTGCGCGCGGAGATCGTGGGCGCGCTCGGGGAGATCACCGGCTACTGCGACTGGTTCGAGGCGTTGTGGGAGAAAGCGCAGCGCGACGCGGTCGGCGTTCTCGTCATGCACCGGCTGGTCAAGCACGCTCGCGACGATGCTGCACAGGAAAAGCGGCGTGCCGGCGTGTCGGAGGAAGCGCGCTCGCGGATCATCGCCGAAGCGCGCGACGAAGTGCGCGAACGCCTGGGCGACGTCCTCGGCCTCGCCCCCGACGATCGTCCCGACAGCGACCGCGACAGCGCGGCGCACCTGCTCGACGCGCTGCAGCCTTTGCAGCGCGCGTGCGAGCGCGCGGCGAGCCTCGCTTACTCGGAGCCCGACTGCGAAGAGCTGCGGCAGCAGGCGGAGAAGCTCGCATCGAGCGCGATCATGCTTCAGCGCGCGCTCACCCGTTACGAGCAGGTGCGCGACACCAACGCGATATTTCTGCGCGGCGAGCGCCTGCTGATCGCCGCGATCGCGATCGTGCTTGTGATCGCGATTCGCATTCCGTGGCTCGGACTCGCGGTTATCGCCGGTGCGGCGATCTGGATCGGCTACCGGCTCAATTTAAGCTCGCGCATGGCCGGCGACGCCGCAGCGCGGCTGCGCCTGCTCCGGCTGCACGGCAAAGCATTCACGCGAGAGCCCGGGGACGCGAGTTGAGACGAGCACACGAATGAAGGCAAAACGCGCCGCAATCGCGAGTTGCTGCTCGTGGAAAAGAGCCCGGGAAGCGCAGAGGCCGCCCGCGCATCGAAAAACTCATCGCGGCTTTCGGCGCCAGGGCGCAGCCGCCGCGCTGACCGAAGCGCGCCTACCACTCGTACTTGTAGCCCACGCCGTAGACCGAATGCACGATCTCGCGGTCGGGGAGGACGGCGCCGATCTTCTTTCTGATTTTCTTCACGTGGCTGTCGACGGTGCGGTCGGAGACGACGCGCTGGTCGCGATACATCATGTCCATCAGCTGCTCGCGCGTGTAGATGCGGCCGGGGTGCGAGACCAGCACCTTGAGCAATTCGAACTCGACCGCGGTCAGGCCGAGGTCCTTGCCGGAGACGGTCGCCTTGTAGCCGGCGTCGTCTAGCTCGAGCCCGCTCTCGTTCGGGGCGTCGCCGCGCTTCACCCGGCGCAGCACCGCTTTCACGCGCGCCACGACTTCGCGCGGGCTGAACGGCTTGCAGATGTAGTCGTCCGCGCCGAGCTCGAGCCCGAGCAGCCGGTCGATCTCGTCGACGCGCGCGGTCACCATGATGATGGAGAGCTGCGCGCCGGACGCGCGCAGCGCCTTGCACACCTCCAGCCCGTTCTTGCCGGGGAGCATCAAGTCGAGCAGGATGAGATCCGCCCCGTGCGCGCGCACCCAGTCCTCGACTTCGTCGCCGCGATTCAGGACCGAGACCTCGAAACCTTCCTGGACGAGGTAGTCGCGGAGCAGCCCCGCGAGCTTCTGCTCGTCTTCGACGACGAGTATGCGGTCAGCCATGGCCGTGGGTTCCCTTGTAGAGAGGCAGCGCGACCTCGATCGTAAGGCCGCCGAGCGCGCTCGCGCGTGCGGTGAGCGTACCACCGTGGCCTTCGACGATGGCCGAGGCGATCGCAAGTCCCAGGCCCGAGCCGCCGCTCGCGCGGTTGCGCGAGCCTTCGACGCGGTAGAGGCGGTCGGTCAGGCGCGCGAGCTCTTCCGCGGCGACCCCGGGCGCGCTGTCCTGCCACTCGACCCGCACCCGATCGGCGTCGCGCCGCATGGAAATCGCGATTTTTCCCGGCGCATCGGTGTAGCGCAGGCTGTTCTGCAGCAGGTTCGCAAACACCTGCGAAAGCCGCGACGCATCGGCCAGCACCAGGGCGTCCTCGGTGAGCCGCGTCTCGAGCGTAAATCCCCGCGCTTCGATGGCGCGGCGCTGCGGGTCGAGAACGTCCTCGACCACTTCGGCAAGCGACGTCGGCTCCTTGTGATAGCTGAGCGCGCCCAGATCGGACATCGAGAGGGTGTGCAGGTCCTCGACCAGGCGCGCGAGCCGCGCCGCTTCGCTTGCGAGCGACGCGATCGACGTCTGGTCGAGCGGGCGCACGCCGTCCTGCAAGGATTCGATTTCGGCGCGCAGCACCGACAGCGGCGTTCGCAGCTCGTGTGCAATGTCGGCGATCCACTGCTGGCGTGCGGCGCGCGAGGCCGCGAGCGTCTCGGCGAGCGCATTGAAGTCGCGCGCGAGCTGCGAGAGCTCGTCGTGGCCCTGCGGATTGAGGCGCACCTGGTAATCGCCCTGCATGAGCGAGTTGGCGCCGCGGGCGAGCACGCGGATGCGGCGCGTCAACCAGTGCGCGAGGCCGGCGCCGAGCAACAGGGCCGCGGCGATCATGCCGATCGCTATGGACCCGAACGCGAAGTGCTGGCGCTGGAGGTAGACGCGCTCGACCGACTCGACGAGCTCGGGGCGCGGCACGTAACCGAGGTAGCCGACGGTGCCGCCCCGGACGACGATCGGCTTCAGGAGCGCTCGCGGGGCCGCTTCGGGGCGCCCGACGAGCTGTTTGCGATCGCTGTCGAAAAGCATGAGCCGCCGATCGATCGTCAGCGGCAGCGCGCGCGGCGAGGACGCCGGTTCTGCGCCATCCGCCGCGCCGGACCTCGGCAGGCCGAGCGCTTCGCGTGAAAGGTCTATCCACCGCTCGCGGTCGTTGACGACCCAACCCCAGCCGCCCTGCTTCGCATAGCCTTCGGCGAGCCTCTGCACCATGACTTCGAGCCGCGCCTCGTCGGCGCGATGCAGGTAGCCCACGAAGCCGCGCTCGAAGCTCCAGCTGAAGACCAGATACGCCGCGAGCGTCAGCACGGCGATCGCCCCGCCGATCGCCGCGAAAAGCTTCACGTACAGCCTGTCGAACTGCGTCCTGTCCATGGAAACGAGCCTACCGCCGAAAAGCGGAAGAATTATGCACGGCGCGCCAGCCGCGGTTTCATCACCCCTTCTCATCACTCCTTTTCATCACCCCTTCTCATCACTTCTTGCACCGGCCGTTACACAACTTCCACATTCCGTCCACATTCGATGCGCTTTCGGAAGCCACACTGGGCACCGTGGAAAACCACTCAACCCAGGGAAAGACCATGGACAGGATCGCAGACAGCCAGCTCGCACCGGAGCGCAAAAAGCGCTTTCCGAAAGGCATCCGGCTCGTGCCCATGAGCCGTGGAGCGCGTGCAGCGCTCGCGCTCGCGAGTCTCATCGCGCTCGGCGCCGGCGGCTACTTCGGCTGGAACGCCTGGAACGGAACCAGCGAGGCCGCGCGCTACACGACCGCGGCCGCACAGCGCGGCGACCTCGAGGACACCGTGACCGCGACCGGCATACTCCAGCCGCGCGATTACGTCGACGTGGGCACCCAGGTCTCCGGGCAGGTGAAGAAGCTGCACGTGAAGATCGGCGACACGGTCAAGCAGGGCCAGCTGCTCGCCGAGATCGACCCCACGGTTTTTCTCTCGCGCGTCGACGCGAACCGCGCGCAACTGCGCACGCAGCAGGCGCAGCTCACCGACCGCGAAGCGCAGCTCGCGCTGGCGCAGCAGCAGTTCCAGCGCCAGGAAAACATGATGCGCGAGAACGCGACGACCAGGGATGCGCTGCAGACCGCGGAAGCCGCGCTCAAGTCGGCGAAAGCCCAGATCGGCGTGCTGAACGCGCAGATCGAGCAGACGCGCTCGACCTTGCGCGGCGACGAAGCGAGCCTGAGCTACACCAAGATATACGCCCCGATGGCGGGGACGGTGGTCTCCGAGAACGCGAAACAGGGCCAGACGCTGAACGCCAACCAGTCGGCGCCCATCGTCGTGCGCATCGCGGACCTCTCGACGATGACCGTCCAGTCGCAAGTCTCGGAAGCGGACGTTTCCAAGCTGCGGCTGAACCAGGACGTCTATTTCACGACGCTCGGCAATCAGGCGAAGCGCTGGTACGGAAAGCTCCGCCAGGTGAATCCGACGCCCGAAGTCGTCAACAACGTCGTCCTCTATAACGCGCTCTTCGACGTCGGCAACCCCGACCGCGCCCTGATGACGCAGATGACCGCGCAGGTCTTCTTCGTCGTCGCGCAGGCCAGGGACGCCGTGCTCGTTCCGGTGAGCGCGCTGCGCCCGGTCGGCGCGGGCGCGGGCGAGCGCCGCAGCGCGGCAGCGACGGACAAAAGCGGCGCAGCGAAAGCGGCGGACGCCAAAGGCGGCGCAGCCGGAGATGCAGCGGCGAAAGGCGGAGCGGTCAAAGGCGGCGGGCGCGCGCGCGCCGAAGGCAGCGCCGACCGCAGCCGCTACGCGAACGGCCGCGCGATGGTCCGCGTGGTGAAAGCCGACGGCACGATCGAGCCGCGCGAAGTCAGAGTCGGCGTCGTGAGCCGCGTCTCGGCGCAGATCGTCTCGGGCCTCGAAGCCGGAGAGCAGGTCGTCACCGGCCAGGCCGCGGCGGCGCCGGCGGCGAAGGCGAAGTCCGGCAACGCACCCCGCCTGCAGCCGCGTTTCTAAAGGCGAGACATGAACACCGAATCGACGATCATCAGCCCTGCCTCTCACGCCGCACCTGCGGTAGTTGCGACGGGCCGCTCTTCCGCCGCCGTGCCGCTGATCGAGCTCGCGGGCGTCACCAAGACCTACCGCACCGGCGACCTCGCGGTCGAGGTGCTGCACGGAATCGACCTCACGATCTACCCCGGCGAGTTCGTCGCGATCGTCGGCCAGTCGGGGTCGGGCAAATCGACGCTCATGAACATCCTGGGCTGTCTCGACCGTCCCACGACCGGTTCGTACCGCTTCATGGGCGAGGACGTCTCGGGTTTCGGCCGCGACGAGCTCGCGCGGCTGCGCCGCGAAGCCTTCGGTTTCGTCTTCCAGAGCTACAACCTGATCGGCGGCGCGAGCGCGACCGAGAACGTCGAAGTACCGGCGATTTACGCAGGCCTCTCCACCGCCGCGCGTCACGAGCGCGCCGAGGCCCTCCTCACGACGCTGGGGCTTGCGGACCGCATGGAGCACAAGCCCAGCCAGCTCTCGGGCGGCCAGCAGCAGCGCGTCTCGATCGCGCGCGCGCTCATGAACGGCGGCCAGATCATCCTGGCTGACGAGCCTACCGGCGCGCTCGATAGCAAAAGCGGCGTGGAAGTGCTCGCGCTCCTGAACGAGCTTTCGCGCAAAGGCCATACCGTCATCGTCATCACGCACTCGCAGGAAGTCGCGGTGTACGCGCATCGCGTGATCGAGATCCGCGACGGCATGATCGTCGCCGACGCGGGGCCGACAATCCACGAGGGCGCGCCAGGGCCGCAGCGCTCGAGCGACGGCGACGCCGGGCTCGGCCTGCGCGGCCTCATCGAAGCCGGCAAAGCGGCGGGCCGTGCGCTGCGCTCCAATCTCTTCCGCACCGCGCTCACGCTGCTCGGCATCGTGATCGGCGTGGGCTCGGTGATCGCGATGCTCGCGGTGGGCGACGGCGCGAAGCAGACCGTGGTCGACCGCATCAGCGGCATGGGAACTAACCTGCTGCTGGTGCGCCCGCTCGGCTCGAGCCGCGGCGCGGCGGGCGGCAGCGTCGCGACCATGACGCCCGAGGACGCGGATGCGATCGCGGCAGTGCCCAACGTGCTCGCCGCGGTGCCCGAGCTTGGCGGCAGCGTCACCGCGCGCTACGGTAACGTCGACTACCAGACGCAGGTCACGTCCACCGGCGCCGACTTTCCGATCGCCCGCAACTGGCCGATCGCACGCGGCATCTTTTTCTCCCGCGCGGACGTGCGCGGCTTTGCGCCGGTGGTCGTGCTGGGCAAGACAGTGGTCGACAACCTGTTTCCCGACGGGGAAGACCCGATCGGCAAGCACGTCGTGCTGAAAAACGTGCTGTTCCAGGTGGTGGGCGTCGCGAGCGAGCGCGGCGCTTCGCCCAACGGCTCGGACCAGGACGACGTGGTGTTCGTGCCGTACACGACCGGGGGGCTGCGCCTCTTCGGCCAGCGATTCCTCCGCAACATCACCGTCGCGGTCGACGACGTGTCGCGCATCGACGAGACGCAAGCCCAGGTCGAGCAGCTGCTCGAGGCGCGCCACCGCAAAATCGACTTCCAGATCCGCAACATGGCGTCGCTCCTGGAGACCGCGACCGAGACGCAGAACACGCTCACCATCCTGCTGGGCTCGATCGCGGCGATCTCGCTCCTGGTCGGCGGCATCGGCGTCATGAACATCATGCTGGTGAACGTCACCGAGCGCACGCGCGAGATCGGCGTGCGCATGGCGACCGGCGCGCGCATGCGCGACATCCTGCAGCAGTTCCTGACCGAAGCGATCTCGGTCTCGGCCCTCGGCGGCCTGATCGGTGTCGCGGGTGGACTCGGCGCGGCCGCGCTCATCGGCTGGCTCGGAACGCCGGTGCAGTTCTCGGTCTATCCCGTGGCGCTCGCTTTCGGCTGTGCGTTCGCGACGGGCCTGGTTTTCGGCTACATGCCGGCGCGCAAAGCGGCGGGGCTTGACCCCGTCGTCGCCCTCGCCTCTGAATAAAGGGAGTCACGCCATGAAAACGACTTTTCAGAAAACACTCGTAGTCGCAGTTGCGCTCGCGCTCACCGCGTGCGGCACGACGAGCCCGATGCTGAAGCCCAACGTCGCCGCGCCCGGCGCGTGGAACGAAGCCGCGCCTGCGAACGGCGCCGCGGTCTCCGCCGACTGGTGGAAAACCTTCGGCTCGGCCGAGCTCCAGGGTCTCGTCGCGCAGGCGCTCGCGGGCAGCCCCGATCTCTCGATCGCGATGGAGCGCGTGCGGCAGGCCGAAGCGCAGGTGCGCGTCGCCGGCGCGTCGCTCTTCCCGAGCATCGACCTGGGATTCGGCACTTCGGCGCGCCAGACGAACGACTCGCGCGGCTCCAGCCGCACCGAAGCGAGCAGCACTGCGCTTTCGGTGAGCTACGAGCTCGACCTGTGGGGCCGCAACCGCTCGGGCGTGCGCTCCGCCGAGTCTTCGCTCGCGGCCACGACTTACGATCGCGATACAGCGCGTCTCACCCTGATCGCGGGTGTCGCGACGGGCTATTTCGAAGTGCTTTCATTGAGGAGCCGCCTCTCCGTTGCGCGTGAGAATCTCGCGATCGCCGAGCGCGTGCTCGAGCTCGTTTCCGCACGCGCGCGAAACGGCGCCGCATCGGCGCTCGACGTTTCGCGCCAGCAGGCGGCGGTGCTCTCGCAGCGCGCCGCGCTCCTGCCGCTCGAGCAGCAGGAGCGCCAGACCGTGGTGGCGCTGGGGATACTCACCGGGCAGGTTCCGCAGGGCTTCGACGTGAAAGCGACCGGAGTCGCCGACCTGAACGTCCCGGCGATCGACCCCGGCCTGCCTTCGCAGCTCCTGGTGCGCCGGCCCGATCTCGCGAGCGCGGAAGCGCGGCTCGCTTCGGCCAATGCCGACGTCGCGGCTGCGCGCGCGGCGCTCCTGCCGAGCATTTCGCTCACCGGTTCCGCGGGCGCCGCGAGCGCCGCGCTGCTCACGATCCTCGGCGGGCCGACCACGACGCTTTCGCTCGGCCTTTCGCTGCTGCAGCCGATTTTCGATGCCGGGCGGCTCCGCGGCCAGGTGACGATCGCGCAGTCGCAGGAGCGCGAGCTCGTGGAGAACTACCGCAAGTCGATACTCACGGCGCTCGGCGAAGTCGAAGACGCACTCGTCGCCGCCAGCCGCCAGGCGCAGCAGGAAGCGCTGCAAGGCCAGGTGCAGGCGCAGGCGCGCGAAGCGCTGCGGCTCGCGGAGATCCGCTACCGCGAAGGCGTGGACGACCTGCTGACGGTGCTCGATGCGCAGCGCACGCTCTTCAGCGCGCAGGACCAGCTCGCGCAGATCCGCCAGAACCGGCTCGCCGCGGCGGTGGATCTGTACAAGGCGCTGGGCGGGGGCTGGGCGACTAGAACAACGAGCGGATGATGCCGCCGTCGGCGCGCTGCGCCGCGCCGTTGATCGCGGCCGCCCGCGCCGAGCACAGAAAGACGACCTGCGAGGCGATCTCCTCGGCGGTGGCCCAGCGCTGAAGGAGCGAGCTCGCGCCGGGGCCGTCGAAGTACGCGGTGCGCATCTCGTCGACCGACTTGCCTTCGCCCGGCGCGAGCTTGCCGAGGAAGGCTTCGACCCCTTCGGACCACGTCGGCGCGGCGAGCACGCTGTTGACCGTGACTGCGGTGCCTCGCGTGAGCTCCGCGAGACCGCGCGCGATCGAGACCTGCGCCGCCTTGCTCATCGCGTAGTGCAGCATGTCGGGGTTGGGTTTCGCGCTCTGCTCGCTCGCGATGAAGACGATACGCCCCGCGCCGCGCTCGAGCATGCCGGGCAGGAGCGCGCGCGCGAGGCGCACGCCGCTCATCACGTTCAGCTGGAACATCGCGAGCCAGTCTTCGTCGGTGATGGACGCGAAAGGCTTCACTTCGAAATAACCGACGTTGTTGACGAGGATGTCGACCGGCCCGATGGCGCCTGCAGCGGCGAGAACCTTGCGGGCGCCTTCGGCCTCCGACAGGTCGGCGTCGACGCCGTGAATTTCTCCGCCCATCTCCCCCAGCCGGCTCACCGCGCGTTTCACGAGATCGGCGCGGCGCCCGTTCACGATCACGCGCGCGCCTTCCGTTGCGAGGAGCTTCGCCGTCGCGTATCCGATGCCCTGGGTGGAGCCCGTCACCAGCGCGAGCTTGCCGCGTAGCCCTAAATCCATCCGACTTCACCCCTTTTTCTCATCACTCCTTCTCATCACTCCTTCTCATCACCCCTTTTCATCACTCCTTCTCATCACTCCTTCTCATCACTCCTTCTCATCACTCCTTCTCATCACTCCTTCTCATCACTCCTTCTCATCAC
>Ga0105106_10002220_pt1 | contig 13974 bp, 14 predicted proteins | sample PPLLaktember2015_5_FD_79109 | JGI IMG/M metagenome (GOLD analysis project Ga0105106, IMG submission 79109) | Freshwater sediment microbial communities from Prairie Pothole Lake near Jamestown, North Dakota, USA - PPLs Lake P8 Core (1) Depth... | ecosystem: Environmental > Aquatic > Freshwater >...
ACATCGTCATCCGTAAAAGCGAGAATTTCTCCTTCAGCCTCCTTAACAGCACGGTTTCTAGCCCAATCCAGCCCGGGTATCGACTCGCAGAAATATTTCATCTTATGAGTTTTACTTATTCCGGTGCACTTTATTTTTTCGCAGAATTGTTTGACAATATTTCTGGTTGAAAAATCGTAAGGAGCATTATCGATGATTATAATTTCAAGGTTCGGATATTTTAATTTTAAAAGTGAATCGATGCACAGCTCCAGATTTTCAGCTCTGTTTCTTGTGCAGACAGCAACTGATACTAAAGGGAAGTTTTTTTCATAAATATATGAATCTTTTTCTCTATCTGTATTCTCATATCTTTTTTGAAGAACTACGGAATGCAGTTTTTTGGAATATTGATTAACAATATTTCTAATTATTAATTCTTTAGAAACCGATCCGTTTACGACAGGAACTTCAATAAACCCGATTGTGAGATTATCCCACTTGATTAATCCCTTTAGTTTTTTATAATTCCCCAAATTATCCAAATCAGCCAGGTTTCCTGCTGAGGGGGAAATATTAATCTCAATTAATTTTATAGGATCGAACATTAAGAACCGATCTCCGGTATGGTTGTTTTATAAAGCTTCAGGGCTTCGTGCGCATTACCATCGTACCGGATATTTCCATCATCAAGCCAAATTACCCTTTTGCAAACCTTGGCTACATCAGCTTCGTTATGCGAAACAAAAATCAGTGTGATATTGTTTCTGCATAATCTGTCAATTTCCCTATAACACTTCTGCTGAAATTCGGCATCGCCGACAGCGAGAATTTCATCAATTATCAGTAGATCGGGATCTGCATTTATTGCAATAGAAAACCCGAGTCTGGCTTTCATTCCCGATGAATAATATTTCAACGGCGTATCTAAAAATTTTTCGATTCCGGCAAATTTTACAATTTTTTTAAATTTACCGGCTAATTCAGCCTTTGGCAGTCCGTTGAAAACCCAATTAAGAGTTACATTTTCTCTCCCTGTAAGGTCTTCATAAAAACCTACGCCGAGTTCAATCAGCGCAAGCCTCCTGCTGCAGTTTATATTTACTTTTCCTTCCGACGGACTGTAGATGTCGGAGAATATTTTCAGCAGTGTAGTTTTTCCCGAACCGTTTTTCCCGATTATTCCTACACTTTCTCCTTTTTGAATCTGCAGATTTAAATCTTTAATTACATACCATTCATATTTTTCTTTTGATTTCTGTAATATCCTTGTAAAGCTTTCTTTTAAAGACTGGCTTCTCTCGTACCAGCGGAATTTTTTCGACAGCCCGACGCATTCGATTGATAAATTGTTATTCATTTAACTTATCTCTGCAAAAACTTTTTTATACTTATTGAAAATCAGCAGGCTGACAGTGACAAAGATCAGTCCGGCTGCAAGAACTGCCAGAAATAATTTCATATCTGGCAATTGATTGTAGTAGAAGATGTCGTGATAAAAAGTGATTAAAATTGCCATCGGGTTTAATTGAAATATGTAATGCCATTTCCCGGGAATAAAACTGATCGGATAAAATACCGGGGTTAAAAAGAAAAGAAGTATTGTACCTACCTGCACAAGCTGCGGTATATCCCTGAAATATACCGACAGACATGCAATGATCAGCGAAAGGCCGAATGTTACCACGAGCTGCAAAAAAACTATTAAAGGCAGCAGCAGAATTAATGGGGAAAAACTGTATGCACCGGGAATAAGGTTTATCACAATTAGGTATAAAGTAATAGCAATTACAAAATCGAAGAGCGGGACTGCAATATTAATTATTACTAGAATTTCTTTCGGGAAAGCAATTTTGGAAATTAAATCTTTGCTATTAATTATGGCTTCGCTGGAATTGTTCAAGGAAGTTGCGAAAAAATTCCATGCTAAGAATCCCGGTATAAGAAAAAGAGGATAATTTGACAATCCCATATTTATGAAAACCGAAAAAACCAGCCAATAAGTAACAATATAAAGGAAAGGATTAAGCAGTGTCCAAAAAAATCCAAGAACCGAACCTACGTGCCTTAACTTTACAAAAGTCCAGAAAAGCTGGGTTAAGAGTTCGCGATATCGCCAGATTTGGTGAATCTGCTTTTTTAAATTTTGAATCATTGAAAAGCTTTAAGTTAGAGTTTAGCCCACTAAAATCCTTTTATTTATCCCAATTCCCATACCATCAAGAAGAATAAATAAATAGTCTTTTATGAGGAAATCTTAAAAAAGAAAAGTATAAAAATGAGATTTAGTCTTATTATTTAATCCGGAAATAGATTAGAAATGAACCTCTCCTAAGCCTTCGATACGGGTGCGTCTTGTTGAAAAAAACTGTACAAATCTCTGATAATTATAAGATTTTTGCGATTTCGGTTATTTTTTTATCAGCTAAAACGAAAATAGAAAAGAAAATCTTCATTTCATGGAATTCTGATCACAACATAAGTTGAGGAATTTATAAATCAATAGTATTTATATACATATTGGATAACCCCGATTTTTTTATCGTCATCATATTTAATTTCCTCAACAATTCCGCCGGAGTTATCGTATTTGAACTTATATTTATAGGATAATCCTGAATTTTGATCATAAGTATAGGCAGCAGCTTTTCTTCCCTTCTCATCGTAATCATAAGTTATTTTATAATCGGTCTCCCCGTCTGCTTTAATCCATTTTTCCTCTAATAAATTTCCGTCATCATCGTACTGATATTCATAATATTCTTCAATGTTTCCAAGCATATTATAACGGATTGATTTGATTTTATTTCCAAAGCTGTCGTATTCATATGTAAATTTTTTGTCTGAATTGCCTGCTCTATCATATCTAAGTGCTTCCATTCTCCGGCCGTTTTTGTCATACTTGTATGTATACCTATTTATCATTTCGTTATTATCCCCGTAAATAATTGTCTCCTCCGGAAAGCCCTGTCTGTCGTATTTAACTGTTGACAGCTTTCCTCTATTAATGAGTCTTCCTTCGGGATTAAAATCAAAATCAAGTTTATCAACCAGCCTGATTTTGGCTGAGGCTATATATTCTCTTTCTTTTCTCTCAACTGTTTTAAATCTAGCAGGCTTTTTAACGATTTCTTTTTTCCTATACTCCCTATCCGGAATTTCCTTAGTCGGGCTGCACCCGATCAAAATCGAAAAAATAATTAAAACGCCCATACTCATACTAATTCTTTTCATACTTGCTTTGCTCAAATGATAAATTTTTTGGTTTTAAGATAAGAAAGGATGAGATTACTATTTGTGAAGGATGTCTTCAATGAATTTCACTTGTAAACGATTATTCCAGTTTGTGGTAAGCGTCAAGCAGCTTCTTTTTTGTAAGAAGAAGATCCTGGGAAATTACTTTGACTTCGCCTAGTACAGGCATAAAATTAGTATCGCCGTTCCACCTCGGAACTATGTGAAAATGAATGTGATCGTCGATGCCTGCACCGCTGATTTTGCCGATGTTTGCGCCGATATTAAATCCTTCCGGCTGGAAAACCGAATTTAAAGCTTTGCAGGCAGTTTGAATCTTTTTCATTATTTCAAGATTTTCATCTTCAGATAACGTTAGAAAACTGTCTGTATGCCTTACGGGAACAATCATTAAATGCCCGTTGTTGTAAGGAAAAAGATTTAAAACCGTAAAAGTCAGTACTCCCTTATTTACAAGCAGGTTATCCGGATTTTCCACATCTTCTTTTATTAAATCGCATAGAACGCAGCTGTCGGATTTTTTCTTTTCTTTAAAAGCTTCAATGTATTCGGTACGCCACGGCGACCAAAGATGGTTCATAAGTTAGGAAACCGGTATTAGTTTTTATATGCCCTCGAAGAAAATAAAGGAATTATTTATTCTCTTCCTCCTTAGATTTTTTATATTCTTCTATAATTTTTTGTTCCACTTCTTTTGGAACTTCTTCATAATAGGCAAACTGCCTTTTATGAACACCTCTCCCTTGAGTAAGGCTCCGAAGCTGGGAGGAATATTTATAAAGTTCGGCTAAAGGAACGTAAGCTTTTATTTTTTGGAAATGCCCTGCCGAGTCCATTCCTAGTATTTTTCCGCGCCGGCTGGAAATATCTCCCATTACGTCTCCCATAAATTCCTCGGGAACCGTAACTTCGAGTTCATAAATCGGTTCCAGCAGACAAGGTTTTGCCTCAAGAACTCCTTTTCTGAAGCATTGAGATGCGGCAATTTTAAAGGACATTTCATCCGAATCGACAGTATGATAAGTACCGTCAAATAAAGTAACTCTTACATCAACAACCTGATTACCTGAAATTACACCTTTCTGCATCGTTTCGATAATTCCTTTTTCAACCGCAGGTATAAAGCGTCCGGGCACGACACCACCCACTATTGCATCTACGAATTCAAATCCTTTTCCTCTTTCAAGCGGTTCGACCTTAAAATGAACATGAGCATACTGGCCGCGTCCGCCCGATTGTTTCTTATGTTTATACTCGGCATCATGTACAACAGCTTTTACTGTTTCCTTAAATGGAACCTTAGGTTCTACTAAGTCCACCTCAACTCCGTATCTTTCCTTTAATCTTTTTACCGCAAGAGAAAGCTGGAGTTCACCCTGACCGGATATTATTGTTTGAGATAATTCAGGCTCATATTTAACATTGAACGACGGATCTTCTTCATGCAGCGTATGCAAACCGTTGGCAATCTTGTCTTCATCTCCCTTTGCTTTCGGCTGAATGGCTCCTCTGATTACCGGTTCAGGGAATTCTATAGGTTTAATTACCACTGCAAAATTCTTTGAAGTTAATGTGTTATTTGTATGTGAATCTTTCAATTTTACTACTGAACCTAGATCGCCGGCCAAAAGTCTTGTTACTTCCTTACGGGTGTGACCGTTCAGAATGGAGAGCTGGCTTAATCTCTCGGTCTTGTTATTTGTTTGGTTGATCAGATCAAGTCCCTGATGAACAGTTCCTGAAAATACCTTGAACAACGAAAGTTCACCGACATGCTGTTCGGAAATTGTTTTAAAAATAAACATTACAGGTTCGCCGTTAGGATCCGGTTTAACCAGGACTTTCTGCTTCCCGTTCAGCTGTAGCAGGCTTTCCTCCCCTTCCCTGTCAACCGGCGAAGGGAAATATTTTGCTGCAAAATCCAAAAAGTTATTCATTCCGACAGCTTTTACAGCAGACATTGCAAAAACTGGAGTCAGATTTCTCTTAAGCATTGCTTCTTTAATGCCGCGGAGCAGTTCATTTTCCGCTAACGTTCCTTCTTCAAAATATTTGTTCATTAATTCTTCCGAGGTTTCGGCAACCTTTTCTATTAATTCAATCCTATAAGTCTCTGCTTTGGATTTTAATTCTTCAGGTATATCAGACTCGGTAACCTTCCTGGAACCGGCGGCACCGTAACTGTATTGCTTCATCTTTAAAACATCCACAACAGAAGTAAAATTTATTCCTTCATGGACCGGGAAAGTAATTATAACCGCACCGGATGTCAGTCTTTCACGCGCCTGAGCAAGAGTTTCCTCAAACCTAGAATGTTCATTTTCAATTTTATTTATAATTATTGCAGACGGAAGAGAATAATCCTCTAGGAATGAATATGTAATCTCCGAACCTACTTCAACCCCTTCGGCAGATTTCAGGATTAATACTGCCGTATCGCTTACCCTTAAGGAACCTTTTACTTCCCCGATAAAATCGGAATAGCCGGGTGTATCGAGAAAATTCAGCTTAACTTCATTCCATTCCAGGTGCAGCAAAGAAGAAGAGATTGAGATTTGTTTTTCTATTTCATTCGGGGCGTAATCCGATACCGTATTTCCTTCCAGTATACTGCCGATTCTATTTATTTCTCCGGCCGTAAAAAGTAAAATTTCAGATAAAGATGTTTTTCCGCTCCCACCGTGTCCGATCAGTGAAATATTACGTATAGATTCAGCATTATACTCTTTCAAGAAAAATTCCTCCTTAAATTTTGGGTAAGCCTGCACTTATGCAGGAAATGATTGCTAAACAACTACCACCTGCCTTTCAAGTTATTACAATTCGAAGAAGGCATTATAGATTTGCTATTTAATTTCTTCTGTAGGTATTCCAAAAAGCTTTGACCCCATTAACAACTGCGGAGAGGTTTTTTACAACATCCAATACCGGTTCTTCAAAACCTCTCCTTACTTTTGCTTCCAGTTCCAATATTGTTTCTACCCTGCTCTTAACATCATTCACAATTTCCCTCGAGACTTCAAGCTGGTCTCCAACTTCCTGCGACAGATGGTTAAGTTTTTCACTCAAATTAGTAGTTGAGGCAATTAATGGCTTAATTTGTATCGATACTTCTTTAATATCAGCCTCAAGCCTGTTAACAGAATTTGTAATCTTCTTAATATAAAAGATTAATGCAATGCATAATGCGGACGCTGAAATAAGAAGTATAATAGTAAAAATATCTAAAACCGACATTCTGCTGTATTTCTAATTTATGATTGTTTAGTTTCTTTATAAGCTTCAACACCGGCTTTAAAAGCATTCTTCAAATTATTTTTTTCACTCTCCAAAGTCTGTTTTCCTGATGATATTGCCTGCCCTACTTTTGATTTTGCATCCGTAAAGATTTTTTCGGCATCCTTCAGAAGCTCATCCGATTTTATTCTGGCATCGCTGACCAGTTTTTCCGATTTCTTTTTACCTTCATTTATCATCATTTTAGCTTTATCACGTGCTTCTTCAAGATACCTTTCAGCTTCATCAAGATATTCATCGGTTTTAGTTCTGATATCATTTCTAAGCTCTCTGCCGCTTTTAGGGGCGTACAAAAGAGCTACAATAGCTCCGACTGCTCCGCCGGCCAAAAATCCCATTAATAAACCTTTTCCGAAACCGTTTTCTTTAGACATAATTTTACTCCTTTCTAAAGAATAAAAAGTATTAAAAAATAACTACCGCCCTCTTGAAAATCAAGGAAAGAGGTTCAATTATATAGTCATTTTCAATAAAAATACATCAATAAAATAATCATTTCAAAAATCATTTTGTTGATTAAAATTACAATTTATGCTTATCTGAATCACATGTTCCTTACGATTTCGGATGCAAACTCAGATGTTTTAACTTCCCTCGACCCTTTCATTAAACGGGCAAAATCATAAGTTACTGCTTTCGATCTTATTGTCCTGCTGAGAGCTTTTTCAATTAACGAAGCGGTTTTTTTCCAGCCGAGGAATTCAAACATCATTACGCCTGAGAGAATAACCGAACCGGGATTTACTTTATCCATACCTGCATACTTCGGGGCAGTACCATGAGTTGCTTCAAAAATTGCATGATTATAGCTCATGTTTGCTCCGGGAGCCATACCTAAACCTCCCACCTGTGCGGCAGCGGCATCGGAGAGATAATCTCCGTTTAAATTCGGTGTTGCAAGTACATCATATTCATCCGGCCGCAATAAAATCTGCTGGAATATGCTGTCCGCAATTCTGTCTTTGATCAATATTTTTCCGTCGGGCAGTTTCCCGTTATATTGAGAATAAAGCTGATCTTCGGTTACGGTTATATCCGGGAATTCAGACGCGGCAACTTTATAACCCCATTCTTTAAATGAACCTTCGGTAAATTTCATGATGTTCCCTTTATGGACAAGGGTAACGCTCTTTCTTTTATTATCCCTAGCATATTCAATAGCTTTTTTTACAAGCCGGGCAGATCCGAATTCACTCATCGGTTTTATCCCGATTCCCGAAGGTTTCCTTATATTTTTCCCGAATTTTTTATTCAGATAATTTATCAAATCATCCGATTCTTTCGTGCCGGATTTAAATTCGATACCGGAATAAACATCCTCGGTATTTTCCCGGAAGATAACTATGTTAAGCTTTTGCGGTGCTTTAACCGGACTTGGAACCCCCGAGTAATATTTTACCGGTCTTACACATGCAAACAGATCGAGTATCTGGCGGAGCGCTACATTCAAACTTCTTATTCCTCCGCCGATCGGCGTGGTCAAGGGACCTTTTATTGCAACCGAAAATTCTTTAATTGCTTCAACTGTTTCATCGGGCAGCCATTTATTCTTACCATATATTGGTAAAGCTTTTTCCCCTGCATAAATTTCCATCCAAGCGATTTTCTTTCTACCGTTAAAAGATTTCTGAACGGCAGAATCAAAAACCATTTTGGAGGCATTCCAGATATCCGGGCCTGTTCCGTCCCCTTCAATAAAAGGAATGATCGGATTATCGGGCACATTCATTTTTCCGTCTTTAATGATAATCTTTTCGCCGTCCGGAATGATGATCTTTTTGTATTTTGCCATTATTTCTCCATCAAACTTTAAATATTGTTTTCAAGATTTACTGGAGCAGTTATCTTACCAAATCTCTTTTGATAAATAGTAACACTGATTATTCCCACAACTAATGCAAACCACAAAGTAACAACCCTTGCTATGAAAGTTGACGCCACCGCAATCTCACTGGATGCGCCTTGTTTAATAAGTAGTAATGTAAGAGAGCCTTCCGTAACGCCCAGGCCTCCAGGCAGCATTGTTATTGCTCCTACTATTGTGGAAAAAGCATAGCTGAAGGATGCCCACATTAACCCGGCATCTAATCCAAAATTAAGAAGAATCAGATAATATGCAAAGCATTCAAACAGCCAGGCAATTAGACTGATGAAAGTCATATAAATCAACGGAATAAACTTAAGCATTAGATAAGAACTTTCGTAAGCATTATGAATGCTGACCATGTACCTTGCAAGAAATTTATTTTTTTCAAGTAAGGTTATTAAAGGCAGGGCAAAATTTTTATTGCTTAGGATGATTAATAAAACTAAAAAGAAAATCCCGGTCATTATTACAATCATTCTTCCGTAATCAAAAATATAAGCGCCGGCCATTGCAATTATAATGAGGGAAACAAAATCTGTAATACGTTCAACAAAAATTATGGGAGCAGTTTTGCTGATCGGTTCTCCTGTAATCTGCTTTAATAGATAAGCTTTTAAGAACTCCCCCATTTTACCCGGAGTTACACTCATTACCAGTCCGGATGCAAAAATCGAAAGCGAATCAGTCTTTTTTATTTTCACATTTAAAATCTTCAGGTAGTAATCCCATTTGAAAAATCTGGTCAAGTAATTCATTAATGCCAGGGAAAACGGTATTGGAATAAAGATCCAATTGAATTTACCAAATGCATTTACCACCTGACCGAAATCAGCATAAATAACAAACGCCAGGTAAACGAGCCCGGCAATTCCTGTAATAAGCAGAATTTTTCTTTTAAGCTTCTCTATCACCCTGCTATTCTCTGCAGTGATTTGTACAATTTTGTTAAAGGGAGACCGACAACATTATAATAGCAACCATTAATTTTTTTTACAAATACGGCTCCGAAATCATCCTGGATTCCGTAAGCGCCGGCTTTATCCATCGGGCTTCCGGTGGAGATGTAAGATTGAATTTCTTTGTCGTCTAAATTCCTGAAAGTAACGCCTGTTTTTTCGAATCCTGTAATGCTCTTTTTATTTTTATGATTGAACAAGCTGAAGCCTGTATAAACATAATGAGTTTTGCCGCTTAATATTTTAAGAATTCTTTCTGCATCTTTCTCATTTCTTGGTTTGCCGAGAATCCGGTCATCGATTACAACAATTGTATCCGCTGTTATAATAATTCCGTTATTAATGAACTTCTTAGCTTTATCCATTTTTTCCAATGCAATCCTCTTCACGGTATCGGCGGGTTTTTCATCCTTCTTAAACTTCTCTGCATAATGCACGTCGATAACTTTAAACTTTAGATTAAGCTGTTTCAGCAGCCTTCTTCTTCTGGGTGATTTGGATGCAAGGTATATTCTGCCGTCTGATTTAATCATTATTAAAATAAATAAAATGGAAGGTGCAAAGTACAAACAAGGAAGATTAAAAGAAAAATTCCTTTGTAAAAATTATGGGATACTGATTATAAAAAAGAAGAGAAAAAAGTTTACCTGAACATTGCTTTGATGCTGCCCCAGGTCCTAGTTGGTACTGAAAGTGTAGGCGAGGCATGAACTTCGGTGGATCGGGTTATTGTCCCGTTATTATCTACTATCAATAAACGGTATGTAAAAACAATATCGCTTGTTTTATAAGTAGCTTCATCTATATATGAATAATATGAATTGCTTCCTTTAGGCATTATTGTAGCAAGATTTGTAAAGCCGTTCGATGCAGTACTTCGCTGTATAATAAAATAGCTTACGTCTTTTTCCTCACCTGTTTTCCACCATAGCTTTACGTTTTCTCCCTCTGAACTAGCCTGGAAGTCTTCAAGGAAAGCTCCGGCAAAAGCTATCGAAATAAAAGCAAAAACCACTAAAAGCCTGGTAAACCAATATTTCATGTCATAAATATATTTTTCTTGGACAAGAATGTCAAGAATTTCAAATAAATAAATAAGATTTATATCTTGACAAGATCACAATAGCGTGAAAATCGTGAAGAATACAAGCACAACAAGGAAATAAAAAAACTTTATTTTTGCTTTTCTTGCATTTATTAGTCAATAAAAATAATTTTCGCTTTAATCTTTTTAGATCTATGCCCAAAGAAAATAAGGACCAGCCGCAGCCGGAGAAGGAAAAGAATATTGCCACGAACCGTAAAGCAAGGCATGAATATTCCATACTGGCTGTATATGAAGCCGGTATCGTATTAAAGGGAACTGAAGTAAAATCTTTAAGACTAGGAAAGGCAAATCTGGTTGACAGCTATGCTTCGTTAAAAGAGGGCGAAGTATGGCTGATCGGATCGCATATAAATGCTTATGAGCAGGGAAATATTAATAATCACGATCCTTTAAGAGACAGAAAACTTCTCCTTAACAGGAATGAAATCCGGAGATTAATAGGTAAAGTAAAAGAAAAAGGGCTTACTCTTATTCCATTGAGGCTGTATTTCAAAAAAGATAAAGTAAAAGTCGAACTTGCTTTGGCAAAAGGAAAAAAGTCTTACGACAAAAGAGAAACTATTGCTAAGCGCGATTTTGAAAGAGAACAAGAGAGAAGAATTAAATATTAAATTTACCACTAAGCCGATATCTAAATAATCTATAATTGCAAATAATGAAATTTCCCCCGATCAAGGAACAGCTTGAGCTTATAAAAAGAGGCGTATCAGAGATAATCCCGGAGGAAGATCTTTTAAAGAAATTAGAAGCATCTTTACGAAAGAATAAACCTTTAAATGTAAAACTGGGCTGCGATCCCAGCCGGCCGGATCTGCATATCGGTCACTCGGTTGTGCTTAGGAAACTTTCGCAGTTTCAGTCTCTCGGGCATCAGGCAATATTAATCATCGGCGATTTTACCGGCATGATCGGGGATCCTTCCGGAAGAAATATTACTCGTCCTCCATTATCTCTCGAACAAACAAGGGAGAATGCAAAATCGTACTTCGAGCAGGCATCCAAAATTCTTGATAAAGAAAAAACCAAAATTGTTTATAACTCCGGATGGTTAAGTAAAATGAATTTTGAAGATGTAATAAAACTTGCATCGAAGTATACCGTAGCAAGAATGCTTGAAAGAGATGACTTTACAAAAAGAATGAAGGCTGCCGAACCTATAAGTCTGCACGAGCTTCTCTACCCTCTCGCGCAGGCAATGGACTCGGTTGCAATTGAAAGCGATATCGAACTCGGCGGAACCGATCAAAAATTTAATCTGCTTGTTGGGCGCGACATCCAGAGGGAGCACGGAATGGAACCCCAGGTAATAATTACTATGCCGCTGCTTCCGGGAACCGACGGTGTTGAAAAGATGAGTAAATCCTACAACAATTTTATCGGTATATCGGAATCTCCGAAAGAAATTTACGGGAAGACTTTATCGATTCCGGATAATTTAATCTATAATTATTTCGAGCTCGCAACCGATGTTTCCAATGAAAAGCTGAAAGAAATTTCGGACAAAATAAACGGACAAAAAGTAAATCCGCGCGATTTTAAAAGAGAACTTGCAAGAACACTAGTTGCAACCTATTATAATGAAGAAGCAGCAGTTGAAGCGGAAGCGGAATTTGACAAGATATTTGTGAAAAAAGAAATCCCTGATGAAATTCCTGTTTTTAAATTTTCAAATATTGAAAGTGAAATCGGTATATTAGATTTGATAGTTAAAGTAAATTTTGCACCGTCAAAAAATGAAGCCAGAAGGCTCGTATCCCAGGGAGGAGTTTATATTGACGGCAGAAGAGTTGATGATACAACTGAATCCATTAAGCTTGATAATGAAAAAATTTTGAAAGTAGGAAAAAGAAAGTTCATTAAATTAATAAAATAAACATACAGAGAATCAAAAAAGGAAAGGAGATGAGAATTTGTATGTACCGACAAAAATTTTCTTTACCAAAGGGGTAGGTAGGCACAAAGAATATTTAACTTCTTTTGAGCTCGCCTTAAGAAATGCAAACATAGAAATTTGCAACCTTGTAACGGTAAGCAGTATCTTCCCCACAAACTGCAGAAGAATACCTAAAGAAGAAGGGCTGAAGGAGATCGCACCGGGGCAGATCACCTTTTCTGTAATGGCGCGCAACTCAACAAACGAACCTAACAGGTTAATTGCTGCTTCAATCGGCGTTGCTCTTCCGGCGGACAATTCCATGTACGGGTATTTATCGGAGCATCATCCATTCGGCGAGACGGAAAAAATAGCCGGCGAATATGCCGAAGATCTTGCCGCAACAATGCTTGCTACCACTTTAGGCGTTGAATTCGATGCAAATAAAGACTGGAGCGAGAGGGAAGATATTTACAAGATGTCGGGTAAAATAGTCAGAACTTTCAACATTACACAGTCCGCCGAAGGCGATAAAAACGGCCTATGGACAACTGTTCTTGCAGCAGGAATTTTATTGCCGTAATGTGACCGCAAAAGAGTAAATAATTTCCGGGGAATTTTACAGAATAGATTTTTTAATAAATCTATTGAATAGCAGTTCTTATTAAAAAAATTATTGTTTTTCTAGGTACTTATTTCGAATAGAGTTTTTTGTGAATCAATATATATTCTGGATTATCTTTTCCGTTGTAGTAACATTTATTTTTTTTGTTGATATATATGTAACAGACCACAGAAAGGGAAAAATTTCATTAAAGACCAGCCTGCTCTGGTGCGGGGTATGGATTTCAACAGCACTTCTTTTTAATATTTTTATCTACTTCTATTTCGATAACGGTCATATCAAAGCCCTTGAATTTTTAACAGGCTATTTGATAGAATACTCTCTTTCGGTTGACAATCTTTTTGTTTTCCTCCTGATATTTAAAAAAATGAGGGTTTCCGGCGAAAACCAGCCGCTGATTCTGAAGTGGGGAATATTAAGCGCAGTAGTTTTTAGAATAATTTTTATCTTCCTTGGCGTCGGATTAATAAAATTGTTCCACCCTATTATTTATGTGTTTGCCACCATTCTTCTTTTTGCGGCTTACCAGATGGCATTCGGCGGTGAACATGAAGTAGAGGTGGATAGAAACCCGCTTGTAAGATTCGCAACAAAATATTTTAAAGTTGATTCAAGTTACCACGGAAAACGCTTTTTTATTAAAAAGAATGGGAAAATATATGCAACTACACTCTTACTTACTTTACTGCTGATAGAATCAACAGATATTGTCTTCGCTATAGATTCCATTCCCGCTATTATTGCAATTACAAGAGATGAATTTATAATTATAACTTCAAACATTTTTGCAATCCTCGGTTTAAGAGCTCTTTATTTTGCATTAGCCGGTATCGTTGATCTTTTTACTTATTTAAAATACGGTGTTGCCGTTGTCCTTGCATTTGTGGGATTTAAAATGCTCCTTTCGGATTTTATTGAGATACCTGTTGTAATTTCACTGGCAGTAATTGTAACGGTATTAACCGCATCGGTAATATTTTCAGTTATGAAAAGGCGGAAAGAAGATAAGAAAAA
>Ga0105106_10002221_pt1 | contig 13974 bp, 12 predicted proteins | sample PPLLaktember2015_5_FD_79109 | JGI IMG/M metagenome (GOLD analysis project Ga0105106, IMG submission 79109) | Freshwater sediment microbial communities from Prairie Pothole Lake near Jamestown, North Dakota, USA - PPLs Lake P8 Core (1) Depth... | ecosystem: Environmental > Aquatic > Freshwater >...
TCGCAACGGACGCCTCGCCGGCCGCCCTCGCCGTGGCGCGCGCCAACGCCGAGCGCCTCGGCCTCGCCGATCGCATCCGCTTCGTCGAAGGCGACGCCTACGCCGCCGCCGGCGACGCCCGCTTCGATCTCGTGGTCTCGAACCCGCCCTACCTCGCCGACGCCGAGGCCGCGGGTCTCGCGCCGGAGCTCGCCCACGAGCCGCGCGCCGCGCTGTTCGCGGGCCCGACCGGCACCGAGCTGCTCGAGCGCCTCGCGGCCGGAGCGCCGCGCGTGCTGCGCCCCGGCGGCGCGATCGCGCTCGAGATCGCGCCCGACCAGGCCGGCGTCGTGGCGGGCTTCCTCGCGCGCGCCGGCCTCGTGGACGTCACGACCCATTCCGATCTCGCGCGCCGTCCGCGTGTGGTGTCGGCGCGGCTGCCGGCGGCGGCCGCCGGCGCGCAGGAGGACGCCTAGCGCCATGGATCGCATCGTCGTGCAGGGGGGCGCGCGGCTCACGGGCTCGGTCCGCGTCTCGGGCTCGAAGAACTCGACGCTCGCGTTGATGGCGTCGGCGCTCCTGGCCGAGGGCGAGACCGTGCTGCGCAACGTGCCCCGCGTGCGGGACGTCGACACCATGCTGAAGATCCTCGAGGCCCTCGGCGCGCGCGCGACCTGGGACGCGAGCGATCCGAACACGGTGCGCATCGAGGGCCGCGTGCTGAAGCCCGAGGCGCCCTACGACCTCGTGCGCCAGATGCGCGCATCGTTCCTCGTGCTCGGCCCGCTGGTCGCGCGCTACGGCTCGGGCCGCGTGTCCGAGCCCGGCGGCTGCGCGATCGGCGTGCGACCCGTGGACCAGCATCTGAAAGGCCTCGAGGCCCTGGGCGCGACGACGCGCCTCGACCACGGCTACGTCGAGGCCCGCGCCGAGGCCGGGCTCGACGGCGCGCGGGTCGTGTTCGACATGGTCACGGTGAACGGCACGCAGAACGTGCTGATGGCCGCGACCCTCGCGCGCGGTGAGACGCTGCTCGAGAACGCCGCCCGCGAGCCCGAGGTCATCGAGCTGGCCGAGGCGCTCACGAAGATGGGCGCCGAGATCGAGGGCGCCGGCACCGACAGGATCCGCGTGCGCGGCGTCGAGCGCCTGCGCGCGATCGAGCATGCGGTCTCGGGCGACCGGATCGAGGCCGGGACGCTCCTCGCCGCCGCGGCGATCACGCGCGGCGAGGTCCTGGTCCAGGGCGTCGACCCGCTCCACCTCGAGAGCACGCTCGACAAGCTCGCAGAGGCGGGCGTCGAGCTCGTCGTGACGGACGACGGCATCCACGCACGGGCGTGGGAGCGGCCGAAGCCGATCCGTGTCGTGACCGCGCCGTATCCGGGCTTCGCGACCGACATGCAGGCCCAGATGATGGCGCTGCTGACGCTCGGAAGCGGCTCGAGCCTCGTCACGGAGACGGTGTTCGAGAACCGCTTCATGCACGTGCCGGAGCTGCAACGCATGGGGGCGGACATCGCGCTCGACGGGCGCTCGGCGCACGTGCGCGGCGTCGAGCGCCTGCAGGCGGCGCCGGTGATGGCGACCGACCTGCGCGCGTCGGCGTGCCTGCTGGTCGCGGCGCTCGCCGCCGAGGGCGAGACGACGGTGAGCCGCGTCTACCACATCGACCGTGGCTACGAGCGCATCGAGGCCAAGCTCCGGCAGCTCGGTGCCGAGATCCGACGGGAGGGCTAGGGATCCATGGCGAGTCGAACCAGCGACAAGAGCCCCATCGCGGTCTGGAAGACCGAAGATCCGGGCTTCGAGGCCGCCTTCCGCAAGCTCGCCGCGCGCCACGTCGGACAGGACGAGAAGATCGAGCGCGAGGTCCGCAAGATCATCGAGCGCGTGCGCGACGGCGGTGACAAGGAGCTGCTCGCGCTCGTGCGCAAGCACGACAGCGCGAAAGTCGACGCGCTCGAGGTGAAGCGCGACGAGTGGGATGCGGGCGTGGAGAAGGTCGACCCCGCGAACCGCGCCGCGATCGGCAAGGCCGCGATGCGCGTGCGCGACTTCCACAAGCGCCGCATCCCGTCGAGCTGGGAGATGCGCGAAGAGGGCGGGGCCCTGATGGGCCAGCGCGTGCGCGCGCTCTCGCGCGTCGGCATCTACGTGCCGGGCGGCAAGGCGCTCTATCCCTCGACCGTGATCATGAACGCGATCCCGGCCTCGGTCGTCGAGGTGCCGGAGATCGTGATGGCGACGCCGGCGCGGCCCGACGGCACGGTGTCGCCGGAGGTGCTGGTGGCGGCGCGCGTCGCCGGCGTGCACCGCGTCTTCAAGATGGGCGGCGCCCACGCGGTGGCGGCCCTCGCCTACGGCACCGAGAGCGTGCCGCGCGTGGACAAGATCGTGGGCCCCGGGAACGTCTGGGTCGCGACCGCGAAGCGCTGCCTGTTCGGCGAGGTCGGGATCGACAGCGAGGCGGGACCGAGCGAGGTCCTGATCATCGCCGACAAGACGGCGACGCCGGCCTGGATCGCGGCCGACCTGCTGTCGCAGGCGGAGCACGACGAGCTCGCGTCGGCGGTGCTGATCACGCCCGTGAAGGGCCTGGTCGCGAAGGTGCAGGAGCAGATCGTGAAGCAGCTGAAGGCGCTCGACCGCGCGAAGATCGCGTCGGCCTCGATGTCCGCGCACGGCGCCCTGATCCAGACGCGCGACATGGACGAGGCGGTGGCGCTCGCCAACCGCTTCGCGCCGGAGCACTGCCTGATCGCGATGGACCAGCCCGACGCCGTCGCGAAGCGCATCCTGAACGCCGGCGCGATCTTCCTCGGCCAGTACACGCCGGTCGCGGTGGGCGACTACCTCGCGGGCCCGAACCACGTGCTCCCGACGGGCGGCACCGCGCGCTTCTTCTCGCCCCTCGGCGTGGACGACTTCATGAAGCGCACGAGCATCGTGCGCTTCGAGCCCCCGAAGCTGCGCGAGCTCGGCGGAGACGTGATCCGCCTCGCGGCGATCGAGGGCCTGACCGGCCACGGCGAGTCCGTCGAGCTGCGGCTGCAGAAGATCCGGAAGGCGCGGCGCGAGCGCGAGGCGGCCCGCGAGGCGGAGGCGGAGCTCTGATGGGCGAGACGAACACTCCCTCGAAGGCGCGTCCGAGCCGCACGTCGCAAATCGAGCGCAACACCAAGGAGACGAAGATCGAGCTCGAGCTCGATCTCGACGGGCGCGGCGAATACACCGTCTCGACCGGCATTCCCTTCTTCGACCACATGCTCGAATCGTTCGCGCGCCACGGGCTCTTCGACCTGAAGCTGCGCGCGAAGGGCGACCTCGCGGTCGACCTGCACCACACGGTCGAGGACGTGGGCATCGTGCTCGGCAAGGCGGTGCGCGACGCGCTCGGCACGGCGGAGGGCATCCGCCGCTACGGGAGCTTCGTGCTGCCGATGGCGGAGTCGAAGGTGGAGGTCGCACTCGACGTCTCGAACCGCGCGTACTTCGTGTACCGCGTCGAGATGGCGAACGACCGCATCGGCGGCTTCGACGCGTCGCTGACCGAGGACTTCCTGTACGCGTTCTCGCAGAACGCCGGCCTCGACCTGCACGTCGAGCTCCGATACGGCAAGAGCCCGCATCACATCGTCGAGGCGATCTTCAAGGGCCTCGCCCGGGCGCTCCGGATCGCCGTCGAGATCGACCCGCGCGTGGACGGTCTCCCGACCGTGAAGGGCGCTCTGTGAAGCGGGGCGCGGCGTGAGCGCCGCGCCCCGGGTGGCGCTCCTCGACTACGGCTCCGGCAACGTGCGGAGCGTCGCGAAGGCCCTCGAGCGATCGGGTCTCGTCGTCACGCTGACGGGCGATCCGAAGCAGGTCGTGCGCGCCGACAGCGTGGTGCTGCCCGGCGCGGGCGCGCTGCGCGACGCGGCGGTGGCGCTCGCCGCGAGAGGCCTGCCGGACGCCGTGCGCGAGTCGATGGCCGCGGGCCGACCGTACCTCGGCTTGTGCCTCGGCATGCAGTTCCTGTTCGAGGAGGGCGAGGAGCACGGCACCACGAAGGGCTTCGGCCTGCTCCGCGGCCGTGTCACGCGCTTCCCCGAGACGGGCGACGACGGCCGGCCGCGCCGCGTGCCGCACATCGGCTGGAACGAGGTCCGCTTCCGCGGGACCCACCCGATGCTCGCGGCGCTCCCGGCCTCGGATTACTTCTACTTCGTGCACTCCTACCGGGCCGAGGGCGTGGAGCCCACGTGCGTCGTGGGCACGACCGACTACGGCGGCGAGTTCGTCTCAGCCGTCGCGACGGAGAGGATGTTCGCCGTGCAGTTCCATCCCGAGAAGAGCCAGGGAGCCGGCAAGCGGCTGCTCGACGCCTACGCGGCGTGGGTTGCATCGTGCCGCTGAAGCGCGCCCTCGCTGCGGCGCTGGTCGCGTCGTCGCTGCTCGCGTGGGGCTGTGCGCCGGTGCTGCGCGTGCGCGAGATGCCGGCCCTCGCCGACGAGGGCCAGATCACGCGCGTCGCCGTCGCGCCCTTCGGCGCGCGCGGCGAGACGGGCGGGAGCGACGTCGTCGCGCACCAGCTGGCGCAGGCGCTCTCCGCGCGCGGCCTTCAGGTGATCGCGCCGAGCGACGTCGAGACCGCGCTGCGCGGCGCCCCGGCCGACCCGGCGACGGTCGCGCGCGTCGCCGCAAATGAGTTCGGTGCGCAGGCGGTCATCACGGGTCGCGTGACCCGCTACCGGGGCCTCGATGGCAGGAGCCTCGGCGCCTCGTCACCGGCCAGCGTCGCCTTCGACGTCACGCTGCACGCCGCGCCGAGCGGCGAGCCGCTCTGGAAGGCGGACTTCGACGAGACGCAGCACCCGCTCTCGGACAACCTCTTCAACGCCTTCCGCTACCCCGACGGCGGCACGCGCTGGCTCACGGCCGAGGAGCTCGTGCGCTGGGGTGCTGAAGCGGTGGCGAAGGACCTGCCCACGGGCCAGTGAGATGGGCGCCTTCGAGCTGATTCCGGCCATCGACCTGCTGGGCGGGCGCTGCGTGCGCCTGGCCCAGGGCGAGTACGACGCCGCCACGGTGTATGGCGACGACCCGGCCGCCGTGGCCGCGCGCTTCGCAGCGGCCGGCATCCGACGCCTGCACGTGGTCGACCTCGACGGCGCGAAGGCCGGGCGTCCGGTGAACGGCGCTGCGGTTCGCGGGATCCTCGCCGCCGTGAAGCCCGTGCCGGTGCAGCTCGGCGGCGGCCTGCGCACGCTCGCGTCGGTGGAGGAATGCCTCGCGCTCGGCCTCGAGCGCGTGATCCTCGGCACGATCGCGCTGCGCGATCCGGCGCTCGTGCGCGAGAGCGCGCGCCGGTTCCCGGGCCGCGTGGCCGTGGGCATCGACGCCCGCGACGGCCGCGTTGCGGTCGAAGGCTGGACGGAGACCAGCGAGCTCGCGGCGGAGGATCTCGCGCGCCGCTTCGAAGACGCGGGCGTCGCGGCGATCGTCTACACCGACATCGCGCGCGACGGCATGCTCACGGGCCCGAACCTCGAGGCGACCGCCGCCCTCGCGGCGCACGTGCGCATCCCGGTGATCGCATCGGGCGGTGTCGGCTCCCTCGACGACGTGCGCCGCGCGGCCGCGCTCGCGTCGCGCGGCGTGGCGGGCGTGATCGTCGGCCGCGCGCTCTACACCGGCGCCGTCGACCTGGCCGCCGCCCTGGAGATCGCCGCATGCTGATGAAGCGCATCATCCCGTGCCTCGACGTGGACCGCGGCCGCGTGGTGAAGGGCGTGAAGTACGTCGACCACGTGGACGCCGGCGATCCGGTCGAGGTCGCGAAGCTCTACGACGCGCAGGAGGCCGACGAGATCACGTTCCTCGACATCACGGCGAGCTCCGACGAGCGGCGCATCCTGCTCGACGTCGTGACGCGCACCGCCGAGAGCGTGTTCATGCCCCTCACGGTGGGCGGCGGCGTGCGGGGGATCCAGGACGTGCTCGACCTGCTGAACGCCGGCGCCGACAAGGTCTCGATCATGACGGCCGCCGTGCAGAACCCCGACCTCGTGGCCCAGGCGGCGGCGAAGATCGGCAGCGCGAACCTGGTGGTGGCGATCGACGCCCGGGCGGACGGCAAGGGGAGCTGGGAGGTCTGCACCCACGGCGGGCGGCGCCCGACCGGCCTCGACGCGGTCGCGTGGGCTCGCCGCATGGCCGAGCTCGGGGCCGGCGAGATCCTGCTGACCAGCATGGACCGGGACGGGACGAAGAGCGGCTACGACCTTCCCTTCGTCCGGGCCGTGGCCGACGCGGTGCCGATTCCGGTGATCGCCTCGGGCGGCGGCGGCTCAGCGGAAGACCTGGCCGCCGCCCTCGACGACGGTCCGACCGGGGGACACGCCCAGGCGGCCCTGGCGGCCTCGATCTTCCACTTCAAGGAGCTCACGGTGGGGCAGGTGAAGCGCAGGCTGCACGAGCTCGGCGTGCCCGTGCGCTTACCTTCCGTTGATCCCCCGGAGCCCGTGCGCTAGCGTGTCCGAGCTTCGGTTGGTTCGACTACAACCAGTTGAATCTGCATTGAAATCCGCAACGTGACCGGCTTTGGGCAGGGGGTCGGGGGAGCCTGCTGCCGAGCGGGCCGGGGCCGCAGCGGCGCCTGATTTCGACACGATCCCCCGTGGCAGGCCACTCTTCAGGGAAGCGCGCAGGCGTTCCCGATCATCAGAACCCGAACGCACGCGCGCGTCGTCGCACGCCGCGAACGCCAAGCACCGAAAGGAAGGATCGCGCGCATGCCCGTCGTGAAGGTGAAGGAGAACGAGTCCTTCGAAATGGCGATGAAGCGGTTCAAGAAGCAGTGCGAGAAGGCAGGGATCCTGACCGAGCTGCGCCGGCGTGAGTTCTACGACAAGCCGAGCGTGCGCAAGAAGAAGAAGGCCGCCGCCGCACGCAAGCGGGCGCTCAAGAAGCTCAAGCGGATGGCGCGCTGATCCAAGGGGGGTGACCGTGGGCCGCATCCCCGAGGCCACGGTGAATGAGATCCGGGAGCGCGTCGACCTGGTCGACGTCGTTTCCCGCCACGTCTCCCTCAAGCAGAACGGCAGCAACTTCAAGGGGCTCTGCCCCTTCCACGACGAGAAGACCCCGTCCTTCAACGTCAACCGCGCCCGGCAGATCTTCCACTGCTTCGGGTGCGGCGAGGGCGGGAACGTCTTCGGCTTCCTGATGAAGCGCGAGAACCTCTCGTTCCCCGAAGCCGTGCGCTCCCTCGCGCGCGATTGCGGGATCGAGGTTCCCGAGGACGACGCGGGCGCGCGCGACGCGACGAAGCCCCTCTACGAAGCCACCGAGATCGCGCAACGTGCCTACCGGATCGCGCTCGCGAGCCCCGAGGGCGCGGCGGCGCGCGCGTACCTGGCAGGCCGCGGTCTGTCGCCTGCCGACGCCGAGCGCTTCGGCATCGGCTACGCGCCGGATCGCTGGGACACGGTTGCGAAGGCGCTCGGCGCCGCGCGCATTCCGGGCGAGGCCGGCGAGCGCGCGGGCGTGACGAAGGCGCGCTCGAGCGGCGGCGGCCACTACGACCACCTGCGCGCGCGCGTCACGTTCCCGATCCAGGACGTCCGCGGGCGCGTGATCGGCTTCGGCGGCCGCGCGACGCAGGCAGGCCAGGAGCCGAAGTACCTGAACACGCCGGAGACGGCGATCTTCCACAAGCGTGAGGCGCTCTACGGCATTCCCGCGGCGCTCGAGGCCGCGCGCAAGCGCGATCGCCTCGTGGTGTGCGAGGGCTACTTCGACCGCATCGCCCTCGCGCGCGCGGGAATCGAGGAGAGCGTCGCGACCTGCGGTACGGCGCTCACGCCGGACCATGCGCGCCAGCTCCGCCGCCGCGCGCGCGAAGTCGTGCTGCTCTTCGACGGCGACGCCGCGGGACAGCGCGCGATCGCGTCGGCCCTCGAGGTGCTGCTACCGCAGGGGCTGCGCGTGCGCGCCGCCGTGCTGCCGGCGGGCGACGACCCCGACACCTATCTCGAGCGCGAGGGCGCCGATGCGCTGCGCGCGCTGGTCGACGGCGCGGCGCCCGCTCTCGAGCGCGTGATCGCCCTCGCCGCCGCGAAGGGCGTCGCGACGCCCTGGGAGAAGTCCGACGCGGTCGCCTCCGTCGCGCCCCTCGTGGCGCGCGTGCAGGACGCCGTCGAGCGCACGGAGCTCGTGCGGCGCCTCGCGCTCGGCACCGGCGTGGACGAGCGGGCGGTCGAGATGGCCGTGCGCACGGCCGCCCGCGGCGGCGACGTCGAGGGCGCGATCGCCGCACGCGTCGCGCCGGCGACGCCGGTCGGCGTCGCCGAGGGCACGCCGCTGGCGCGCGCCGCGCGCGACCTGGTCCGCCTGCTGCTCGCGCATCCGGGCCTCGCCGGGCGCGTCGGCGCCGAGAGCCTGCTCGAGAGCCTGGCGGAGACCGCCGGGCTCGAGGCCTGGTGCGCGCTGCTCGGCGCGATCCTCGACCACGCGGCGCTCGGCGAGCCCGTGGACGCCGCCACGCTCGTCGATCGCGTTTCCGGCGCGGCGCGGGTGCTCTTGCAGCAGCTCGCGGTCGAGGACGTCCCCGTGCTCGACGGCGCTGCCGCCGAGCGCGCTCTCGACGACACGCTTGCGGCGCTCGAGCGGCGGCGCCTGCGCCGCGAGAGCGCGGAGACGACCGATGCCTTGCGCCAGAACAACGATGTGTCCCTGCTGGCGGCGAAGCAGCGCCAGCTCGATCGAAGGAAGGCCGTGCAGAAGCAGAACGCCGTGACTCCCGCGGCGAGCTAGATCGCGGATCGCAGCAACGAGGAGACCCCCGATGGCCACTCACCCCCCGCATTCCGCTCCGGGTCCGAAGCAGGCTCCCTCCAAGAACGATCCCAGGACCGACGCGCCCAACGGCAGTCGCCCGAACGGCGCCCACGACGCCGCTCCGAACGGCGGCAGCGCCCCCGCTGCGCCGCGTCCCACCACGCCGAACCCGCAGATCCTGCAGCGCCTGCTGCACCTCGGGCGGCGGAAGGGCGGCCTGACGGTCGACGAGATCCAGGCCGCATTCGGCAACACGCCCTTTTCCTCCGACGTGATGGACGAGGTGCTCGCCGTCTTCGCCTCGAACGAGATCCCCGTCGTCGACGGCGAGCGGCCGGCGAGCTGGCGGCGCGTCAGCGAGAACGCAGCCCGCGAGAACGGCTCGGACGACGACGCCGGGCGCACCAACGATCCGGTCCGCGTCTACCTGCGCGAGATGGGGCAGGTCTCGCTGCTCACGCGCGAGGGCGAGGTCGAGATCGCGAAGCGCATCGAGGCCGGCGAGGAGGACCAGGTCCTCGCGGTGATCGGCTGCAGCTACGGCCTGCAGGAGGTGCTGCGCCTCGGCGACGCGCTGCGCAAGAACAAGCTCCCGATCGACGACCTGGTGGACGGGCTCGGCGACGAGGGCAGCACGCTCACGCCGGAGGAGGCGCGCAAGGACCTGCTCGCGTCGATGACGCGCGTGCGACGTCTCCAGGGCGAGCTCTCGCGCCGGCAGACGGCGCTCGCGAGCCCGCGCACCGGCGAGGAGGCGCGGGCGCGTCTCGCCGGCGAGATCGAGGCGGTCGCGCGGCAGATCGTCGGCGCGCTGCGCGAGGGTCGCTTCGCCGAGGCGCGCGTGAAGGAGATCACCGCGGGCGTCGAGCGCCTCGGCCACGAGTTCGCGCGCTTCGACGCGCGAGCGCGCAGCGTGGCGTCCGGCTTCGGTGTCGGCGTCGAAGCGTTCCGCGAGCTCTCGCTGCTCTCGACCCGGCGCAGCCGTCCGGGCCGCGAGGCCCTCGGCAAGCTCGGCGGCGACGCCGGCCGCATCGCGGCGGCGTTGCAGCAGCTCGCCGAGCTCGAGACCGAGGCCGGGCAGATCGAGGCCGAGACCGGGATGTCGAGCGCGCAGGTTCGCGCGGCCCTCGACCGTCACGCCGAAGCGTCCGATCGCACGCACCAGGCGAAGTGCGAGCTGATCGAGGCGAACCTCCGGCTCGTGGTGTCGATCGCGAAGAAGTACACGAACCGCGGGCTGCAGTTCCTGGACCTGATCCAGGAAGGCAACATCGGCCTGATGAAGGCGGTGGACAAGTTCGAGTATCAGCGCGGCTACAAGTTCTCGACCTACGCCACCTGGTGGATCCGCCAGGCCATCACGCGCGCGATCGCCGACCAGGCCCGCACGATCCGCATCCCCGTGCACATGATCGAGACCCTGCACAAGCTGAACCGCGTGACGCGCGAGCTGGTGCAGGTGCTCGGCCGCGAGCCGACGCCCGAGGAGCTCTCGGACAAGCTCGAGATGCCGCTCGAGAAGGTGCGCAACGTGCTCAAGATCGCGAAGGAGCCGATCAGCCTCGAGACGCCCGTCGGCGAAGAGGAGGACAGCCACCTCGTCGACTTCATCGAGGACAAGCGCGTGCTGAACCCGCAGGAAGCCGTGATCAGCGCGAACCTCTCGGACCAGACGAGAAAGGTCCTCTCGACCCTCGCCCCGCGCGAGGAGCGCGTGCTGAAGATGCGGTTCGGGATCGGAGAGCGGGCGAACCATACGCTGGAAGAGGTCGGCCAGGACTTCGAAGTGACGAGAGAGCGCATCCGCCAGATCGAAGCCAAGGCGCTGCGCAAGCTCCGCCACCCGAGCCGAAGCCGCATCCTCAAGGGCTTCATGGAAAAATGATTGGTGCGGGCGGGCCGGGCCCGCCGCACCAATCCGCGGCGTTGGAGCTGGCGGCGCTTCGCGCCGCAGCTCAACGCCGCTGGTCTCTCGGCGAGGGTCGGGTCTCAGGAGCGGAGAGCGGCTCCGACCGCGGCGAGCCTCCGGGCGCGAAACCGGCATTGCCCCCGCCGAGCAGCAGCCGGCCGTGTACCTGCAAGTCGATACGTCCGGTAGGAAACGTTGCGCGCGCTACCGAGCGGCTCCGAAAAGTTCGCCGATGGCGGCTCAACGCCGCCATCGGCGAAGCAGACAAAATACCTAGTCGAGGACCGACCCCGCCGGCGCGGGGATGTGTTGCGCGACGCGACATGTGAGTCCGCGAACCCGGAGCGGCGCGCAACACATCCCCGCGCCAGCCCCGCACTCCGCCATTCCGCGCCAGCCCCGCACTCCGCAGCCCCGCCCCTACTCCAGATCCGGAGGCGTCACCTTCGCCAACCACTCCCCAAGATCCCCTGAATACCCGACCGCCCGCTGCCTCTCCCGCACCTTCTCCAGCACCGCCGCCACCCGCTCCGCCGCAAGCCTCGGCAGCGGCTCGATCCGCCCCGCCACCGCCTCCGCCTGCGCCCCCGCATCCCCGCTGATCGACGCTGCGAGCGCCTCTTCGCCGGCGTGCGCCTTCCCGTCCCCCGCGATCCCGAGGAACGCCTCGATCGCAGCCTGCGACACGCTCGTCGCGTGCTTGCGCGACGCCACGATGTTGCCCTTGCCGGTGACGACGTTGCCCACGGAGAACACGTGCTCGTGTCCCGGCAGCCGTCCCCAGTTGGGGTCGCGGAAGTCGAAGAGCTCGCCCCGGGTCGGGATGCCGGGGATCGGGTCGGGGATCGAGCCGATCGAGCTCACGACGTAGGGGCCGCGGCGCTCGAAGGTCTCGTCGCTCGGGACGAGCTTGCCAGCCTCGACCTTGTTGCGGCGGAAGCGCAGGCCCACGAGGCGATCGCCCTCGACGATCAAGCCTTCGGGCGACGCGAGCGGCTCGACCTTGAACAGGTACTTCTCGAGGGCCTTCTCGAGCATGCGCTTGCGCGCGACCTCGACCTTCGCGAGGCGCGCGGCGTCGGCGCCGTCGGGGGCGTCCATGAGCGGCATGTCCTCGAGGCGGCGGCGGTAGAAGAGGGTGCAGCCTTCGAGGCCCAGGTCCTTCCACTCGAGGCCGTGCTTCGCGAGAAGCTTCGGGATGCCGCCGACCTCGAGCTCGATCAGCGGCGCGTCGATGCCGCGCTCGCGCAGCTTCGCGCGCGTGGTCTCGAGGGTGTGGACCTTGGCGACGTCGATCGAGGCGAGGCCGCCGCCGACGATCAGCGCGCCGTCCTTCACGTCGAAGCGCGGGCCGGTGTAGGCCTTCTCGTTGGCGTGGTTGAACCAGATGATGAACGGGTTCTGGTAGACGAGACCCTTGCCCACGTACTTCTCGGCGCCCTCGAGCGCGAGCGGGCGGTCGCGCCAGGCGCCGCAGGCGAGGACGACGGCGGAGAGGCCCCAGCCCTTCGTCAGGTCGTCGAAGGAGATGTCGCGGCCGATCTTCGTGAGCGGCAGGAAGTGGACGCCGGGCTGGCCGAGCTTGCCGCGGATCGTCTCGTACTCCTTCTGGCGGAGGCCGTGATGCCAGCGCGGGAGGCCGTCCTCGACCTTTCCGTAGGGGCGCGGGTTCTGCTCGATCACGATCACCTGGGCGCCGCGCTGGGCGAGGCGGCCGGCGACCTCGGCGCCGGCGGTGGCGCCGCCGATCACCGCGACGACGTGGGCCGGAGCGGAGGGGGAGGGGTTCGTCATGGCGGGGGCAGGATAGAAGAGGCGGGGTGGGCCGCGCGACGGCCGGCGGTGCTACTTCTGCGAGGTCGGGGGGAAGGAGTCGGCGGTGGTCCTCGATCGGTTCCGGATGGATGGGAAGGTGGCGATCGTGACCGGCGCGGGTCGCGGCATCGGGCGTGGGATCGCGCTCGCCTTCGCCGAGGCCGGCGCCGACCTGGTGCTGGCCGCGCGCACGGCGGAGCAGATCGAGCAGGTCGCAGCGGACGCACGGGCGCTCGGCCGACGAGCCGTCCCGCTGCCCTGCGACGTGACCGACGGCGCGGCCCTCGACGCGCTGGTCGAGACGACCCTGCGCGATCTCGGCCGCGTGGACGTGCTGGTGAACAACGCTGGCGGCTCGCCGCCGACCCCGACGCTCTCGCTCACCGACAAGGCCTTCGAGGACGCCTACCGCTTCAACGTGACGAGCGCGCTGCACCTCTCGCGGCTCTGCCTCGCCGACATGACGAAGCGTGACGACGGCGTGATCCTCAACATCTCGTCGGCGCTCTCGCACATGGTCGAGCCCGCGTTCGTCGCCTACGGCGCGGCGAAGGCGGCGCTCAGCCACATGACCCGCTTGCTGGCCGCCGAGTTCGCGCCGCGCGTGCGCGTGAACGCGCTCGCCGTCGGCGCCACGATCACCGACGCGCTCTCGCCGTTCCTCAAGGTGGGCGACCTCCAGAAGCAGATGGAGGCGCTGACGCCCATGGGCCGCCTGGGCGAGGTCGAGGACATCGCGGCGGCTGCCCTCTACCTCTGCTCGCCCGCCTCGTCCTGGGTCACCGGCAAGGTCTTCGAGGTCGACGGCGGCACCGTCGCCTCGAACTGGCCGATCAAGATCCGGCCGTACTGACGAAGGCTTGGCTCGCCGCCTGCGCCCCCGAGAGGGGGCGCTGTGACGGTGACGCCCGCCACGTGTGACCCCCGGTACGCCACCGACCGTATACGTGGGCGCTGCATGCCCGTACGGAGACCCTCCCCATGCGCTTGTCGCGTTCGTTCGTGTACCGGTCGAGCCTTCTGGCTGCCTGCGTGTTGGCCCTCGGGGCCGGCCCGGCGCAGGCCAAGGACGAATCGAAGATCCAGATCCGGATGGATCCCCTCGTCGACGCCAACGACGTCGGCCGCGTGATGTCGTTCATGTGGGACGGCCGCGCGCGACTCGATCTCCAGGTGCGCCGCCTCGCCCCCTCGACCGAGCACGTGCTGAAGCTCGACGACGGGACCGAGCTCACGCGCTTCACGACCTCGACGGAAGGCCACGCGAACGTGCGCGTGGACCTGCTCGGAACGGGCACCTCCTCGGCGCCGCCGGTCGATCCGCGCGGCCACGAGCTGCTCGTCGCCGACCCGATCGGCGACGTGCTCTCGGGCTGGCTCTACGGCGCAGCCGAGGACGACCCGCACTGGGTTCACATCAAGGAGTGGACCGAGCTCGACCCGAGCGA
>Ga0105106_10002223_pt1 | contig 13969 bp, 12 predicted proteins | sample PPLLaktember2015_5_FD_79109 | JGI IMG/M metagenome (GOLD analysis project Ga0105106, IMG submission 79109) | Freshwater sediment microbial communities from Prairie Pothole Lake near Jamestown, North Dakota, USA - PPLs Lake P8 Core (1) Depth... | ecosystem: Environmental > Aquatic > Freshwater >...
CGGTGATCGAGAAAGACCTGCTGGGAGAGCAGGCGCTGCCGCTGCGCAGCGCGCCGGCGCAGGCGGATGCGGGGTCGGCGCCGGGCTAGCGCCGGCGGCGCGAAGAAGTGACGGCTACCGAAGGAGTGACCGGGCTATTGCAGAGAGTGACGCGGCTACTGCAAAAAGTGACGAGAAGGGGTTGTTTGATACCACCCCCATCCCACCCTTCCCCATGAAGGGGAAGGCGGGTTAAGTCACTCTTTCGGTAGCCGTCACTTTTTGCAATAGCCGCGTCACTCCTTCGGTAGCCGTCACTTTTTCTCGTTATCCGCTCAAAGGATAACGATAAGAGCAGCAAGCAGCACCGCCGCCGCCACGCTCGCACCGAAGATCATCCAGTCCCTCGACTCCCAGCGCGCGGCGCCGGCGAAGCTCGGCATGACGCGCGGCGAGGACTGGTCCCTTACCAGCGTGCCGTAGACCGTCACGGCCTCGTGCGGCGTGTCCTGCGTGTTCACGAGCGCCTCGAAGTTGTCGGCGACGCCGGTGTGCACCGCGAGGCGCGCGGTCGCCGAAAACGAATCGAACTCCTTGGACAGGCCCAGCGTCGTGGTGGCGCCGATCGCCTCGGCCTGGACGTCGCTCTGCCTCGCTTCGGGATACGACTGCGCGAGCAGCGGTGTCGCGGCATACGGATCGAGACGTGCGACGGTGGGCTTGAAGATGTCGAGCGTGGCGAGCGGCGCGGGCTCGTCGAGCTTCTTGCGGCACTCGCGCAGGTCGTCCGCCAGCTCGCGCGCGCTGGCGTAGCGCTCGTCCGGCGATTTGGCGAGCGCCTTGGCGACGACGAAGTCGAGCATCTCCGGCGTTTCGGGATTCACCGTGCTCGGCGCGGGCGGCACGAGGTTGACGATCTGGAACAGGATCGCGTTCAGGGCGGCGCCCGAGAACGGCGGCTTGCCGGTGAGCATCTCGTAGAGGACGACGCCGAGCGAGAAAATGTCCGAGCGTGATTCGGCGCGCTTGCGCAACACCTGCTCGGGCGACATGTAGCGCGGGGAGCCGAGCACCGGCGTGTTGTCGGGGTTGCGCTCCGCCGAGCGCATGCGCGCGATGCCGAAATCGGCGATCTTCACCAGCCCGTCGTGCATCACCATCACGTTCGCCGGCTTGATGTCGCGATGGACGACGCCGTGCTCGTGCGCGTACGCGAGCCCGTCGGCGACCTGCGCTGCGATGTCGAGCGTGTGCGCGACCGGCAGCGGCTTGCCGCCCGTCAGTAGGCTGCCGAGCTCGAGCCCGTCGAGGAGCTCCATCGCGAGGTACGGCATGTTGCCGGCTTTCGCGACGTCGTACACGGTCACGATGTTGCGGTGATTCAGCCCGCCTACGGCTTTCGCTTCCTGGTAGAAGCGCGTTTCGTAATCCGCCATCTCGGGATCGTCGGCGGCGAAATTGATGGTCTTGATCGCGACCGTGCGCTCGAGCAGCGGATCGAGTGCCTTGTAGACGGTGCCCATCGAGCCCTTGCCGAGCTCCGCGACGATCTCGTAGCGTCCGAGCTTGCGGGTGTCAGCGCTGTTCGCGGCAGTGGTCATCGGAATGCGGTGGCCGGCGCGGCGCCCGCGTCAGCGGCGTGCTTTCACGGAACGAAAAACCGGGCCCCACATCGGGTGACCCGCTTCGGCAGGACCGAGCTCGAACGCGGGATCTATATCGAGCGCGCTGTTGAAATGCGCCCGGCATTGCCGCTCGCGCTTCGAGACGCAGTGTATGAACGCGAGATACTTGTGCGCGGTGACCTGTCCCGCCTGGTTCAGCCCTTCGTTCAGCGCGGCTTCGAAATTGCGCGCCGCCTGCGGATAGCGTCCGTCCTCGTAGAGCTTGATCCCCGCCTGAAGCTGCGGCTCGCCCTTCCCCTGGAATACGCGCTGGATCTCCTTGATGGGATCGGACGCGCACCCGCCCAGCCCCACTAGCGCGACCAGCACCACGAATAAGGCTCTCTTCGTCATGGCGGTCCTAGGTCAGTTGAACTTGTGCTTGATTCTAAGCCGCTCGCCGGGCTTCGCGGTGACGGTCACCACGTGCGGTGCAAACCCGCTGTTCCTGATCTCGATGCGGTGGCGTCCCGGCGTGAGCTCGAGCTCCTGCAGCGGCGGGCTCACGCCGTGCATCCTGCCGTCGACGTGCACTTCGCCCCACGGCGAGATAGCGAACGAGACCGCCGCCGGCGCCGGCGGCGCCGCGGGCGCCGGCTCGGGCGGCGGCCGCGGAGGCTCGCGCTGCGCCACCTGCTCGCGGGGCGCCGGTTTTTCAAGCTTTTTGCGTTCGACCCTGGCTGCGGCAGCTTTGCGTTCGGCGGCCCCGGCAGCGCTTTCGGCAGGCGATTGCGGTGCCCCCTCCGCGGCGGGCGCCGGCGCGGAGGACTCCGGCGCGGAGGGCTCCGGCGGCAGACCCCTGATCGGAGGCAATGGCACGATCGCGGGTTCGGAGGGGAGCGTCGAGGTTGCGACCTCTGCCGCGGGGACGCCGATCGGCTCGTCGCTCGAGCGGTAGGCGCGCGCCCCCAGCGCGACGCTGAGAATGGCGATGACCGCGACCGCGGTGGCGACGCGGGGCTTGCGCACGACACCGTCCATGACGGTTCGCATCGCCGTCGATGCGAGTGCGAGGCCGCCGGTGCTGTTTTCCCCCGTCGCGCCGAAGGCGGCCGAATCGTCGAGCCGCTTGCGCATGCCGGGGATCGCGCCGACCGCATACACCTCGTGCTCGCGTATGTGCTTGTCGGTGCGCGCGCCTTCGTAGCTGAAAAGCTTCGAAGATTCGTCTGAGAGGCGCGAGACGACTTCGTAGTACGAGCGCGAGACGAGCACCTGCCCCGGCTTCGCGAAAGTCATGACGCGCTGCGCGACGTTGATGCCGTCGCCGATCACGTTCGGCTGGCCGTTGATGTCTTTCACGAGGCGCACGGGACCGAGATTGATGCCCATGCGCGTGGCGAGCTCGGGTCCTGCGCCGTCGGCGAGACCGGCGATCACGTCGCGCAGTCCGGTCGCAACGAAGAGCGCGTCTTCCGGATCGCCGATGAAGCTGATGGCGGCGCCGTCTCCGGTGTCGAGAATGATGCGGTCGTTCAACGCCACGCCACGCAGAGCCTGCGACAGCAGCTTGTTGAACTGGTCCTTGAGCTGGCCCTGCTCGAAGACCGGCTTGCGCGAGTATTCGACGATGTCGATGAACAGAACGCTGCAAATCAGCGTGCGGTTCTGGAATTCGCCCAGACTCGAATTCATGCCGCGCCCGTCACCGGCTCCTGTGCCATGCCGGAATCATACCAATGAACCCCCGCGCGGACGTGCGCTTTTTTCACGCTATGGGCCGTCATTCCGGACCGTCTCGCTGCGACGCGATCCGGAAGCCATTGTTGAACGTCACCATGGATTCCGGCGTGCGCCAGAACGACGAAGGGCGCCGAAGCGCCCTGGGTGGTCGTGCCGGAAACCGCGGTTTACGTCGTCTCTTCCGATTCGAGCTCCTCGACGTCCACGCCCATTTCAGCCATGAGCTCGGCCTTGCGCTCCTTCATCTCGCGCCCGAGCGCCTCGAGGTCGAGCTCTTTCAGCTTCTTCACCTTCGGGAACATCTCCTTCTCTTCTTCCTTCACGTGGTGCCTCACGTATTCCATCAGCACGGTGAAGTGGGCGTTGCGCTTCTCTTCGCCCGCGCCCATGCCTTCGATCGTCTGGATCAACTGCCGCACGGTGGAGTGCTCGACCTCGGCTTCGTCCAGCAGGTCCTCGACCTCCTCCTTCTCCGCCGCTTCGCGCACCGCGGGGTAGAAGATCTCCATCTCGATCTTGTCGTGGATTTTGAGCTCGGTGCACACGGTCGCGATCACCTGCTCGACCGCCTCTTCGCCGTCTTCCTCGAGCTTCTCGAACTCCTTGAACAGTCCGTCGACTTCCTTATGGTCCTGCTTCAGCAACTCGATCGCGTCGTCCTTTTTCGCCTTTGCCATGATTCGTCCTTTCGCTTCGCGTTAGCCACAAAATGGTCCGTGGCATGAGTGCAACCGGTGTGCCGGGCGCGCTCGCGCGGTCCCGGACGGTTATGCGAAGAAAGGACACTGCAATAGGGGGATGCCTTGCGACTTCCTACGACGTGCTTTCGGCGTCCCTGGTGCGCAGGCCCATCGAGGTCGCGACTCCGATCAGGCATTCGATAATGGCGGCGGATTTGCGCACGCCCTCTTCGGCCCGCGCGCGCTCGCGCTCGGTCATGTTGATGCTGTTCAGGCCCGTCAGCGTGGTGCTGTAGATATCGGCGTTCATATAACCCTCGGTCGTTTGCGTTCGGCCCCCACGGCAGCGGGAGCACTTTCTTTAACGGCAGAATCCGGGCTTGGTGCAGTGCCGTATTCACGAGCATTTCTCAGGTGAGCCGGCAATTAAAGTCAGGCGAACGCGAAATGAAAAACCGGGAGCGTAAAAGCTCCCGGTTTGTCGGCGTTGCGATGCTGAAAGTTAACGCTTTTGGCCTTGCTGGCCTTGCTGGCCTTGCTGTCCTTGCTGTCCTTGCTGGCCTTGCTGGTCCTTCTGGCCTTGCTGGCCCTTCTGGCCTTGCTGGCCCTTCTGGCCTTGCTGGCCCTGCTGGCCTTGCTGCTGGCCCTGGCCGGTCTGGTTGCCTTGCTGCTGGCCACCTTGCTGGCCGCCCTGCTGGCCTTTCTGGCCCTGCTGGTTCTGTTGCTGCTGCTGGTCCTTCTGGCCCTGTTGGCCCTGAGTACGATCTTGCTGGTTCATACGCCCTCCGGAGAAGTGACTGACGGCCGGGTGACCGCAACCTGAGAAGGGGCAAGAAACATGCCGCGCGCGGTCGCAAAATCACCCTAACCCTTTGCGCGGGAACTATTTTTCGCTGCTTCGCGGTCCGTATGCCGGGGGCGCCCCGCGTCCATTGCTCCGCGATACTATCGACGGCGCTGGGCCCACCCTTGTATCCGAGGAGCACACGTGAAAATAAAACTGGCACTCTACGCTGCGATCGCATGCGGCACGGCAGGCGCCGCGCTCGCGCAAACGGCGGATCCCGCGCGCTATCCGACGCGCGCCATACGGATCATCGTCCCGTTCGGGCCCGGCGGACCTGCGGACCGCGTCGCGCGCGCCGTCGGGCAGAAGATGAGCGAAAGCGTCGGACAGCAGGTCCTCGCGGACAACCGTCCGGGCGCGAATGGCGTGCTCGGCATGGACCTCGTGGCGAAGAGCGCACCGGACGGCTACACGCTCGGGATCGGCACCACCGGCACGCACGGCATCAACGCGAGTCTGTTCTCGAAGATGCCGTACGACACGATCAACGATTTCGCACCGATCGCGCGGCTGGGCATCTCGAACTACGTGCTCGTCGCGCACCCGTCGCTTCCGGTGCGCAATGTGAAAGAGCTGTTGCGGCTCGCGAAAGCGCGGCCGGGCGAGCTCACCTGGGCTGCTGGCGGGGGTGTGACGCAGCTCGCCGCCGAGCTCTTCAAGCACACCGCCGATATCGATTACGTCATCGTCCCCTATAAAGGCAATGCGCCGGCCGTGACCGCGACGATGAGCGGTGAGGTGTCGCTCATCTTCGGCGGCATCGCGCAATCCGCGCCGCTGATCGACGCGGGCAAGCTGCGCGCACTCGCCGTGAGCGGCGCGCAACGTGCGCCTTCCATGCCGAATGTGCCTACAGTCGCGGAATCGGGACTGCCGGGATTCGAGGCGGGCTCGTGGTACGGTCTGCTCGCGCCGGCCGGTACACCGAAGCCGATCATCGATCGGCTCAACAAGGAAGTGCTGCGCATCCTGCAACTGCCGGACGTGCGCAAGCAGCTCGTTGCGCAGGCTTTCGAAGTGCCGAGCGATACACCCGATGCGTTCGCCGCTCACATCAAGGCCGATGTCCCGAAGTGGGCGAAGGTCATCAAGGCGGCGGGAATCAAGCCCAATTAGGGCTACCGCAAAGAGTGACGGCTACCGAAGGAGTGATGGGGCTATCGCAAAGAGTGATGGCTACCGAAGGAGTGATGAAAAGGGGTTGTGAAAACCACCCCCTCTTCGGTAGCCGTCACTCCTTCGGTAGCCGTCACTCCTTCGGTAGCCGTCACTTCTTCGGTAGCCGTCACTTGTTGGCGCGCTAAGCGCGGCGCACGCCCTTGAGCTCCGTCCCCTGCGCGCGATAGAGATGGCCGCCGTCGGTCGTGAGGTAAAGGCTCCCCAGCCCGGCATCGCCGAAAGCGATGCGCGCCGGCGCATCGGCGGGCGCGGGCTGCTTGTCCTTGAGCTCGCCTGAGGCCGAGAAGACGTAAACAAGCGCGCCGGCGCCGCCTTTCGACGAGCCGCCGACGGCGATGACATCGCCTTCGCTGGCGACGCAGATGCCTTCGATGCCGCGCTCCGACGCGCCGAATTCGTGGAGCACTTTCGCTTTGCCGACGCTGCCGTCGGCGTTCACCGGATAGGCGCGCAGCTCGCGCTTGCCCGGGCGCTCGAGGTCACCTTCGGCGACGTACAGCGTTTTCTCGTCCGGCGAAAGCGCGATCGCACGCGCGTTCTGCGTGTCGGTCGTGACGCGCGAGAGCGTCCATTGCCGGCCTTTGCGCTCGAGTCGCAAAACCGACGCGTGATCGGGAAACGGATACACCGGAGGACCGTACGGCGGCGTCGAATTGAAAGCGTCCGCGAACCACACGCGTCCTTTGCCGTCGACGGCGATGTCGGTCGGCTGGTTGTGGTGCTCGCCGTCGAGCAGATCGTTGGTCGGCGCAGTCGAGCCGTCGGCCTTGAACTCTATGACGCGCCGGCCGCCTTCCTGCGCGCCGAATACCGAGCCGTCCGGCCCGACGGCGATGCCGTTGGTGCGTCCGGTGTATTTGCGAAAGTCCGAGACCTTGCCCGTCGCCGGGTCGTATCGGTAGATGCGCTCCTCCTCCACCGCGCTGAAGAGCATGCCGGTGCCGTCCCACGCGAGACCGCCGGTGCGCCCTTTGTAAGGGCCCGCAACGAGTTCGAATTTCATGGTCATTTAGTGTTCTCCCAGGTCACATCAGGGTCAGTCCCGGTTTTCGCGTCGCGAAAGTCCGGGACAGACCCTTACCAGCTCGCCACGCCCGGCGTGTTCAACCGGATGCGAGCGACGCAGCCGATCATCGTGATGTAGAGCGATTTCCAGTCGTCGTCGCCGAAACCGATGTTGGTCGCATGGTGGCCGGGCGTCGCCAGGCGCGCGACGACGCTGCCGTCGGGGTTGTGCACCCAGATGCCGCCCGGCGCGGTGCAGTAGACCCGCCCGTCGACGTCGCACTTCAACCCGTCGGGATTGCCGCGGTCGGGGTGGGTGTACTGGAAGAAAAGCCGGCCGGGACCGACGCTGCCGTCGGCCTTGACATCGTAGGCGCGTATCAACCGCTCGCGGCTGCAGTTCACGTAGAGGATTTTCTCGTCGGGCGAGAAGCAGAGCCCGTTCGGGTAGACGAAATCGGTGGTGACGATCGTCTGCTCCCTGCCGTCGGGCGAGATGCGATACACCGGCTGGATGTCGTGATACTTCTGCAGGTCCTGTCCCACCATGCCGACGTTCAACAATCCTCCCGGCGGATCGGTGAACCAGATCGTGCCGTCGGATCTGACGACGATGTCGTTCGGGCTGTTCAGCTTCCTGCCTTCCCATCGATCCATGAGCGTCGTCTGGTTGCGGCCGTCGGTGTCGATCCGGAACACCGTGCGCCCACCCCATCCGCACACGACGAGCCGGCCGTCCTTGTCGGTCGCCATGCCGTTCGCGAAGTTCGACGGCTCGAGGATCGCTTCGGGCTTGCCGCCGGGCTTCCACTTCCAGATCGCGTTGCCGCAGATGTCGGTGTAGTAAAGGTGTCTGGTGCGCTTGTCCCACACCGGTCCTTCGCCGAATATGACGCCGGGCGCGATGACTTCGACGTCGAATTTTTTCCCGAGCACGCGTTCGGCGTCGGGCGCCGCCATGTCCATTTCGATTCTGACTTCAGATGGTCCGTGCATTGCGATACCCCTCCTTTATCCGGATCAAGTCCGGAATGACGACATCACACCGCGTCAACCAGACGTATCGCCATCACCGCGATGTCGTCGGCCTGAGGCTCGCCCGAAGAAAAGTCGCGAACGCTCGCGATCACTTCGGACACCACCGCGCGCGCCGGCGCGCCTTCCAGGCCCGCGAGCACGGCCTCCAGCCGCTGATCGGTGAAGAACGAGCTTTGCGCGTCCATCGCTTCGGTCACGCCGTCGGTGAAGACGAACAGGCAGTCGCCGCGCGCGAGCTGCAGCCTCTCGGTGTCGTAGTCGTAATCGCCGAGGATCCCCATCGGGATGCCGTGTGCGCCCTGGAGCTTCACCGGCCCGTTCTTCCTGATCACGTACGGCGTGTTGTGGCCGGCGTTGCAGTACGTGAGCTCGAGCGTGCGCGGGTCGAGGATGCCGAAGAACACGGTGACGAACATGTCCTGCCGGTTGTCGACGCAGACGTCTTCGTTGATCTTCGCGACGATACGCCCCGGCTCCACGGCGGCCCCCGAAGGCTCGCGATAGAGCATCGCGACGAGCCGCGTCATGGTCTTGATCCGGGCCATGAAGAGCGCCGCCGGCGCGCCCTTGCCCGAGACGTCGGCCACCACGAAATAAAGCCGCCCGTCCTCGCCCCAGAAGAAATCGTAGAGATCGCCGCCGATCTCGCGCGCCGGCTCCAGCGTCGCGAAGATCTCGACCGGCGAGGTGGCCGACGGCGCGTGGAAGTCGAGCGGAACCATGCTCAGCTGGATTTCGCGCGCAGCCTTGAGCTCGTTCTCGATCTGGTCGAGGTGGCGCACGATGTCGTCGCGCAGGCGCTTTTTCTCGAGGCTCGCGCCCACACGCGTGCGTAACAGCGTCGGGTTGAAAGGCTTGGGCAGGTAGTCTTCCGCGCCGAGCTCGATGCAGCGGATCACGCTCTCGATCTCGTCCACGGCCGAGATCATGATGACCGGGATGTGGCGCAGGCGCGGATCGGCCCGCAGGCGCTCGAGCACGTCGTAACCCGAAAGACCGGGCATCATGATGTCGAGCAGGATGAGATCGGGCGGATTCGCGGCCGCGAGCTCGAGCGCCTTGGCGCCATTGGTCGCGGCCTTCACCTTGTACTGCTCGCCGAGCAGGCCCGCCAGCAGCGAGATGTTGGTCGGCGTGTCGTCGACCGCGAGTATCGTCTGTTGCGCTACTGCAATGGCCATTCCGCTTTACCCCGCGAGTTTCTAAGTGCGTGCCCGTTCGGTCGACAGCGCGGCGTGAGCGGCGTCGAACTCGAAATTCTCGACCGCGCGCCGGACCTGCGCGTAGAGCTTCGCCGGAAGCACCGGTTTGAGCTCTTCACCGCGCTCGGACCAGAGCTGCTGCGCCGCCACGTCGCCGTCGGCAAGGAGGCGCCGCAGCTCGTCGACCCAGTCGGGCAGCGCGATGTCGGCGAGATCGACCTCTTCCGATGGCGCGTCGATCGGCGGCGTCGTCATGGTGGTGTCGATGTGCAGATGGTCGGCAAGGCCGCTCATCACGGGCCGCAGCTCGCGCTCGACGTTGCCGAGAGCGACGTCGGGAGCCTCCCCGCGCCGCAGCACGCTCTCGAGCTCGCCCGCGGCGTCTGCGACGCGGGTCGAGCCGACGTTGGCTGCGACGCCTTTCAGGGAATGCGCAAGGCGCGTCGCTTCTTCGTGCTTGCCTTCGCGCAGATGCAGCGTGAGCTCTTCGCCGAAAGCGGAGAAGCCGATCACATACTGTTTCAGCAGGCTCAAGTACAGGTCCTGGTTGCCTCGCGTGCGCTTCAGTCCCGCGGCGCTGTCGAGCCCGTCGACGGTGGGGATCGCGGTTTTCGCCGCGGGCGCCGGCGTGCGTGTCTGGGGCGCGACCGGCACGGTCTTCATCAGCGGCGAGTCGTCCTTCGCCGCCGGCCTGGCGACGCTGTCGCGCCTGCAGAAGCTCGCGACCACCCGATAGAGCTCGTCGGGATCGATCGGCTTGCCGATATGACCGCGCATGCCGAGCGCGAGGCAGCGCTCCTGCTCTTCCATCATCACGTGCGCGGTCATCGCGACGATCGGCAGCGCCGAGTAGCGGCCGTCACCGCGCAGGCGCTTGGTGGTCTCGTAGCCGTCGAGCACCGGCATCTGCAGATCCATGAACACCAGCGAATAGTAGTCGGGCTCGCGCGCCGCGAGGGTCTCGATCGCCTCCTGGCCGTGCTGCGCGAGATCCGCGATCACGCCCATGCCGCGCAAAAGCTCGAGGACGAGCTGCTGATTGATCGGGTGGTCTTCCACCACGAGCACGTGCATGTTCTCGAGCGCGGGCGCCTGCTCGTCCGCGCTGCCGCCCTCGGCCGCGATCTGCTCGCCGTGCAGGCTCGAGAGCGTTTGCTGGAGGGCCACGGGCAGCACCGGCTTCGACATGAAGTGCTTCACCCCGAGGTGCTCGATCGACCCGCGCAGGTCTTCGGTGTCGTAGGCCGAGATCACCACGATCTGCGGCGCCTCCTCGCCGAAGCCCGACTGGATCGCCTGGATCAGGTCGCCGCCGTCCATGCCGGGCATGACCCAGTCGACGAAAACGACGGCGTAAGGCTTGCCTTTGTCGAGCGCTTCGCGCAGCGCCGTGAGTGCTCGCGTCCCGTTCTCGGCTTCCTCGACGCGAAATCCGAGCGATTGCAGCATGCCGGTCAGCACCATGCGCGCCTCGGGCAGGTCGTCCACGACGAGCGCGCGATCGCCCGCGGGCCCCGTCCACGTCGCGGGCGTCGGCACCGCGGCCCTGCCGAGCTTCGCGGTGAATTCGAAGCACGAGCCTTTCCCCGGCTCGCTCGAGACTTCGAACTGCCCACCCATCATTTCCACCAGGCGCTTGGAAATGGCGAGCCCGAGACCGGTGCCGCCGTACTTGCGCGTGGTCGAGCCGTCGGCCTGCGTGAACTCCGCGAAAAGCCTGGACGTCTGCTCGGACGTCATGCCGATGCCGGTGTCGGTGACCGAGAAGCGCAGCAAGATCTCCTTGCCGTGCACTTCGAGGAGGGCCGCGGACAGCCGCACGTAACCGCGCTCGGTGAACTTGACCGCGTTCGAGAGCAGGTTGATGAGGACCTGTCCCAGGCGCAGCCCGTCGCCGACGACGTGCGGCGCGCGCGCGAGCTCCGGGTCGAGGTCGAGCAGAAGCTCGACCTCCTTCTCGAGCGCTTTCTGGCGCACCAGGAAAAGACTGTTCGCGATCGTCTGCTGCAGGTCGAAAGGCACGATCTCGAGATCGAGCTTGTCGGCCTCGATCTTGGAGAAATCGAGAATGTCGTTGATGACGCCGAGCAGCGCTTTCGCCGCGTCGTGGATCTTGTTGATGTAGTCCTTCTGGCGCGGGTCGAGCTTCGTCTTCAGCGCGAGATACGCCATCCCGATGATGGCGTTCATCGGCGTGCGGATCTCGTGGCTCATGTTGGCGAGGAACATCGACTTCGCCCGCGTGGCCGATTCCGCAGCCGAGCGCGCGGTCTGCAGCTCTTCGGAGTACTTGATGCGGTTCCTGACGTCCTCCTCGATCGACGCCGCCATGTTGTTGAAGCCCTTTGCGACGGTGTTCAGCTCGGCGACAGCCTTGCCCACGTCCAGCCGCGTCGAGTAATTGCGATAGGCGATGCGCTCGGCGCCGAGGGCGAAGCGGCGGATGGGGCGCAGCACGTACTTGTTGATGAAAAGCGACCCCGCGAGGGTCAGGAGGAGCAGCACCACCATCGCGGTGCACGCGAGCAGGATCGCGCGCCACAGCTCGGCGGTCGCCTTCTGCACCGCGAGGTTGGTGCGATCGTCGGCCATCTCCGAGAGCTTCTCGACGTCCGCGAGCAGGCTCGCCTGGAGCTTCGCGTATTCGGGCCCGTAGACGGTCTTCAGCGCGAACTCCGGCGAGGGCTCTCCGGCGGTGACGAACTCGCCCTTTTTCGGGTCGTACAGGCCCTGCGTCGCGGCGAACGCGACCTGCTCGGTCTTGTGCAGGTCGTCGCTGGTGTCGATCGCGCTGTCGAGCACCTTGAGCTCTTCTGCCGACGCGCCCGCTTCGCGCATGCGCTCGGGAAAGGACTTTGCGCTGCCCTCCTCGCCCTTGAGGTACTCGCGCAGACCGCTGCCGCCCATGACCGTGCGGTATCCGGTGAGCGCGTAGTACTCGGTCAGGTAGCGCGTGTCGCTCGTCGCCGCATAGGCGCGCACCAGCCGGCTCATCGTCTCGGTGAGGTGAGACAGCTCGGAGGTGAGAGCGAGGGTGATCTTGCGCTGCTCGAGCGCCTGGCCGACCTGGCCGAACGACGATGCGACCAGCCACAACGCGGCGCCGATCGCGGCGAGGAAAGTTATCGTCGCGACCGGAAAAGCGATCGAAAAGAATTTTAGTTTCATGCGTTTGCCCCCTGGGGCGTCATTTATTCACAGGCAAGCACGCCGCGCAAGGGCGTGAGACCGCTAGCAATGACACCGGAGCCGTCGCCTCCCGGCTGCGTGGTCTGCGGAGTGTAAGATACCTCGCGGTTTGCTTGAAGGGGTGACGGCTACCGAAGGAGTGATGGGGCTGCCGCAAAGAGTGACGAGGGCTACCGCAAGGAGTGATGAGAAGGGGTTGTTGAAAAGCGGGGTTCATCTCTTTCTCATCACCCCTTTTCATCACTCCTTTTCATCACTCCTTCTTTCATCGGGAGAAAAAATGGCTGAGAAAATGAACGGCGCCAGGCTTTTCGCGCGCTTGCTGGAAGCCTACGGCGTCACGCACGTGTTCTTCATGGACGCGGTGCTCCGCCGCGCGCTCGCCGAAATGGAGGACACCGGCATCACGCGCGTGCTCGGCCATTCCGAGAAAGGCGTCGCCTACATGGCCGACGGTTACGCGCGCGTCGCCGGCAAGCCCGGCATCTGCATGGCGCAGTCGGTCGGCGCGGCGAATCTCGCTTCGGGGATGCAGGACCCGTATCTCGGGCACTCTGCGGTCATCGCGTTCACCGGCAGGCACGTCGCACCGAATCAGCATCGCAACGCGTACCAGGAAGTCGAGCACGCGCCGCTCTACGCGGCGGTGACCAAGTTCCATGCCGACGTCGACGCGCTCGAGCAGATTCCGCACCTCGTGCGGCAGGCGTTTCGCGTCGCCACCACCGGCACGCCGCGCCCGGTGCACCTCGACATGGCGGGCTTCACCGGCGATGCGTTGACCGCGCTCGACGGCGCGTTCGACATCGCGGTCGACGAAGCGCACACGCGCTTCCCCGCCTTCAGGCCGGCGGCGGATCCCGAAGCGGTGCAGCGCGCCGCGGCCGCGATCAAACGTTCAATGAGGCCCGTGATCGTCTCCGATCGCGGCGCTGCGATCTCCGGCGCGCGCGATGCGCTCGCCAAGCTCGCAGACAAGATCCAGGCGCCGGTCGTCGCGACGCTCGATGCGAAAGACACCATCGTCGAAGACCATCCGCTCTTCCGCGGCATGGGCGGTCTTTACGGGCGCAGTTGCGCGAACCACGTGCTCGACGAAGCGGACCTCGTGATCTACGCCGGCAGCAACACGAGCGATCACACGACGGGCAACTGGAAAATGCCGAAGCCGGGAACGCAGATCATCCAGATCGACCTCGATCCGGTGGAGATCGGCCGCAATTACCCGAACACGATCGGCATCCAGGCCGACGTGCGCGCCGCGCTGGAAGCGCTGGCCGCCGCGTGTGCCGCCGCGAAACACGACGACTGGCTCGCGCGCACGCAAGGCTACGTCGACGAGTGGCGCGCCGAAGCGGACAAACGCTGCGCCGCGGACCAGTTACCGATGCGTCCGGAGCGGCTCTGCAAGGAGCTGAACGCGGTCCTGCCCAGGGATGCGATCCTGATCGCCGACACCGGTTACGCGGCGCTGTGGACCGGAACGCTGATCTACTTCAGGCA
>Ga0105106_10002224_pt1 | contig 13969 bp, 13 predicted proteins | sample PPLLaktember2015_5_FD_79109 | JGI IMG/M metagenome (GOLD analysis project Ga0105106, IMG submission 79109) | Freshwater sediment microbial communities from Prairie Pothole Lake near Jamestown, North Dakota, USA - PPLs Lake P8 Core (1) Depth... | ecosystem: Environmental > Aquatic > Freshwater >...
CGCCGCTGGCAGAGTCACGGCAAACTCGCTGCCCATGCCGCGCCTTCACTTCTGGCTTCGACAACACCGCCGTGAAGCTCCACCAGTCGCTGGACGATGTGGAGACCGATACCCAATCCTCCTTGCGACCGCTCAAGCGAACGATCCACTGCGTGAACATGTCGAAAACTCGGGTTAGCATCTGAGCGGGGATGCCAACTCCGTGGTCCTTCACCCCCACCACGATCTTGGGACCACACCGTTCCACTGTCAGCCGGATATGGCCGTTTCGCTCGATGTACTTCGCAGCGTTGTTAAGCAGGTTCGCAAACACCTGGGCGAGCCGAGCCTCGTCGGCGTTTACCAGAATCGGCCCGCTCGGCATGTCGATTGTAAGCTTGTGGCCACCAGCCTCGATTACCGGCCGACTGGTTTCCACGGCGCTCTGAATGACAGCCGCGAGCTCGATACGCTCCATGCGTAGCGGGACTTGGCCCCAGCTGATGCGACTTAGATCGAGCAGATCGTCGACGAGTCCCACCATTCGTCCGAGCTGCCGCTCGATGATGTTGCGCGCCTGCTCGATTGCCTCACTGTTGTTCTTTGCCATTCGCATGATGCAGGCCGTTGCGCAGCGGAGCCAGCGGGTTGCGCAGCTCGTGGACCACTGTCGCCAAGAACTCGTCCTTGCGGTGATCGGACTCCTTGAGCGCTTGTTCGGCCAACTTCTGTTCGGTGATATCGAGGACCGTACCGAGAATCACGACGGCACGCTTTGTCTCCCCGGTTTGTTCGAAACTCGTCTGGCCGCGGGCGACCACCCAGCGCGGCGTACTGTGAGCATGGACGAATCGGAACTCTTCGCTGTAGCGGCCGGTGCCGCCGGGTCGAAGCGCCGCTGCAAGCGCCGTCTCAATCCTGGATCGGTCGTCTGGGTGAATGAACGAGGTGATGCTAGAGAATGTGAGCGTCGCATCTGGTGCGAAGCCGCAAATTTCTCTGCAACGGAGGTCCGCGTCTATGACGTCCCGTTGCGGGTCCCAGCTCCACGTGCCCAGCCGAGCCACATCTAAGGCCAGCCGGGCCCGCTGCTCAGCGTGGCGAAGCGATCCTTCTACCTGCCTGCGCTTCTCCAACGCGGATAGAAGTTCGAACGCCGCTGACGCGAACTTGCCGATGCTGCTCAGTAGCCGGAAGTCTTCCGCGTCGAACTGGCGCCTTTCGTCGTGCGAGACCACCCACACCGTGCCCACTGCTTCTCCACCGACAGAGAACGGGATCAACAACGCCTCGTATGTCGGCCGCGTGACAACGCTGAAATAGGGGTAGTAGCGATCGAAGCGAACGAACAGTTGCACGCTGTTGCGATCCAGCACCACACCACAGGGGCTGAAATCTCGTGGCGTTGTGCCGCCCACGTGAGGCGCCCACTCTCCGGCAATGGCAGGCCAGCGGAATATCAGTTTACCTTCGTGTTGATCGAGAAGGCTGATCCCTGCCGAGTGAGCACGGCATAGGCAGTGACGCTTCCACGAGCTTTTGCAAGATGCCCTGTGGCGAGCTGCCCAATGCTTGGGCCAGAGCAGTCAGCGCACGGTTCTCTGCCTGGTAGTCGGGGGGGCGCGAAGGTCGCCGAAACAAGTCCTCGGTCGCAATGACCGCACTGAGAGGTAGAGAAGCGCCGTCGGGCAGTGCAGGCGAGTGCATATTCGGGAGGCTGGTCAGGAGGAAGCAGAGGCGCACGCGCTGGAGCCCAGCCGGACTATCAGCGCGAAGATTGTCCCGCTCGCAGCTTAGGCCGCTAGAAGATGGTTCTGGCGGGGACTATGAGGTCCAGGCATGAATGACCTCCCGATCAAGGGGTTCGGCATCCCACGCAAGCTTCTCCTCGAACTGGGCACGATCGTCACGCCCGACACGCTGCTGCGCTGGCATCGGCAACTGATCGCCCAGAAGTTCGACTTCAGCCACAGCAGACAGCCAGGCCGCCCCGGGCACGCTTAGGGTCATCACCGAGCTTATCGTGCGCATGGCACTGGAGAATCCACCACGCTGGGGCTGCGCGCGCATCCAAGGTGCGCTTGGCAATCTCGGGCACGAAGTAGGGCGCGGCACGATCGCCATGCCCTCAAGCGAGAAGGCATTGAGCCTGCTCCGCAGCGCGGCAAATGCACGGTCCGGTCGGTATTTCTAAAGGCGCATTGGCGGGGCATCGTAGCCGCCGACTTCTTCACCGTCGAAGTCTGGCCGCTTGGTGGACCTACTACGTGCTGTTCCTGATCGAGCTAGCCCAGCGCATCGTTCACATCGCCGGCATCACCCAGCATCCCGCGGAAGGCTGAATGGTCCAAGTAGGTAGACATCTGACCGATGGCATCAATGGCGTGCTAACCGGCAAAAGCCATGTCATCCTTGATCGCGATACGAAGTACACAGCCCAGTTCCGGCGTCTGATCCCGGAGTCTAGGACCGCTGTGATCCGACTGCCACCCCGATCGCCCAATCTGAATGCGTTTGCGGAGCGCTTCGTGCGCTCGATCAAGGAGGAATGCCTGGAGCAGAGGATCCTCATTTGGGCAGAGGTCCTTGCGTCGAACGATCTACGAGTTCTTGGCGCATTGTCATTGTGAGCGCAATCACCAAGGTCTCGGCAATCGCCTGATCCAGCCAGGGCCGACGCCTTCGCCGCCCGTCGAGTCAATTCAGTGCCGTCAACCCTGGGTGGGATGTTGAACTTTTGCCACCAATCCGTGGCGTAGGTACTCGACCGAGAAATTGGACAGTACGGGGTTAGCGGCCACGGCGGACCGTCGAGCGCGCGGGGAGTGCGACGGATGGGCGGGGCTGGGCATGGGCGACGGCGAGGGCGGTTGAACAGGTCAACCTGCAAACCATCCGGATGCTCGACCCAGTCCGCTCGCGCCTATGTTCGACAGCGCACAGAAAAGGCCTCGACGATTTTGTACTATAACGCACGAGCCACCCATGGGCTCGCTAGCAGTATGAGTTCGTTCGACTTTCAATTCAGGAGCGCGGACAGATCATCCAAGCACTACAAAGAAGCCGCCAAGCTTCTCGACTCCGGTGACCACAAAGCTGCAGCACACCATGCACCAATTGCTCATGCACACACTGTTTACGCTACAGAACAGGAAACGGAAGCAAGCAAGAAATGCGCAAGCACACAAGGCCTTCAAAAGTACTGAAGCCTTGTCCCACCTGTAACCTTGGCTCGCCAGTTTGATGTCGAGCCATGTTCGTTTCTTGAAAAGGAGTTTGACTATGGACGAAGCCACTTCGATCACCTCCGGAACCCTCATCGCTGCGGACAAGGTGAACGGTACCAATGTCTATAATCTGGCGGGGGATAAGCTCGGCACCGTTGATGACATCATGATCGACAAGATCAGCGGTCGCGCGATTTATGCGGTGATGTCGTTCGGCGGTTTTCTCGGCATGGGCGAGAAGTACCATCCACTACCATGGGCGACCCTGAAGTACGACGCGCAGAAGGGCGGCTACGTGGTCAATCTGGACAAGAAGCAGCTCGAAGGCGCGCCGAACTACGATCGCGGGTCGGAATTCAATTGGACGCCCGAGTACGGCCGCAAGGTCGACAGCTACTACAAGGCACCAAGCTACTGGATGTAAGTTGCTGTGGTGCCTGAACTGCGGCAAACCTCCGTTGGCGCCGGGATCAGAACGACTTTGGCTCCCGGCGCTCCGGTCCGCATGATCAATCAATTGATAGGAAGAAGGTGTCCCAACGGTAGTTGAAAGTTGAGGGGGTGGCGGTTCCACGGTGGATTCGAGAGAATCGAGTTTGCCAAAGCGCAATCTCTGCGAAGGAGAGCCGATCCTCAAGCCCCGGCGCGCATGAGTGAGATCCTGCTCTCTGGGGCATCCACGCGCAACTACGCGGGGTGCTGCCCAAGATGGCCAAGAACGGTGGGCGTGTCGCGCTCGTAGCTCTCGCGCAAGCTCATCCAAGCAGGGGCCAAGCTGCTTGAGGGACTGATGAGCCGCAGCCTGGCGGGGCTGCAGATCCTGGTGGTGTACATCGACGGGGCATCAAGCTCGGCACGCCGATGATCTCAGACCACGATGCGAGCCCAGTCCGATGTTTGGTAGTGGTACCCGCATTGGGTGTCGGCCCGGTCGGAAGTGATTCGAGACCTGCGCATGCACTGAGAGGAAGCGCTGGGCGTGTCGCATCGAATCGCCGCATTCCTCGCTCTCTCGCGCATCCCCAGTCCAATTTGAATGCCGTTCACACGCCACGAGAACCAGGGCACAACTAATTCAGAAGGAGTCCGCCATGTCAGTTTGGTCTCGAATCCGCTGGTTGCTAGCCGCATTGCCCGCCATGGCGGTTGTCTGCTTCGCGCTGACAGCGTCGGCCGCCGATGAAGACTTCCCCACGCTGACAAAACGCCTTCAAGCGGAGAAACCGAAGTTCGCGAAGCGCCAACAGGCTTTGCTCGCGGAGCGCTACGACCTCGCTGACCGGCCGGCCAAGGGAACGGCCATGTCGGGCGGCAAGCCGGTGCAAGACGGCGTGCGCGTCAAGTTGCCCGAGGGCATGACCTGGGAGAAACTCGCCGCCTTGTCGCCGGAGGAAGTCAGGGAAAAGCAGCTCTGGCCGATCGGCTTTCTTCCGTTGCCGCATCCCCACCACGAAGCGGGCGGAATGATCTTCCCCAAATTCCTCATCGAGGAAACGAAGAAGCAGACCGATCGGGACCTGACGCGCTTCGACCTCGACTTCGACTTGCCGGATCATTTCCTGCCCGAGTTCCCGGCACCGATCTATCTGACGACGCGGCCGGATCTGGGCGACGTCTCGCAAGGGAAACTGGTGACGCTCAGCAACTTCAACGAATTGTTCAAAGACATCCTCAATCCCAAGCAGCTCGAGGGATTGCGGTTGCTGCTCACGCCGTTTCCCCAGCAGCAGTTCAACGCCACCGAAGACCGCCGCAGCCTGAAGGCCCATCAGGGTGTTGCCTGCCTCGACTGTCACTCCAACGGCCATACGAACGCCTCCACCCACACGGTCGGCGACATTCGGCCCAACGAGCATCGCCATCGGATCGACACGCCATCGCTGCGGGGCGTGAACGTTCAGCGGCTGTTCGGTTCGCAACGGGCGCTCAAGACCGTGGAGGACTTCACCGAGTTCGAGCAGCGAGCCGCCTACTTCGATGGCATCCCGTCGGACGCGACGCGTAAAGGCACCAACGTCCTCGAACGCGGCAGTCAGGTGCATTTCATGGCGGAGTTTCAGGCGCTGCTCGACTTTCCCCCTGCGCCGAAGCTCAACGTCTTCGGCAAGCTCGATCCCGCCAAAGGCAGCCAGAGCGAGATGCGCGGCCAGGAGATCTTCTTCGGCAAAGGCCAGTGCGCGACCTGCCACACCCCGCCGTACTACACCGACAACCTCATGCACAACTTGAAGGTGGAGCGATTCTTCAAGGAGGTCACGATTAACGGTCGTAAGGCGTCGGCAGACGGCCCGATCAAGACCTTCCCGCTTCGCGGCATCAAGGACTCGCCGCCGTACCTCCACGACGACCGTTTGCTGACGCTGGAGGACACGGTGGAGTTTTTCAACCTCGTCCTGGAATTGAAGCTGAGTGCCCAAGAAAGGAAGGATCTGCTGGCCTTCCTTTGGGTGCTGTAGGCTCCGGACTCTGGCCCAGCCCACGTCCAGAGGTACTCCGTCAAGAGGTTTATCAGGGTTTTTTGAGTACCGGCGACCAACGGCGAACCGTGGCGCTTGAGGGCATTGGGGTATCTGGCCTCGTCGTACGGTTGTGCGGTTCTGCCAGCAGCGATACACGATGCGGATCCTGTGCTCCGCAAGAATTGCGGCCGGGCTCTTCAGAGCTGGTTTTCCGTCAACCGGCTAGGCGCTCGCCGGCGCCATTGCGAGCCAATACTCGTGATGCACTCCACCCAGCACCGATTTCGCGAGGACGAGCGTGCCCGCCACCAAGCGGTGTCGGGATTCGGGCTTCGGGCCCACCACAGATTCATTCGGAGGGTCCGGCACGCCTGGACCCAACGCGCTATGGGGACGTCCCCGTTTGTAATGCTCCACTCACGATTTCAGAATCGACCGGAGATGGGCCTCAGATAAGTGAATCATCCAGTCTAGGCACTCGCGCCGGATCGTTCCGATCACACGCTCGCAGATGGAGTTCGCCTTCGGGCTTGCCACAGGTGATCGCAATACTTCGACTCCCAGGGCACTGATCGAATCGTCCAGAGGAAGAAGTCGCACGCGAGAATGCCCTTCGCGTGATTTTTCAAGAACGTTGGCCAGCGCTGGTCGCCTCGAGGCTGCCGTGGCGGTTGCTTCGGAAGGTACTTGCCCACCGGCCTCGGAGAGATCCGAATGCCGAGCTTGACCAACAGCTTCTATCAGCGGCCGGGTTCGAGCTCGAACAAGAGGTCCTTCAGGTGCAGAGAGGTCTCGTCGTCCGTCACCCGTTTGCGCGCGGCCTTTACCTTCGACGCAAGATCCTCCATGCCAACGCGCAATGCGGCGCGAAATTCGCTCGGTGCAGTCTGTTCGCGGCGCTGGTCTTTGCCTGCCTCCGCAGGGAGTGACGACACGCGCCGCTCACGCTGCGCTGACTGGATGCTCCGCGAGGGATTCCAATCGAGATAGAAAGCCGATTCCAGCTCGTTGGTAACGCGCGGCGTCCGTTGCTCTTCACCACTCACACGACCGAGCAGAAGCCCCACATAAAGTCGCTGAAGATCGCGCCGGTACAGGCCAACGATCGGGTTCGCTCGATCGAGCTCACTGAACAGGCCGCGATTCAGGTCCCGGACAAGATCCGCTCCGACATATCTCTCTGCCTGCGGAAGCGCTGTCTGGCCTTCGGCCATACGCTGAAATACCGAGTGATCGATCAGTCGCAACAGGAGCTCCCAGTTCGAGCTCTGCAATGCGTCCGCGGCACCGCTGGGGCTGATCCGCTTAAGAATATCCGGATTGAGCAGCGCTGTGGGTCTAGCGAACCCTCGATCCACCAGGAATCTCACTGCGGCGCGCTGGCGCTGTGGGGGCACCGGCTCGAACGGCGCAGCACCTCGTTTCGCTTGATTGCGCGTTTCGATCACGCCGCCAATCAATTTGGCCACCGCAATGAGTTCCTGGTGCCGCTGCCCGACCAGCGCAGCGTACAACTCTGCGAGCCGCACGTAGTCGCGGCCCTTCTCCGTTGCCGCCTCGACCAGCATGGTGGTCGCAAGATCCAGGTTGCGCAATCCCAGGTTGCCTGCCTTGATCGGGTCGTCTCCCACAACACCGGTCATGACCGTGGGGTCCAGCTCCGCAACCTCGTCTTCACCGCCGAAGCGCAGCATCGGCTCATCGAGCTGGCGGGCAGCGAGTCGGTCGAGCGCATCCCACTCCTGATCGGCGCTGAGTCCGGGCAACGGCTTGTACCCCCACTCCACCGCGAAGTAGTCATACGGCCCGAGCCGCGGCATTAGGTAGGCGTGGTCGCCCGGTTGTGCGACGTAATTGAAGCGGGCATAGGACATGATGGAGGCGGACGTGCCCCAGCGCTCGGTCCACTGCCTGCTGCGAAGCTGCGCCACAGAATACGCGGAGTGCGCCTTGAAGTTGTGTCTCAGCCCCAAGGCGTGGCCAATCTCGTGCGAGACGACGTAACGCAGCAGCTGGCCCATTACTTCGTCCGGGAGAGGCAAGCGCTGGGCCCTCACATCCAAGGGCGCGACCTGCGAAAAGTACAGGTTCTCCAGCTGATTGAGAACGCTGTGCCAGAAGGTCGCGTGTGAAGAGATCACCTCGCCGCTGCGAGGATCGGCCAGGCCCCAGCCCATCGCGTTCTGCCCGGGGGCCCAGCGAATCGCCGAGTAGCGTGCGTCTTCTGGATCCCAGGTCGGGTCCTCTTTCTCGGTGGGCGCATCCTTCGCGATGATCGCATTTCGGAACCCCGCCTTCTCGAAAACGACTTGCCAATCTTCAACGCCCAGCCTGATGTACGGACGCCAACGATCCGGTACTTCGCGACCGACATAGAACACGATCGGCTTGACCGGCTCCGAAACCTCGGCATTCGGGTCTTTCTTTTCCAATCTGTACCGTTGAATGAACGCCCGGCGCACGGCGCCGGTGCGGCTGGTCCCGTAATCATTAAAGGGCTCGGAGTAGTAGCCGACCCTGGGGTCCGCGTAGCGACCTTGCATGGGCTGCTCGGGCAACAGCAGCATGCTTGCCTGAAACAAAAACCCCATGATCGGGGCCCCAGATTCGGCGAGATCTTCGGGATTCGCGGTCCAGGTCTGGGAAAATCTCACCTCGATGTTTTGCGGGAACACCTTGACGCTCTCGATGTAGGATCGCTGCGGGTCGACTTGACCCATTCGGAACCGACGCCGGAACTCCTGCGCGAAGCCGGTAGGCAGGTCCGAAAAAACCAGGCTGGTCACGTCGATGACCGGCGCGCCGTCTGCGCCTTCGCTCAGCACGTCGAATGAGCGTATCAGGAAGTTGGGAGACATCTGTCCCACGGCGCGCGTTAGGCCCAGCCCTCCGTCGGCTGGCATGTCGAACTGAACGAGCTCCAAGTGCACCTGATCGCCTCGTCTGACCCAGCGCACCAGACGGGTGTCGGCATCCCGCCCGGAAGTCTGGGCGTCGCCCTTCCTTTCCCTACGTGCCGCGAACTCGGTGCTAATCAGCATGACGCGATCGAGCATGATCGGCGGGATCTCATAGAGAATGTGACCGCAGCGCTGATGCACGGTAAAGAGCCCAGTCTGCGTGCTCGCGCTCGTGGCCACATCGGAATTGCAGGAGACCACATCAGACGCGTTCTGGGCAAACAATCCACCTCTACAAGTCCAGAGTAGGAGTCCCACTAGCCCAAGAGTGATTGGTTTCATAAATAAATGCTTTTAGCAGTCATGCGCTTGTCTTCATCAGAAGTGTCAATCTTGTTGAAGCCTCGGCAGGCCTGATCTTCCCACTGCTGAGCGACAGCAACTCCCAGTGCGAATGCGAGCGCGATACCGAGAAGACCCGGGACGATTCCGAAAACAGTCGGCGGCGCATAGACGATGTGCTCTTCGCGACGAGATATCGCGCCGCACGCTGCGGATCCTGAGCGCAGATGTCGGCGGCCTTAAGAATGGGGCGCGGCGCACGCTTCGTGGCCATCGGATTGCGTGTCGCGAGTTGTCGGTGCCCTGTTCGATGACATCGCCCAGGTTCACGCCGATGCAGAAATGCATGCGCCGCTCGGCCGCAAGCCCCATAGTGCGGCCCTTGAGACCTGCTGGATTTCGACCGCAGCGGCCACCGCCTCGACCCCGCTGGCGAACTCGGGCGAGCAGCGCATCGCCCAGCGCGTTCACCACCCGACCGTTGTGGTGCTCGATGATGCAGCGCATCGCCGCGCGATAGGCGGTGAGGGTTTCGATCGTGGTCGGTTCGTCGGCTCCCATCAGCCGCGAGTAGCCCACGACGTCCGCGCTCAGAATCGCCGCGAGCTTGCGATGGGGCTCGTTGTCGACCGGCATTCTGGAACGAGGCTTGCCCGCGGGTCGCTTGGTCATGTACTTCCCGACGGTTCGCGGTGAGACGCGTAGCCCGAGCTTTAGCAGCAGTTCGTTGGCGATGCGCTCCCCACCCCACGACGGGTTGTCCATGGCCATCCATCGAATAAGCTGGCGCAGCTCAAGCGGAATTCGCGGGCGTCCCGGGCGTGACTAGGTTTCCAGATCTTGGCGGGTACCAAGGTTGAAGAGGATGGTGCCGGTCACCGAGGCATCCGGCACAGCCGCAGCGTCCGTCGCAATTCCGCCTCCTAACAGGACCTGCAGCAGCGTCGCGCGAACCCAAGCGCGTCTCGAGAACCTCATGGCGCAACGATATCACGAAAGCCGAGCAATCGGCGGCCGCCGACGCGAGAGCACCTCCAGTGAGTAGGATGCGGGACCGCGATCGAACTACTGTTGGCTAGGACGCCGATTGCGACCTGGCTGGAAGCTCTGTCAAAGTAGCGACTCTCGGATCTACATCACGCGGTATTGATAGACTACTCAAGCCACCGTAGTGAAGATCCCGGCCGGTTTTGAGCGTCAGCGGTCAAATCCCGTCATTCGATCACATCAATTGACTGATCCAAAGCTGCCGGTCGGACTTTCCGGCGGCCGACCCGTCAACTAGTCCGGAGTGGTCACGGGCGATATGGGTCCTCAGGCAGGACACCTGCTGCCCGACGCTCGCGCGAAACGTAAGATAGTTTCAATGAAAAACGGCACCCTTGGGTGCCGCTCTCTATCGAAAACCGATGCCCGCGATTATGCGCCGCGGAAGCCAAAGGTTTCATTGCCCTTCTGGATGTCGGGTTCGACAAACGTTCCCCAGCCAAGTGTGTCGTTCATGTAGGCATCCAATGCCTTGTCATTGCTGAAACAGTAGGTCCTGCCATCCTCTCGGGTCATATTAACTTTGCATGCGGCGGTGCTCCCGTCGGACGCAATGTGTGGGACAGACACTGTGAAGCCCAAAACGGTGATTTGATCGAATTTCTGAGCGGCATAGACGCCGGCCGTCGTGGCCATCAACGTGACTGCAAGAGCAAAACTATTGATTGTGCGACCGTTCATCTGAATCTCCTGGCCAGTCTGATATGACCGGCTTGCTCGATTGCGGTGGTTCCATCGTGGGCTACGCTGAAGCGAATACCGACCCGATGTGGAAAGACACCACACCCCGCGCTCTTCACGAAAACCTTCTCGTTCACGGCGCAGGGGCGGTCGTCGCGTGCTGGATGCTGGAGTCGCCGTCGTCGACGGCAATCTAGGGAGCCAGGGGCCGGTCACACAGCAACCGGTCGGCGCAGATCGCTGATTCTACTCAACCCAGGTTACAGCGCCTGAATCAGGCGCAAGTTCGGGGAAGGCAATGATGCTACCCTTGTCCTCCAGGCTGCAACCCGGTGAGCACTACGCATGCTACTCGTATCATGGACGCGAGTCCGTTCGGTAGCACACAGAAGCGGCGCAGGAGTCTTCCGCGCTTCACCCGCAATAGAGCGCTTTTCGATAGGCCGTTCGCTGCGGCGGCGTGGCGCGCCCCACGCTGAAGGTGCGGTAGTAGCAAGTGCGATAGCCCATGAAGGACTGGATCACATCGAAGAAGGCCTACCCTCGTTCCGCGTTTCGGGGAATAGCCCCCGTTACCGATAGCAGAATCCGCAGAACTTGGACGGGCGCCCGGACTCTATGCAATGGAGGCCCGTATTCCCACCACCATCAGGAGATTCCATCATGCGGCTCGCAATTCAGACTTTTGTCCTCACAGGCTTTCTCACAGCCGGTTTCGGCGCCCACGCCCAGACCATTCAGGTGCCGATGCAGCTGGTCGACGCACAAGGGACCACCAAATCGATCGGCATCGTGACGATAACGGGCACGTCCACCGGGGTGACCCTGACCCCCGCGCTCGAGGGACTGCCGCCCGGCACGCACGGCTTTCATGTGCACGAGAAGCCCAGCTGCGATCCGGCAATGAATCCGGAGCAGGGAAAGGTGGTAGCCGCACAGTCCGCGGGCGGACACCTCGACCCCGAGAAGACCGGACATCATGAAGGCCCGACCGGCAAAGGCCATATCGGCGATATGCCGGCCTTGACCGTTGACAACAACGGGAAAGCAACCACCCCGGTAACCGCGCCGCGTCTCAAGCTTTCCGACCTCGCTGGCCACTCCTTGATGATTCACGCGGGTGGGGACAACTATGCCGACACCCCGGAAAAGCTGGGCGGCGGCGGTGCGCGCATCGCTTGCGGCGTGATCAAGTCTTAGTCCGCTTGAAGGCGGACTCAACTGCGGCGTCTCGTCTATCAACCCTAATCGCCCACAAGGTGACGTTGGAATTGCAGCTTAAGGCCCCCTCTTCCCCGCCGGAGAGGGCTGCGTTGGTGGCGCGCAGAGTCCTTCTCTGGTGGGTCGGCACCGCTCGCCATCGCAGGAGTCCCAGCTCTGAGCCACCCCGTTGCATTGAACAATGCAAACCAGATGTGCGGACCACCGAGAGCGCGTGTAGCGCTCCGGGTTTGTCGCGATAGACTGCGACCCTCTGGCCGTCGATTTCCATTAAGGCTGCCCTCGCCCGTAAGTATGGCAGCAGTATAGAGCCCTTCGTCGTAGTTGGCCGGGCGGGTGATACAGCACCGCGGGCGTTCAAGCTGCTTGCGCCGTTGAGCGCCACGGCGCTCTGTGTGCTGGCAGACAGACGCCCGGCCCTCGTGAGAGGAACCTTAAGGGATCGGTACGCGATCTCCCTGAAGTGGCCGCTATGTGAGGCTACGGCAAGGGTACAGCAGAGGCAACGATAGCTAGCGGCCATGCAATACTGCGAGCGTCCGACTCGATCGCAGTCCTCTCGAGGTCGGCAAGGAACTCCGACCGCCATCCATTTCCCAACCCCCATTCCACCTAAAGGATCATCACTCATGAAACGCTCGATCATTTCGCTGCTGGTAGTGGCAGTTTGCGCCGGTACTACCGCGGCAGCCTTAGCTCAGAATGTCACGGCTGGCGACAAGCCGGGCGCAACCCAGGGCATGACCACAGATCAAAAAGAGATGAGCCCGAGCAAGAGGGACCAAGGAGGGATGACCAACCCGCCCAAGGGCGACTCGGCTACAAGTCCGAAGGACGGAGCGCACGACCAGGGCGCCGCTGCCTTCAAAGAAGCCGACAAGGACAACGACGGCACTCTGGACCGGAACGAAGCCAAGGCGATGCCGCACGTAGCCAAGAACTTCGAGGCTATCGACACAGACAAAGATGGCACGGTGTCGTTGGCCGAGATCCACACCTATATGAAAGCCCAGCACGACGCCGAGACCCACGCAGCCACCAAGAACTAGACCCGGGACCCTTGGTCCGGAGCGGGAGGGCGGTGTGCGCGTCGAGTGCAGCTGCCCTCCCTCAACCGGACGCAGAGTTGCGCGGACGTTATCAGTTGAGAACCAAGTCGGTCAAAACCCTCTTTAGTCACAGGAGCGATCATGAAGAAAAGAGCATCGGCAGTTTGGAAGGTACTGTCAACTCCGCGGCGGCTGTGCTGAAATGGCGGTATGGACACCTCAACTGCACCAAGCTATGAGGGCTGCCGCTTTCCGGCTGAGATCATCGCCCACTGCGTGTGGCTCTACTTCCGCTTCTGCCTGAGCTTTCGCGACGTGCAGGAGATGATGCTCGAGCGCGGGGTCGAGGTTTCGCATGAGGGCATTCGCCAGTGGACGCTGAAGTTCGGGTCCGACTATGCCAGAGGCCTGCGGCGAGGCGGTCGCGGCTTCGGCGATACCTGGCATCTGGACGAGGTGTTCTGCAGGATCAACGGCGAGCTGGTCTACCTGTGGCGGGCAGTCGATCAGGACGGGGAGACGCTGGATATCCTGGTGCAAAAGCGACGCAACGCCAGGGCAGCCAAGCGCTTCTTGCGCAAGCTGCTCAAAGGGCTGCGCTACGTGCCGCGGGCGATGGTGACCGACAAGCTCTCGAGCTACAGCGCTGCGCGGGAAGAGCTTCTGCCTGGGATCGAACATCGCAGAGGCGGACGATTGAACAACCGGGCCGAGAACTCGCATCAGCCAACACGGGAGCGGGAACGGCGCATGCGGCGCTTCAAGTCGATGCCCCATGCACAGCGCTTCCTGTCTGTGCACGCGGCGGTGTCGAACCATTTTCGTCCGTGTCGGCAACGATTACAACAGGACGGCAGGGAAGGGTTTCTGGCGGAGAGAGAGGGATTCGAACCCTCGATACGGTTTAAAGCCGTATAACGCCTTAGCAGGGCGCCCCCTTCGGCCTCTCGGGCATCTCTCCGGGGTTCGGTTGATCAGTTGCTGCGATTCGTTCAGCGTCTTCGATACTTCATGGGAGGCCGCAGGGGGCGCCAGCGCCCGCCTGTCTTTGTTGCCGCGCTGAA
>Ga0105106_10002225_pt1 | contig 13968 bp, 5 predicted proteins | sample PPLLaktember2015_5_FD_79109 | JGI IMG/M metagenome (GOLD analysis project Ga0105106, IMG submission 79109) | Freshwater sediment microbial communities from Prairie Pothole Lake near Jamestown, North Dakota, USA - PPLs Lake P8 Core (1) Depth... | ecosystem: Environmental > Aquatic > Freshwater >...
TCCGCAATCGGCTCCTGCTGCCGAAGCATCGGGAACCTCGCCAGCACGTCCTTTCGCGCGTCGTCCTTGTACACCACGATGTCGTCGCCGACGGTGTTGGCGGGCCAGAAGCCGTAGACGCCGCGCGCGGTGAGCCGCCTCTCGCGCACGATGCGGTCGAGCACCGTTCGGGCGTGGTCGTACAGCTCGCGGGCCGCGGCGCCCACCGTCGGATCGTCGAGGATCGCCGGGAAGCGTCCCTTCAACTCCCAGGCCGAGAAGAAGAACGTCCAGTCGATGAACGGCACGAGGTCTTCGAGCGCCGGCTCCACGACCCGGCGTCCCACGAACCAGGGCACGGGGATCTGCAGCGCGTCCCAATCGGTCTGCAGCCGGTTCGCCCGCGCGTCGGCGATCGACAGCAGCACCTTCCCACGGCGCGCGCCGTGTTTCGCGCGCAGCTCGTCCTGATCGGCCCTGGTCGCGGCGACGAACTCGTCCCTCATGCGGTCGCTCAGGAGACTCGCCACCACGTCCACGACCCGGGATGCGTCCAGCACGTGCACGGTGGCGCCACCGTACTCGGGCGCGACCTTCACGGCCGTGTGCTGCCGACTGGTCGTCGCGCCGCCGATGAGCAGCGGCGTTCTCAGGCCGCGGCGCTCCATCTCCCGGGCCACGAGCACCATCTCGTCGAGCGACGGGGTGATGAGCCCCGACAGCCCGATGATATCGGCCCGCCTCTCGGCCGCCTCGGCGAGGATCCGGTCGACGTGCACCATTACGCCCAGGTCGATCACCTCGTAGTTGTTGCACCCGAGCACGACGCCGACGATGTTCTTGCCGATGTCGTGTACGTCGCCCTTCACGGTCGCGAGCAGCACGCGGCCGTTCGACTGCCGGTCAGCGACGGTCGCGTCAGCTTCACCCGGCACTCGCAGAACTCCATCCCCGCTCGCACGGCTCGGCTCGCTCTGATCGCTCGCCGGGCCGCGGGTGCCCTCCATATAGGGCTCGAGATACGCGACGGCGCGCTTCATCGCTCGCGCGCTCTTCACGACCTGCGGCAGGAACATCTTGCCGGCGCCGAACAGGTCGCCGACGATCTTCATGCCGTCCATGAGCGGACCTTCGATCACGTCGAGCGGGCGCGGCAGCTTGCGGCGGGCCTCTTCGGCGTCGGCTTCGATGAACTCGACGACGCCGTGGACCAGGGCGTACGCCAGACGTTGCTCGACGGGCTTCTCACGCCACGTCAGATCCGCTTCCCGCTTCTTGCCCTCACCCTTCACGCTGCTCGCGAAGGTCACGAGTCGCTCCGTGGCATCGGGCCGCCGGTTGAACAGCACGTCCTCGACCAGCTCGAGCAGGTCCGCCGGGATGTCCTCGTAGACCGCCAGCTGGCCGGCGTTCACGATGCCCATGTCGAGCCCGGCCCGGATGGCGTGATAGAGAAACGCCGCATGGATGGCCTCGCGCACCACGTCGTTCCCGCGAAACGCGAACGACAGGTTGCTGATGCCGCCGCTCACCTTCACGCCCGGACACGTCTCTTTGATCCGGCGAGTCGCCTCGATGAAGTTGATCGCGTACTCGTTGTGCTCCTCGAGACCGGTCGCAACGGCCAGCACGTTCGGGTCGAAGATGATGTCCGACGGGTCCCAGCCGGCCGTGTCGGTCAGCAGCCGATAGGCACGCTGGCAGATCTCGACCTTGCGCTCGACCGTGTCGGCCTGCCCGCGTTCGTCGAACGCCATCACGACGGCTGCCGCGCCGTACCGCCGGATGTGCTTCGCCTTCTGCAGGAAGTCCGCCTCACCTTCCTTCAGCGAGATGGAGTTGACGACGCTCTTGCCCTGGACGCATTTCAGGCCCGCCTCGAGCACGGACCATTTCGAGCTGTCGATCATCACGGGTACGCGCGCGATGTCTGGCTCGGTCGCGATGTAGTTCAGGAACGTCGTCATGGCGCGCTCGGAGTCGAGCATCCCCTCGTCCACGTTGACGTCGATCACGTTGGCGCCGCCCTGCACCTGCTCCAGGGCAACCGCGACGGCCTCCGTGTAGTTGTCGTCCTTGATCAGGCGTGCAAACCGCTTCGAGCCGGTCACGTTCGTCCGCTCGCCGATCATCTGGAAGTTGCTGTCGGGGCGGATCACGAGAGGCTCGAGGCCGGACAGGCGTGTGAAATGCCGTTGATCGCCGTCCGTGCTTCGAGGCTCGCGTCGCCGCGGCGCGATCCCTTCCACGGCCCGGACGACGGCGCGGATGTGGTCCGGCGTCGTGCCGCAGCAGCCGCCCAGGATGTTGGCCAGGCCGTTCTCGGCGAAGTCGCGAAGGAGCGCCGCCGTCTCCGGAGGCAGCTCGTCGTACTCGCCGAAGGCATTGGGGAGTCCCGCGTTGGGGTACACGCTCACCCAACTGCCGGTCATCTGCGCGAGCTCGACCAGGTGCGGCCGGATCTCACGCGCGCCGAGCGCGCAGTTCAGGCCCACACACCAGGGCTTCGCGTGCTCGATGGAGATGTAGAACGCGTCCAGCGTCTGGCCGGACAGCGTGCGGCCGCTGCGGTCGGTGATCGTCACCGAGATCATGAGCGGCAGGCGGATGCCCTTCGCGTCGGAGACCTCGTCGACGGCCACGAGCGCGGCCTTCGCGTTGAGCGTGTCGAAGATCGTCTCGACGAGGAGGATGTCGACGCCGCCGTCGATGAGTCCGCGCACCTGCTCGGCATAGGCCTCCTTCAGCTGGTCGAACGTGATCGCACGTGTCGCAGGGTTGTTCACGTCCGGCGATATCGACAGCGTGCGGTTCGCCGGCCCGATCGAGCCCGCCACGAATCGCGGCCGGTCGGGCGTCCGGGCGGTCCACTCGTCGGCGGCCTCGCGCGCCAGGCGCGCGGCGGCGAAGTTGATCTCGTGGATCAACGACTCCAGTGCGTAGTCGGCCTGCGACACGGCGTTGCCGTTGAAAGAGTTCGTCTCGATGATGTCCGCGCCGGCTTCGAGGTACTCGCGATGAATGCTGCCAATCACGTCCGGTCGCGTGAGCACCAGCACGTCGCTGTTGCCTTTGAGATCGTGCGAATGCGAGGCAAAGCGCTCGCCGCGGAAGTCGGCGTCGGTCAGCTTGTGTCGCTGAATCATCGTGCCCATCGCGCCGTCGAGAATCAGCAGGCGCTGGGCGAGCAGGCGGTCGAGTTGGTCAGTCTTGGTCATGGATCACACACTGGCTTGGGGCTCGGGCCTCGGGGCTCGGGGCCATTTATCACGAAGCCCTCTCCCCCGCGGCGATGAGCACGGTGAATGGGTCTCCCGCGCGCCTCGCGCCCACGCGCAGATTGACGCTGGTGAACCCCGCGCCTTCCATCAGGGTACGCAGACGCTCGTCGGAGAAGCCGAGCCAGCGGTCGCCCAGCTTCGCGCGAACCCAGGTCTCGCCGTGCTCGCGCAGTTCCAGCACGAGCAGCCGGCCGCCAGGCCGCAGGATGCGGGCGGCCTCGGCGAGCGCGTGGTCGGGATGTTCGGCGTGGTGCAGCGCCTGCGAGAACAACGCCAGATCGACTGAGGCGTCCTTGAGCGGCAGCTTCTCCAGCGCCCCGCGCCTCCAGGAGATGTTCTTCACCTTACGCCGCGCGGCAAGTGCCTTCGCCCGACCCAGCACCTCTGCGGACTGATCGACCGCCACGACGCGCCTGGCCCAGCGCGCCGCCTCCACCGTGAGGTAGCCTTCGCCGCAGCCCAGGTCGGCCACGTCCATCGCCGGCAGCAGCAGCCCGATCGCGCGCGACCAGGCCGCCCAGCTTCGACCCGGCACGAGCTGACGGCGTTCGTCGCCATGCTGAGAGAAGCTCTCGCGGCGCACCCGCCTCACCTCCGCCAGCCGGGCGTCGTCTGCGCGCGTCTCCGGGCTGTTGCGAGTGAACTCCTGCCGGAGCCACGCCCACAAGGCCGCCCGGTCACCGGCACCGTCGGCGGCCTCGGGCGACAGCCGGTACCACGCGAACGCGCCCGAGCGCTCCTCGGAAACCAGGCCCGCCTCGCGCAGCAGGGCCAGGTGCCGTGAGACTCCCGACTGCGCGACCCCGAGCACGCTGGTCAGCTCCGACACGTTCAGCGTCTCCTGGGCCAGGAGGCGCAGAAGGCGCAACCGGGTGCTGTCACCGAGCAGCCGGAGCAGGGAGGCGGCATCCACATCTACGAATCTATATGTAGTGATGCAGTAATGGCAAGAGCAGGACGGGTGCGGAGGGCACCCCGTAGAATTCCACATGGCCGCTTCCTCCTCGGCGTCGCCCGATGGCCCCACGCTCGTGCTCGCGCACGGCGCGGGAGCGGGCCGCGATCATCCGTGGATGCGCCGCATGGCCGAAGGGTTGATCGCCCGCGGGGTGAACGTGATCACGTTCAACTTCCCGTACAAAGAGGCGGGCCGGCGGCTGCCGGATCCGGGCGCGGTGCTCGAGCAGACCTTCGCGGAAGCATGGCGGGCCGCCGCGGTCAGCGCTCGCGGACCGATGTTCGCGGGCGGCAAGTCGATGGGCGGGCGGATCGCGTCGCAGGCAGCGGCGAAGGGCCTGTTCGATCCTCCGCCGACCGGTCTCGTGTGCTTCGGCTATCCCCTGCATCCGCCAGGAAGGCCATCCCAGCGGCGCGATCGGCACTTGCCGCTCGTCACGGCGCCGATCCTCTTTCTCCATGGCACCCGCGACCCGTTCGGGACGCCTGACGAGATGCGCGAACTCGCGGGCACATTGGAATCCGCCACACTCGAGATCATCGATGGCGGCGATCACTCGCTCGTCGCACCGAAGAAGCAGGATCCGTCGGGAGCTTCTGTCGAACGCGCGCTGGACGTGGCCGCGGCCTGGATTACGCGCCTGTCGTCGTCCGCTCTAGCCACGTCCCGACCGCCTGCCTGAATTCGTCGGTGAACTCGTGACCGCCGTCGAAACGGAGCACGTCGTGCGTGACCCCGCGCGACTGGAGTAAGGCGACGTCGGATTCCACGCGCGCTCCGTACCAGGCGTCTCGGTCGCCGCACCCGATCAGCACGGGCGGCCAGTTGGCGGACTCGACGTTGCGCACGTCGGGAGGAATGTCGCCGCCGAGCAGGATGAGCCCCGCGGCACGGCGCGCGCCGCGCACGGCCGCGCGCGCGGCCATCGACGCGCCTTGTGAGAATCCCACGTAGACGATGCGAGGGGACGAAGCCGCAGGCTCCACGAGATGGCCGCCGGATTCCGAATCGCCGGCGATCTCGTCGACAGCCGCGTCCACGTACGCGATGTTGTCGAGAATGGCCTGCTCCCGGTCCTGGCGCGTCATCCAGCTCGCGACCACGCGCTGTTCCCCGCGCGAGTAGAACCGATGCAGGGCCTGAATCGCGGCGAGGCGCCAGCGCGACGAGCCGGGCAGCCGGCGGACTTCGTCGAGCATCTCCTCCGCGCTCTGGGCGTAGCCGTGGAACCCGACGATCAGGCCTGAAAACACATCGGCCGCGTCCTCCACGAGGACGCGGCCGTGTGTGACAGTCTCGATCGAGATCGTGCGCAACGGACCTACTTCACGGGCGCTGGCACGATCAGTGCGACGCCGAGCGGCTTGAGCGCCTGACTCAGGGTCATCGCCTTGATCAGGAAGCCGTTGGCGTCCGTAATGGCTCGCGGCAACTGCAACCTCACGTCGTTGTACTGCCGCAGGAGCGAGTCGCTGGGCGTGTCCTGGAACGACAGCATCTGGCCCTTCACTCCGCCAGCGCGCGCCAGGAGATCCGCGGGATTGGCCGCGGCACCGCCACCACCGAAGCCGCCGCCGCCGCCGCGTCCACCGCCGCCACCGCCCGCTTGCGGCGGCACGCCGAACTTCACGCGCACGGCCTCAAACTCCTTGTTGGCGGCGTCGAACTGGGCCTTCACGGCCGCCGGCACGTTGGACATGCCCTGGATCTTGCCGGCGATGTCGGTCATCTGCGGATAGAGCTGGTTGAGCGCGCTCGCGACTTCGGTGCCGCGGCGCTGCATGTCGTGCAGATCCATCACCGTGTCGAAGTAGCGCTTGGCCTGCACGTCGGTCATCTGCACCGACGGATCGGCCGTCACTCTGATGGGCTTCGTGTCGACGACCTTGCCGCCGACCATCATCACGACGTTGTAGGTGCCGGGATAGACGAGCGGCCCTTGCGCGCCGCCGCCACCACCAAACCCGCCGCCGCCACCGCCACCGCCGCAGGGGTTGAACGGGTCAACGCCCGACGGGGGCAGCGGCGTCGGGATGCCCGTGAGGCCTCCACCCGGCCCGGCGCCCGCACCACCACGTCCTGCCTGCGCGGCTCCGCCGCCGCCTCCGCCGGCCCGGCCGCCCCCCGGTGCCCCTGGCGCACCAGCCGCGCCCGCGCCCGGACCTCCTATGGCGGGAATCGGCTGGACCCGCATGTCCCAACAGATCGTCTGGATCCCGGCCTGATTGCGGTTGGCCGGGACGGCGAGATTGCGGATGTCGCGGCCGGTCGCGTCGGTGATCTTGAACTGCAGATCCTGCACCGGGCGCTTCAGGTGGAACTGAATCACCGCGTCGGTCGGCGGATTCTCACCGAGGAAGAACTGGTGGCCCCAGAACTCGTCGTTCTGGTTGTCCCACATGCGGAACTGCATGGCGGCGGGCACGGAGAACAGCTTCGCGTCTGCGCTCACGGCCTGCGCCGCCGCGTACTCCTGAATCGGCTCGAGGTGATCGAGGACCCACAGCGCCCGGCCGTGCGTGCCGATGATGAGCGCGTTGTCGCGCGGATGGATCACCATCTCGTCGATCCGCACCGTCGGGAAGTTACGGCCCTTCAACTGGCGCCAGGCCCGTCCTCGGTCGAGCGTGACGAACAGACCGTTCTCCGTGCCGAGGTACAGCACATCCGCGTTCTTCGTGTCCTCGAGGAGCGTGCGCACGACGACGCCCTTCAGGTTCGCGTTGATCTGCCTGAACGTGGCGCCCATGTCCGTGCTGGCCCAGATGTACGTGTTGAGGTCCCCCTCGCGATGGCCGTCGACGGTGACGTAGACGGTGTTGGCATCGAACCGCGACGGCACGACTTCCGACACGTAGCCCCACTTCGGGAACCCGGGCAGCCGGTCCGTGATCCGATCCCACGTCTTGCCGCCGTCCTTCGACATGCTCACGACCCCGTCGTCGGTGCCGGTGAAGTAGAGGCCGGGCTGTCGGGGTGACTCGGCCAGCGACACGATGGTCGGCCAGTTCGAGATGCCGTCGTTGCGCGACAGGCGCACCTCGGTGTTGCGCACGCCCATGATGTCGAGCTCGTTGCGATCGGTATTGGTCGTGAGGTCAGGGCTGATGACGGCCCACGAATCGCCGCGGTCGTTCGATCGGAAGACCTTGTTGGCCGCCGCGAGCAGCGCGCCGGTCTCGTGCTGCGAGAAGGTGATCGGCGTGTCCCAGTTCCAGCGGAACGGCAGGGCGCCTTCGGCGGGCGCCGGATTGGTGTTCTGGAAGTTCGGCCGGATGTTGCGCGCCTCACCGGTGACGCGGTTGCGCCGCTGGATGTTGCCATCCTGCGATTCGCTGTAGACGTAGCGCCCGTCGCGGGGGTCCTGGAGCACGACGAAGCCGTCGCCGCCCTGCACCTGGTACCAGTCGCTGTTCTTGATGCCGCGGGCGAACCGCGTCGCGCTCGGTCCGCACCAGTTGTAGTTGTCCTGCAGTCCTCCGCAGATGTTGTACGGCGTCTCCATGTCCACGCTCACGTGGTAGTAGAGCGCGAGCGGCAGGTTCGGCTGCTGGATCCAGGTGCGGCTCGTGTCGTAGGTGACCGAGACGCCGCCGTCGTGGCCAATCAACACGTGGTTCGTGCTCGCCGGATTGATCCAGATCGCGTGCACGTCGTCGTGCGTCGCGAACGCCGCGTCGGTGGCCATCGACTTCCCGCCGTCGTTCGTCATGTGCAGGCCCACGCCGCCCATGTAGACGCGATCGGGATTGTTGGGATCGATCCGCACCTGGCTGAAGTACATCGGACGCGGGTTGGCCGCACTCACGCGCCGCCACGTCGCGCCACCATCGTCGGACCGATAGAGTCCGCTCTGGCTGACGCCGCCGCCCCCGCGGCCCCCGCGGCCCCCGGCCGGTGGTGGAGGAGGCGCCGCCCCGGGCGGCGCGGGAAGCGCCTCGGCCTCGATCAGCGCGTACACCAGGTTCGCGCTGTTGCGATACACGTCCAGAGCGATCCGGCCCAACTGGCCCGTCGGCAGGGTCGCCGTCAGCCGCGTCCAGGTCTCGCCATGATCGGTCGACTTGAAGATTCCGCTGCCCGGACCGCCGCCATTGAAGCAGCACTGCGAGCGCTGCCGCTGATACATCGAGGCGTACATCACGTTGCGGTCCGTGGCCGCCATCACGAGGTCGTTGGCGCCGGTGCTCGCATCGCCCTTGAGCACGAGCTTCCACGTAGCGCCGCCGTCGGTCGTCTTGTAGACGCCCCGCTCGCCACCAGGTCCCCAGAGCGGACCGGTCGCGGCCACGAACACGATGTTGTTGTCCACCGGGTCGATGACGATGCGGTTGATGTGCCTGGACTCGCGGAGCCCCATGTGGCGCCACGTCCGGCCGCCATCGGTGGACTTGTAGACGCCGTCGCCCCACGAGCCGCTCTGGCGGTTGTTCGACTCGCCGGTACCCACCCACACGAGGTTCGGGTCCTTCTGCGACACCGTGACGTCGCCGATCGACATGTGGCCCAGGTCCTGGAACTGCGGCTCGTACATCGCGCCGCCGCTCGTGGTCTTCCACACGCCGCCATGCGCGGTCCCGACATAGTAGATGGCCGGATCCGGCTCGTACACGGCGAGGTCCGAAATGCGTCCGGACATCGACGCCGGCCCGATGGACCGGAAGTGCAGTCCGGCGAACTCATCGGCCACCGGAACCGACTGGCCGACCACGGACGATCCCGACATCGCGAGACCGACGACGACGGCCGACAGGGTGACGAAACGCAGGTGCCTCAGCATGGACCCTCCAGCAAAATGCCGCGAAATTATACCTACTACGCCCCATGGGACGGATCCGCTTCTGGGCGGACCCCGGATATGATCGGAGCGATGTCGACTGCTGCCGCCACCCGCCCTCGCAACCGGGCCGAGATCGACGACGCCTTCAAATGGGATCTCGGGGATATCTATCCCGACTGGACCGCCTGGGAAACCGCGCGCGCGGAACTGGAGCGCAGAATCGGCGAGTACGCCGCCCTCAAGGGCACCCTCGCCTCAGGTCCCGAACAACTGCTGGCCGCCTACCGGCTGAACGACGCCCTCGGCCAACTGGCGTACAAAGTCTACTTCTATCCGTCGCTCAAGTACGACGAGGACCAACGCGACAATCAAATTAACGCTCGACGCCAGCAGGTGCACGCGCTGATGGCGCGCTGGCAGCAGGCCACCTCCTGGGTGAGCCCGGAACTGCTGGCCATTCCCATCGAGACGGTCCGCTCGTGGATGGACGAGCATCCCGACCTCGGGCTGTATCGATTCGCCATCGAAGAGGTCTATCGCCAGCAGGAACACGTGCTGAACGAGCAGGGCGAAGCGCTGATGTCGCTGTCCGCCCGGTTATCGAGCGCGGCGAACGAGGCCTACCTCGCCCTCTCCACCGCCGACGCGAAGTTCCCCGAGATCACGCTCGGCACCGGCGAGAAGGTGACAATGAGCTACGGCCAGTACCGGGCCGTGCTCGCGACGAACCGCAGCCAGGAAGATCGACGTGCGGCATTCCTTGCGCACTACGGCACTTACGCGAGCAGCCTCAACACGTACGCAACGCTCTATCACGGCGTGTGCCAGCGGGACTGGTTCCACGCGCGCGCGCGGGGCTACAAGACCACGCTCGACGCGGCGTTGCACGGCAACGCGATCCCTCGATCGGTCGTGGACAACCTGATCGCGGCCACGCGAGCCGGCGTCGAGCCGCTGCGCCGCTATCATCGCCTTCGCCGCCGGGCCCTGAAGCTCGACAAGTACTTCCCCTACGACTTCTCCATCCCGATCATCGAATGGAATCGGCGCTACGCCTACAGCGACGTGCTCGAACCCATCGTCACGGCCGTGGCCCCGCTCGGCCCCGACTACCAGACACGCATGTGGCGCGGGTTTCGCGAGCGCTGGATCGACGTGTACGAGAACGACGGCAAGCGCAGCGGCGCCTACTCGGCGCCGGTGTACGGCGTCCACCCGTACATGCTCATGAACTGGGCAGACACACTCGACGACGTGTTCACGCTGGCCCACGAGATGGGCCACTCGATGCACACGATGCTGTCGCACGAGCGGCAGCCGTTCGTGTACTCGGACTACACGATCTTCGTGGCCGAAGTCCCTTCCACGCTGAGCGAGGCGCTCCTGCTCGAGCACCTCCTGGAACGGGCCACCGACCGCGACGAGCAGGTCGTGCTGCTGCAACACGCGATCGACAACATCACCGCGACGTTCTACACGCAGGTCCTCTTCGCCGACTTCGAGCTCGCGGCGCACGAGCTGGTCGAGCGCGACGAGCCCATCACCGCCGATGTCCTGAGCGCCCTGTACAAGGAACGGTTCGACGCGTACTACGCCGACGCCGTGGACATGGAAGATCTCACGCCCATCACGTGGGCACGCATCCCGCACTTCTTCAACACGCCGTACTACGTCTATCAGTACGCGACGTGCTTCGCGTCGGCCGCCAAGCTCGCGCGCGAGATCACCGAAGGCCCGGCCGATGCGCGCGAGGAGGCACGGACGCGATACCTGGCCCTGCTCGGCACCGGCGGCAGCGATCACCCGATGACGCTCCTGCGTCACGCCGGTGTTGACCTGTCCGAACCGTCGACGGTCAAGGCCGTCGTCGATCAGCTGGATGGGCTGGTCCAACGTCTCGAAGGGTTGATCTAGCGCTCGTTGACATCGATTTGGTCGACCGCCCGCTTCCTGGTCGGTTAGTGCTGTCCAAAGAGTCCCAAAGAGTCCCAAACCGCCGTGTTGGATCCAGAAATCCGGATAGCCGGATCCGCGCGCGTCCTCAGAAGTCACCTCAACGGACGACGTCCCCGTAAACGATTGATTGATAAGCCCCAGAGGCATGCGTCCCGACCAGCCTTCGTGGCTGCCCGATACGGCACGGCATTTCCTTATGTGACAGCCACACTGCCATGGGTATCCTCGACAAGCTCAAGCCACAGCCCCGTTGGAAGCACGCGGACCCGGCCGTAAGGCTCGAAGCCGTCCGCGAGCTGGACGATGCCGCCGAGCTGGCGGCGCTTGCCGAATCCGACCCGGACGCACGGGTCAGGCGTGCGGCCATTCCCGGAACGGTCGACGCCGTCGTGCTGGGGAGGGTCGCCGATGGCGATGCCGACCCGGAGAATCGCGACCGGGCCGCCGATCGCCTGCTCGCGCTGGCGACGACGAGTGCCGACGATGCCGGTGCGCTCGAGGCCATCAGGGCGCTGAAAGACCCGCGCCGGCTGTCGGCCATCTCGCGCAGCGACGTGCCCGAGGCCGTTCGCGCGGAGGCGTTGGCCGGCACGAGCGACGAGCGCGCGCTGGGCGGAATCGCGCGGCATGCCAAGCACGAAGCCACGGCGGCCGCCGCGCTCCAGCGCATTACCGATCGGGACGAACTCATCGACGTGGCGCAGAACAGCGACCACAAGGATGTCGCCCTCGGCGCGTTCGAACGTCTGATTTTGCCGGCGCCGGACGTCGCCTTGCTGCGCACTATCGAGGCGCGTGGCCAGCAGAAGGCCGTGAGCCGTCGCGCGCGGGCGCTGATGCAGGAAATCGAAGCCGCCGAAGCGGCACGCCGGGCCGCGGCGGAGGAACGGCGGCGCCGTGAAGTCGCTGCGTGCGACGCCATCGAGCGAGCCGCGGACCTGACCGATCCGAAGATGGCGCGAGCGGAATTGGCCCGCGCGACGGAGGTCTGGCAGTCGCTCGAGGTCACCGACTCCAACCTGATCGAACGATTCGCCCAGAGCACGGCGAAGGCGAGTGCTGCCATCGTCGCGCGGGAGCGCGAGGCCGAAGAGGCCGAAGAGCGGGCGCGCCAGCGCGCCGAGGCTATCGCGACGCGCGATGCGCTTTGTCTCCGCGTGGAAACGCTCGACGGCGACGACGTGCTCGCGCAACTGGTTCCGATCGAAGAAGAGTGGCGATCGCTCACGCCGCTGGTGGGTAATGGCCCGGAGGCCGACCGACTGGCTGAGCGATTCGCCCTGGCGGTGGCTGCGTGCCGGAAGCGGCACGAGCTGGGAGCCGCGCTGGCCGAGTCTCGCGCGTCCTACGAGGCGCTCGTGATCGAAGCCGAAGGCCTGTTGTCTCAGGACGACACGGCCCAGGCGGCCGCGCGCTGGCAGACCCTCAGCCGCGAGGCACGCGGCCACGCCTCGACCCTTGCCCAGGCGTCGCGTCCGACGCCGGAGCTCGACGCCCGTCTCGCCGCGGTGGGTGAAGCGTTCACCGCCCGCGAAGCCGCCCGGGAAGCCGCGCGCCAGGAGAGCCTGGCCAAGGCTCAGCAGCACGCGCTGGCTCTCGTCCAGCGTCTGGGCGAACGCGCTCGACGCGCCTCGGAGGCCGACACCATTACGCTGCGGGAAGGCGATCGCCTGATGCGCGACATCAGCTCCGGGCTGGACGAAGCCTCGAGAGTCGAGGCGACCCGCGAGATCGCCGACGCCGTTGCCACGCTTCGCGGCCTGCAGGAGAAAGTCGCGCCACGGGTACGCGAGCTGCGCGAGATGGACGAATGGCGCCGCTTCGCGAACGCGCAGCGCCAGGAGCAGCTCATCGCGATGGCGGAGGCCATCGTGGCGTCACTCAAGGCCGACGTGGAGGCCAACAAGGAATCGGACCTGGCCGCAACGGCACGGGCCCTGCGCGAGCTGCACACCAAGTGGCAGGAGGTGGCCGAGGCCCCGCGCAACTCGGCGCAGCGGTTATGGGATCGCTTCCGCACGGCGACCGACTTCATCCGCGCGCGCTGCGAGGGCTACTTCGCGAAGATGCGCGAGGAGCGGGAGACCAACCTCCAGGCCAAGGCGACGCTCGTAGAGGAAGCCGAGGCCCTTGCGACGTCCACCGACTGGGCGCGTGCGACCACCCGGTTCCAGGAGCTACAGAAGGCCTGGCAGGAAAGCGGGTCCGCGCCGCGAGAAGCCTTGCGGGAGCTGTCGCAGCGATTCCGGACCGCGTCGAACACGTTCTTCGCCCGGCGCCGCGAGGATCTCGCCACGCGCAAGAAGACCTGGAGCGACAACCTCGCGAAGAAGGAAGCGCTCTGCGCCCGTGCCGAGGTGCTGGCCGAATCCACCGACTGGGATGCCGCCGCGTCGGAGATGAAACGGCTGCAGGCCGAGTGGAAGACGATCGGGCCGATCCGCCGCAACAAGTCCGAGGAAGTGTGGAGTCGCTTCCGCGCGGCAGCCGACTCGTTCTTCGAGCGCTTCCACAACCGCCATCAGATCGCCCTGGCGGGCAAACTGGCTGAGCGCGAAGTGCTGGTCGTGGAGCTCGAGACGATCGCGGGAGCGGAGGACGGTTCGCTGCCAGGCGATCTCACCGAGCGGGTGCAGCAGCTCCGCACCACGTGGAATCGCAGCGTGCCCATCCCGACGGCCGAGGCCAAAGCCCTCGCCGATCGCTGGCAGTCGGCGCTCGCGCGCATCGTGCAACGCAGCGCGGACTCGTTCAGGGGAACGGAGCTGGATCCGGACGCCGTGCGCCAGCGCATGGAGAAACTGGTCGCGCGCGTCGAGTCGCATCTGGCCGACATCAAGGAAACGCCCGACGGTCTCTCGGCCACCGAGATGCTGGCTGCGCGCCTGCGCTCCGCTCTTGCGAGCAATGCCATGGGCGGGCGCGGCGGCGACGACGCGAAGTGGCGAGCAGCGGCGGATGCGGTGAAGGATGCTCAGGCCGCGTGGCAGCGGATGAGCCCCATCGCCGGACCA
>Ga0105106_10002230_pt1 | contig 13954 bp, 10 predicted proteins | sample PPLLaktember2015_5_FD_79109 | JGI IMG/M metagenome (GOLD analysis project Ga0105106, IMG submission 79109) | Freshwater sediment microbial communities from Prairie Pothole Lake near Jamestown, North Dakota, USA - PPLs Lake P8 Core (1) Depth... | ecosystem: Environmental > Aquatic > Freshwater >...
CGGGGTGCTCCAGATCTTAATACGCAAATCAACTCCCTTTCAACAAAATATGGAATGAACGTGATCTTCTCCACCCACGATGTTGCACTCGTACCTGAAATAGCGGATTACATCTATGTCATGGATAAAGGACGGGTTGTGGCAAGCGGAACCGTTGATGAAATATTTGTTCAGCCTGAAATGCTTAAATCCGTGCGACTTGATGTGCCTGTGCTTCCCAAACTCCTTAAAACACTCAGGGAGAGTGGAGTGGAGGTATCCATGGCCTATACCTATGCAGAAACAGAAAAATCCCTGCTCCGGGCTTTTGGCAAACAATCATGATTGAAGACCTTTTCCAGATAGAACGGGATGCATACCGGAACAGTGTTATCCATCGTCTCGATGCCCGGGTAAAAATCGTACTTACCTTTGCTGCCATTATCGCCCTTGTTGCAGTACCATATTCCACTATGATATATACGGTGGGGGCAATTTTTTTTGCATTTTTTTTCCTGCTCTGGTGCTGTACCCGCCTGTCACCTTTAATCTATGTAAAACGCGTCTTCTCCATAGTTCCTCTCTGGGGCACGATCATCTTCTTCCAGATATTTTTAAAAAACAAGTATTACACTGATTACCAGGTGATTATGAGCCTTCCGCTGGGCATTAACGTCTATGCCGAATCGATCGAATTTGCAGTAATCCTTCTTGTAAAATTTTTCATCTGCATCTCTTTTATTATCCTGCTCTCCTCAACGACAAAGATGCATGACCTGCTTGAGGGTGCAGCGCGTCTTGGACTCCCTGCTGAGTTTGCACTTGCACTGGGCATGATGATCCGTTACCTGTTTGTGTTCGGGTATATGTACCGGAAGATCAACGAAACCTTAAAGACCAGATGTTTTGATGCATTCGACCGTCATCTCTCCTACCGTTACCGGCTCCGGCAGCTGGGATATACCATAGGAACCATGTTCATCCGCTCATACGAACAGGGTGAGCGTGTCTATACCAGTATGCTCTGCCGGGGATACGGCAGGGAGAGTTATCTCTTTGTTGCTAAAAAACCCATAAAAGCATCTGAATGGGCCTTTCTTTCTCTCTCCCTGATATTCATCACAGCCATTCCGCTGGTGGTATGGGTGACTGCGTTCCGCATTTTTTAAAACCCAGTACTTTTTTAGCCTGCGTAGCCATGGAGTAATCATGGAATATCCGTTTGGCCATGGGTTCATCACAAGCATCATGCTGATTGCCCGTCATTTTGCACTGCCTCCTGATCAGGCATGGTTCGGTGCCGGCGATCACGTGGAGGGGCTTGTGGTACCCGAGAAGTTCAAAGGCACTGAGGTTGAAGTGATAACGACGCTATTGAGAAAAAAGGTCATCTGGCACCAGCCGGGAAATATGGATAAGGAAGAAGCCCGTGACGTCGTCCTGACCCTGAACCGGCTCGTGATCGCAATTGACCATGAGCTTGGCATTCCGGACGCATCGGTTGGGGAGTTCCGCTAACCGCCAAATCCTTTTTATACCCGGACCCGTTTTTTACGCCTATACTTTAAGTCTTCAGACAACCAATAATTATTGTGATTTCTTTATCGTATTTTTTTCATTTTTACAACGGAGGTTTTCCTTGACTGAAACATATGATGCATCCCATATCACCGTGCTTGAAGGACTTACTCCGGTCCGTGAGCGTCCCGCCATGTACATCGGGAGTACTGACACCCGGGGACTTCACCACCTTGTCTATGAGGTGGTGGACAATTCCATTGACGAGGCCTTGGCCGGCTATTGCACCCTTATTGATGTAACGATAAACAAGGACGGATCACTCTCGGTTGTCGACAACGGGCGGGGTATTCCTGTCGATACGATGGAAAAGAACCATAAAAGCGCTCTCGAGGTCGTACTCACGGTCCTGCATGCCGGGGGGAAATTCGATAAAGAGACATACCAGGTTTCCGGGGGCCTTCACGGCGTTGGTGTTTCCGTGGTCAACGCGCTGTCCAACTGGCTTTCCGCCCGCGTGTACCGCAACGGTAATATGTATGAAATGCGGTTCAGCCAGGGAAAACCAACCAGCCCGCTTTCATCCCACAAAGAAACCCTCCCGGAAATGATCGCCCGTTACCAGCTGTGGTTTGGCAGCCCGGTCGTATTCAGGCGCACGAATACCACTGGACAGGATAATGCGGAAACAGATGAAGAAGACCGGCAGGCATTTCTCGCACAGTACGGGGCAAAGATGACCGGTACCATCATCCAGTTTGTTCCGGATGCGACAATTTTCGAGACCACAACCTTCGATTACGACATCCTGGCCCACCGTCTGAGAGAGCTGGCATTTCTCAATGCCGGGCTGACCATCAGAATATCTGACGAACGCAGTGGTGACCAGGCCACGTACTGCTATGCAGGGGGACTTTCTGAGTTTGTAAAATATTTAAACGAGGGTTCGGAATGCCTGCACCCGACTCCTATTGATATTTCAAAGAAAGATACGGAAAACAAGCTCGAACTAGAAGTGGCAATGCAGTACACATCTGCTTATGATGAAAAGATTTACGCGTATGTCAATTCGGTGAACACCCGCGAAGGCGGGACACATCTTGAAGGCTTCCGCAGTGCCATCACGCGGGCCATCAATACCGTTGCCCGGAGAAACGGGCTGATCAAGGAAAATTCAACACTGACCCTTCGCGGCGAGGATGTGAGGGAAGGGCTCACGTCAGTAGTATCGGTGAAGATGGCCAATCCCCAGTTTGAGGGACAGACCAAGATGCGCCTCGGAAACAGCAGCGTGAAAGGTATCGTCGATTCACTGGTCTATGCCGCTCTTACTGAGTATTTCGATGAAAACCCGAAAGTACTCCAGATTATCATCGAAAAAGCACTTTCTGCAGCAAAAGCCCGTGAAGCAGCACGAAATGCACGGGATCTTGCCCGGCGGAAAAGTTCACTGGAGAGCAGCGGTCTTCCCGGAAAACTTGCTGACTGTTCGGAACGCGATCCTGCAAAGAGTGAGATCTATATCGTGGAAGGGGATTCTGCCGGCGGTTCCGCCAAAGGAGGACGCGACCGGAAGTTCCAGGCCATCCTCCCGCTGCGGGGCAAGATCCTCAACGTGGAGAAGGCCGGAGAACACCAGATCCTGAAGAACGCGGAAATTCAGACACTGATCTCAGCCATCGGCACGGGTATCGGTGAGAAGTTCGATCCCGAACGCGCCCGGTATCACCACATCGTAATAATGACCGATGCGGATGTGGACGGAGCCCATATACGGACACTCCTCCTGACATTCTTCTACCGGTATATGCTGAAACTCATCGAGGCGGGATATGTCTATATCGCCCAGCCCCCCCTCTTCCGCGTCGCGAAAGGAAAGGAGGAGAAATACGTCTATACCGAAGAGGAGATGCAGAAGGTGTCAGCTCTGTTCGGAGACAAAGGCGTTTCCGTCCAGCGCTATAAGGGTCTGGGTGAGATGAACGCCCACCAGCTCTGGGAAACCACCATGAACCCCGAACACCGCGTCTTCCGGCAGGTAAATATCGAGGATGCGATGGAAGCCAATGAGATCTTCAAGACGCTGATGGGAAAAGATGTTGAGATACGGAAAAATTTCATCGTCCGTCATGCCAGGGAGGTGACAAACCTTGACATCTGATACCACCCCTCCTGCCAGCGGTCCCCGGACACACCGTGTCGAGCCTATCAGTATCGAGCACGAGATGAAGACCTCGTATATCAACTACGCGATGAGCGTGATCATCGGCCGTGCGATCCCTGATGTCCGTGACGGTCTCAAGCCGGTGCACCGCCGTTCCCTCTATGCGATGTGGGAGATGGGCAACACCAGCGACAAACCTACCAAAAAGAGCGCAAGAGTTGTCGGTGATGTAATGGGTAAGTACCATCCCCACGGGGATGCTTCCATCTACGACACGATAGTCAAGATGGCCCAGCCTTTCTCCTACCGGCACATGCTGGTGCAGGGGCAGGGAAACTTCGGTTCGGTTGACGGAGATGCAGCCGCTGCAAGCCGTTATACAGAAGTCAGGCTCGAAAAGTATGCCGAAGCTCTGCTTGAAGATCTCGACAAGGAAACGGTGACGTTCATTCCCAACTATGACGAGTCACTCAGGGAACCGACCGTACTCCCTGCACGGATTCCCAACCTGCTCGTCAACGGAACTGACGGAATCGCAGTGGGTATGGCGACCAGGATGCCCCCGCACAACCTGCGGGAAGTCTGTTCGGCAGTCACCCACTATCTGGACAACCCGGAGATCACCGTTGAAGACCTCCTGCGTATCATGCCCGGCCCCGACTTCCCCACGGGAGGGATCCTGATGGGAGTCGAGGGAGTCAGGAATATCTATAGTACCGGTCAGGGGCGGGTGATCGTCCGTGGTGTCGCCACGATAGAAGAGTCCGAAGGGGGCAATCGTGGCGATCGGATCCTGGTCACTGAACTCCCGTATCAGGTGAACAAGGCACAGTGGATTACAAACATCGCCGAGATGGTCAAGGATAAGAAGATCGATGGGATCTCGGATATCCGCGATGAATCCGACAAGGACGGCATCCGCGTTGTCTTTGAACTTCGCAAGGGGACCATGTCTCCGGTCATCTTAAATAATCTCTACAAGAACACGGCACTGGAATCAAGTTTCTGGGCTTCCAATCTTGCAATTGTCGACGGCCAGCCCAAAATCCTCAACCTGCACGGGCTTCTTTCGAACTTTATCCACCACCGTATTGAGGTTATCCGTCGCAGATCAGAGTTCGACTTAAAGAAGGCGATGGAGAAAGTCCATATCTTAAACGGTCTCCTCATTGCACTCTCAAGGATCGATGCAATCATCAAAGCAATCCGCGCTTCCGATACCGTGGACACTGCCCGGAGCGCCCTTATTGCCCAGTTCGGGCTTGACGAACCACAGGCAAATGCCATTCTCCAGATGCAGCTCCGCCGCCTCGCAGCGCTCGAACAGCAGAAGATTAATGATGAGAAGATGGGGCTCGAAACAGAGATAACCCGGCTTACTACTCTCCTGTCAAGTGAGGCAAATATCAAAGACGAGATCCGGCGCGAGACCGAAGAGATTGCTCAGAAGTTTGGCGATGCCCGCAGGACACAGATCGCACTCGACACCAGCGATCTCTCCTCGGAAGACCTGATAGAGGACAAGAACGTGCTCGTCTCGATCACGACCGCGAATTACATCAAGAGAATCGATCTTGACACCTACCGCAAACAGAGGCGGGGGGGTCACGGCATCACCGGCATGACCACAAAGGACGAGGATTTTGTCGAATCGGTGTTTGTCGCCGGTATGAAGGATTACCTCCTCTGTTTCACGAACCTTGGCAGGGTGTACTGGCTCAAGGTCTACCAGATCCCGGAGAGTTCGCGTGCGGCAAAGGGCAAACCGATTGTCAACCTCCTCAACTTAAAAGACGAGATCGTGACAACGGTCATCCCCATCCGCGAATTCAGGGAAGACCGGTTCTTGTTGTTCGCCACACGCTTCGGTCAGGCCATCAAGATCCGGCTGAATGAGTTTTCAAATCCCCGTTCGGTCGGGACGAATGCCATTAAGATCCGGGAGAAAGACCAGCTCGTGGATGTGATCCTGACCGATGGTACCAAAGAGATCATCCTGACCAGCCGGTTCGGACAGAGCCTGCGGTTCCATGAAGAAACCGTGCGGACGGTCGGGCGTGGCGCACAGGGTGTCCGCGGTATGAAGATGCGGGGGGAGGATACTGTTGTCGCAGTCACGCTGGTGGAAAAAGATCATCTGCTCACCATCTCCGATGTTGGCTTTGGCAAGCGGACGGAATTTGATGATTTCCGCGGGCATGGAAGGGGGACCATGGGAGTCCGGAATATGCAGCTTGAGCGGGATGCCGTAATTATTGAATCCCGTGCAGTCTCGGACAGTGACGAGATCATTGTGATGACTGCCGAAGGGATTGTTATGCGTACTCCGGTAAGCGAGATACGGATCATCGGACGCGGGACAAAGGGTGTCAGGACCATCCGGCTTGATGAAAAAGACCGGGTCGTCGGGGTGGCCGTTGTCCAGCCAGAGATTGAAACTGTGCCGGAGAATAATACCCTTCCTGAACCGGGTAGTGAAGAACCGGACAATCCTGCACCGGTACCCTGATACCCTTTTTCTGCACTTTTTTTTTGGTTTTGGCACGAGGGATAAAAAATATTACCGTTTCAGCGTAAGCAGCGCCACAAGTATACACAGGATCGCTGATACCACCATAATCCTGCTGATGGATAGGGCCAGAAGAGCCGGGTCCGCGTCCAGCACCGCGCCATGATACCCTTCACTCCCGAGCTGGAAGGTCAGGAGGATACTCCCGAACGATACACCGAGCGCCATTCCAAGGTTCCTGCCGGTAGCAGTAACACTGGATGCAACCGCCATGTGCTGCCGGGGAAGCGCACTCATGATCGTCGTATTATTCGGGCTCTGGAATAAGCCTACGCCGATACCAAACAGGACAAATGCAAAGAGCATCCCCGGTACCTGCCGGGTTATCGCACAGTACGCCAGCATCAGAAAGGCAAGGGAAGTGATCAGCATTCCCGCTGACGAAAAATTGCGTTTTGGATACCGGTCATAGAGAGCTCCCGCTGCAGGTGCCACAATTACCATCACAGCCGGGTTGATCAAAAAGACCAGTCCTACCTGGGAAGGGTAATAACCGAGCACCCCCTCAAAATAAAAAGGTCCGACAACTGCCATCATAAAATTTGCAGTAAATACCAGAACAAGTCCGATCACCGGCAAAAGAAACATCCGGTTCGAAAACAGGGAGAGATTGAGGAGGGGAGCAGGGCATCTTTTTTCATGCCAGACAAAGAATCCGAGCGATGCGAAAAAAACCATGCCCTCCACAATAATTACGGGTGTGATCGCGAGATCGGCGGAAAGGTTACCGAGCACGAGAATGAGAGAGACGAAGGTCCCAACCATCGCCAGAGATCCATGGATATCCAGCGTAAGGGCAGGGTGGTCCCGTGAACCGAACTGGAGGAACTTCAGTGCCGCAATGATGAGCAGCATGCCAAGCGGTATGTTAATAAAAAAGATATATTCCCAGCCCAGTGAATCCACAATAAATCCACCAAGGACAGGACCCGCAATACTTCCGATTGCAACCGTGGAACCAAGGTACCCCATTGCCCGGCCCCGCTCAGAGGCCGGCGTCGTGGCAAAGATAAGGGCCGAGGAAATGGAAAAGAGCATAGCCGCTCCCGAAGCCTGCAGGATCCTGAAAAAGATCAGGGAAGGCAGGTTTGCTGAAAGGCCACAGGCGAGCGAACTTGCGGTAAAGATGCAGATACCGACAAAAAAAAGCCGGGCACGGCCTATATAATCGGAAAGCTGGCCAAACACCAGCAGGAGGCTTGTCATCGTGATGAGATACGCGGTAATAGTCCACTGGGTGTCGGCAAGGTCTGTTGAATAATGGCGTGTTATCGACGGTAAGGCAATATTTACAACGGTGCCATCGATAACGGCCATGAGGACAGCAAAAAGTACAATGAACAGAACAGCATAACGGTGTCCGTAGGGTGACGATTCATCCTGTTTCATGGCATCTGATGACCGGAACGTATTCACCGCAGATCTTAATGATGTGCGCTTGTAACTGGCTTAATTGTGATCCAGACCTGCCATCATGCAGATAAATCCGGTCAATGCCAAAAAAGATTGGTTTTTTTAGCCGGAACCAATAAGAGATGGTGTAGGGTGATCCAATGTTTCAGAAAATCATGACAGTTACGTCTGCCGGTGAAGGTGATATCATTGATATCACCCCCGAGGTAAAAAAAATTGTCCGGGAAAGCAGGATACAGCACGGGATTGTCCACCTGTTCGTCCAGCACTCCACCGCAGCCCTGACAACCATTGAGTTTGAGCCGGGAGTGCTCCGGGATCTTAAACGGGCACTCTCTGTCCTCGCCCCGGATAATGCTGAATATGCACATAATGCCCGGTGGGGGGATGGAAACGGTCGTTCACATGTCAAGGCGGCTCTGGTAGGACCATCACTCACCATACCCCTTGAAGAGGGCAACCTGTTATGCGGGACATGGCAGCAGATTGTTCTTCTCGAACTTGATGTCAATGCAGGGAGAGCGCGGAAGATCATATGCACAGTTATGGGAGATCAGCAATAGTCTGGATTCAGACAGGTTCATGGAGTCGTGAAGGTTCCGGAAGGATTTTTATTCCTGCAGACCCTGCGGTGTTCCTTTCCGGTGCTTCCTCTCCATGGCCGCGAAACGGGATTACTCAATGATCGAGAGGTAGAGTGCGGCTGCGACAAACAGATATCCGCAAATCCTCAGAAGTACAAAAGTAATTTCGGGAAACAGGGTAAGCCCGAGTAATGTATTCAGGTGTGATAACCCGAACATTCCAAACGCTGTGCCAATAAACAGTGCACCAATGGTTCCCCGTTTCCGGTATACCAGGTATCCCAGCAGAAGGATAACCACAGACAGGATGAGGTTAATGAGGACAACCGGATCAGGTACAAATGCCATGGTTTTTTTCCACCGGATTTCCTCTTGGTGCAAAAGTGTATTAAAACTATCACACTGCGAAAAAAACCTACCTGGCTGAAGGATTGGATAGGGAATTTATTGTTAGTACAAATCAATTTATTGAATCCTTTACCATGGTAAACTATGAGTCTGGTGCTGAAAAATAAAATCGTCACACGGTGCAGCGAGCTGGACATTCCTCTCGTCGGTTTTGCCCCGGCTGAGCGGTGGGACACCCCGCTGTTTGATCCCTGGATTCCGGAAGCATTCCGTCCACGGTCAATTTTTCCCGAAACAAGGACGGTCATTGTTATCGGTTTACCCGTAAGCCTGCCTGTTGTGGAGACGGCCCCGTCAATCTACTACCATGAACTCTACCGGACGGTCAATACCCTGCTGGATACAAGCGGGTACCGCATCTCGCTGCTCCTGAATGCCGAAGGGTTCCCCTCCATCTGGGTGCCCCGGGACGGGTATGGTTCAATAAGCATCTTAAAAGAAAAACCCATCACATTTTTTTCACACCGCCATGCAGCATTTCTCGCCGGCCTGGGAAATTTTGGCATAAACAATATGCTCCTGACCGGAAAATTCGGACCACGGGTACGGTTCACCTCAGTTTTTACCTCGGCAGACATCCCCGCGGATCCGGTAGTTCAGCAGCCACTGTGTACATCATGCATGCAATGCGTAAACGCCTGTCCGGTTAAAGCACTTGATGGCAGGCACTACCCAGAGGGCTTAACTGACAAGAAATCCTGTGCCACGCGGTCTGAAGCGCTTTATAAGCGTTCTATTTCACCCTGTGGCCTGTGCATCAGGGTATGTCCGGTTGGTGAAGACAGGAAACTCTACTGCCGCGAAGATATGGCAATCTACACTGATGAGTCCGAAGAAAACGCTCGTTATCACCGGGCCTGGAAACATGTCAGGTCCTATGGAGGGAGATAAGGAATCACCATGTTCTCTCATCACTCCGAAAGAACAGGTTCACGGATCAATCCCGGTTCCCGGGAGGGGGAATACAAAGAAAAATGTTATAATACCAGCGCCAGTCCACCTGATTAATCAGATACAACCAGAGAACGTGTCCCTTTATGCTCTACAGAACAGTCCCAAAAACCGGTGATGAACTCTCGATTCTCGGGTTCGGTTATATGCGTCTGCCGAAAAAAAAAGGTGGCAGTATCGATGAAGAACGGGCCATACGACAATTGCGTTATGCAATCGACAGGGGCGTAAATTACGTTGACACTGCCCCGGCCTACCACCTTGGCAAAAGTGAGAAAATCCTTGCGCGGGCACTCTCTGACGGGTACCGGCAAAAAGTGCGGATTGCCACAAAACTCCCGCCCTGGTCAGTCCATTCGCGGGAGGACATGGACCGTATTCTTTCCTCACAACTGAACACCCTGAACACGGATCATATAGATTATTACCTCCTCCATAGTCTGACAAAAACCAGCTGGGAAAAAATGAAAAAACTGGGGGTCCTGGAGTTTATCGATGCGGTAAAAAATGCAGGTACGATAAAGAATGCCGGCTTCTCTTTCCATGGAGACACTGCAACATTCCGGGAGATCGTTGATTCCTATAACTGGGATTTCTGCCAGATCCAGTATAATTACCTCGATGAACACAACCAGGCTGGCACTGAAGGGCTGGAATATGCAGCAGAAAAACGTCTCGCGGTCATGATCATGGAACCTCTCCGTGGCGGCAACCTTGCCGGGCACGTACCGGATGAGATACAAAGGATCTGGGACGAATCCCCGATCAGGAGATCTCCGGCTGAATGGGCACTTCGCTGGGTCTGGAACCACCCGAAGGTTACTGTCGTATTGTCGGGTATGAATGAAGAGTCCCATATCGATGAAAACCTGCGGGTTGCCAGCGATGCTCTTCCCCGGTCACTGTCAGCTACTGAACTGGGAATTATCTCCCGGGCTCGCGATACCTACCAGCGCCTGATGAAAGTCAGCTGTACCGGGTGCGGGTATTGTATGCCCTGCCCGGCCGGTGTGGATATCCCGGGCTGTTTTTCCCTCTATAATGCGCACCATCTCTTCCCCCATGACCGGAGCGCAAAATTTCATTATTTCGGACGTCACGGGGGATTGCTTTCCGGTGTTTCGTATGCCGGGTTGTGCCGGCACTGTGGAAAATGCGTGAAAATCTGTCCCCAGCACCTGCCGATTCCTGACCGGCTCAGGGATGTTTCAAACGAAATGGAAGGGATGATGTCCGTGATCGTACCAGTACTGAGAGGCGGACTCTGGTGCATGGACACAATCGGGCGGCTGAGGCGTGTAATATCCCTGAATAAAACGCCGAAATAATCGAGCCTTTACCGGGCACTGTAACAAAAGAAAATTAAAAAAAACCCTGCAGATATCTGCACACCAATTTTATTCGCCCGGGTTTTTACCCTCCTTTTATGGTCTGCGGGATCTCTTTAAGGGATTTAACCAGGAAATATCCAACCACGCCAAAGGTAATAATCGGTGAGAGCCAGGACGGGATATGAAAACCGAAACTGTCAAGGATCATAATAATTCCCAAAAAGAAGATGGAATACATTGCGCCGTTTTTCAGATACCGGTATTTTTTGATAGTATCGACATTTCGCAGCGTTAGCTCCCGTACAACAAACGCTCCGATACCGTTGCCTATGAGGATGAGAGGTACTGCCATCGTGAAAGCAAACGCTCCGATAACCCCGTCAATGGAGAATGTGGCATCGATGACCTCAAGATAAAATATCTTGCTCATGTCCGACATACCGTTTGAATGGAGCATCTTTTCCTCTGCCTTTTCAGCGTTCTGACGGAAACCGTGGACGATGAAAAACGCGGTTGAGCCCACCACGGCACCGAATGCAATAAGGGGATCTTTTTCGAGTGAGAACCAGACAAGGAGAGTGAGCAGGACAGAGACAATGGCAAAGAACCAGACACCTTTTGAGGCAATATACCGCTCTCCCTTCAGGCCAAAATTTTTCTTTTCGAGGAACAGCCAGTTGAGGAAGAGGAACAGCAGGAATGTCCCACCCCCCATCAGGAGAATGGGAGCCGAATGTTCTATGGCTGTAAGCACGATCGGGTCACTTGAAAACGTGGCGGTGAAAGCTCCCAGTGGACTTAAAGACGGTGTGGACAACCACACGATAAGCCAGGGTAACAGTCCACGTATCGCAAAGACTGCAAAAATAAGTCCCCAGAGTAAAAACCAGCGTCGGGCCCGCTGACTCATCGTTGAAAGCACTTCGGCATTGATGATGGCGTTATCAATGCTGGTTATGGTCTCAAATAAAACCAGGCCGGCGATGATCAGGATAATGGAAAGATAGTCCATGAATCAGGAACATATAGGTGTTGTCTCTTAAAAAATATTCACTGCATGTACATGGTACATCCCCGGTGAGTTGTCGGGAAACCCGCTGGTGTGGCTATCGCGTGATTTTTCTGTACGGACAGGGTAACAGTGAATGATAAAAAAAATCTGCAAAAAGCCATTACCTCCCAATAAAGGTATTTAAGCATGATAACGACCGGTATATTTATTACGTTATTACAGAATGTAAATAGAGTGAATTAAGAGTCTGCTGAAGTGGGTTGCAGTGATTTCAGTCCTTTACATAGATAATGACCCGGTCCTCCTGGACACGGGAAAGCGTTTTCTGGAACGTGACCCGGATATCCGGGTAGAGACATCCCTTTTTACAACGGATGCCCTTCACCATCTCAAAACTTCTTCGTTTGATGCAATCGTTACCGAGTATGATTTGGCGGCAGCTGATGGGATGCACGTGCTCAGAACCATTCGGGAAAATCTCCCGAAAATCCCCTGTATTTTTTTTACCCATAAGAGCAGGGAAGAGATCATCATTGAAGCGTTCAAAAGCGGTGCAGACCATTATATCAAAAAAGGAGGAGATCAGAAATCCCAGTTCATCGAGCTGTCCCATGAAATACGCCGCGCTGTTGAATTCAGGGAAACTGAGCGGAAGGTAGCGCGTCTCAACCGCATCGATGCGATACTCCGGCGTATAAATGAGGCTGTAGTCCATCTCCATGACCGCGGGCAGCTGGCACAGGAAGTGTGCAAGATCCTGGTCCAGGAAGGGGGATTCGGGCTTGCATGGATAGGTTTTGAGGATCCAAAAAAACCCCGCATCGAAACGGTCTTTGCGAGCGGGGCTGTAGATGATTTCTTCGGCAAAATCAGAATGTTGTCTGATGATGTAAAAACCGGGCAGGGACCTTCTGTCACGACGATAAGAAAAGGAAAGTTTACGGTCTGTAATGATATCCAGGCGGTTCCTGACACCCAGATGTGGGAAGCAGATGCCATACGCAAAGGTTTCCAGTCCGTAGCGGCATTTCCGATAAGCACCGGTAAAACCACCCATGGTGCAATTACGGTTTACTCGGGTGAGAGAAATTTTTTTACCGAGCCGGAAATCCGGTTGCTCAATGGTATTTCCGAGGAGATCTCCTATGCACTCAGAGCAATAGAGATGGAGGAGATCCACCGGCAGGTAGAAGGTGAACTGCAACTATCGGAGCACCGGCTGATCGAGATCATCAATTTCCTCCCTGAAGCGACATTTGCCACAGATACAGACGGCACGATAATAATCTGGAATAAAGCAATGGAGAAACTCACGGCGGTCAGTGCCGAGCAGGTAATCGGCCTGGGCAATTACGAATATTCTTTAAAAATCCTGGGCGAACGAATCCCGGGTCTCCTTGATCTGGTTTTTGCTCCTGATGCAGAAATCGAAAAATTTCATTATTCCGCTATAAGGAGAACCCGGGGGTGCGTCCGGGCACACCTCCAGGTTCCCACCCTGATAGGGAAACCGGCTGCTCTTGAGGTCAGTGCTTCCCTGTTATATGATCAAAACGGACAACTCTCCGGCGCGATTGAATCGATAACAGATTTCAGGGAGCACAACAAGACGGATGAAAAATTCCGTCAGATTTTTGAAACGGCAGATTTTGGCCTCCTCTTTCTGGACCCTGAATCCGGAAAGATCATTGAAGCAAATCCATATATCAGTACCCTTACGGGATATCCCCCTGACTACCTGATTGGCAGAAAGCCTGAGGAGACAGGACTATTCAGGGATACGGGGATCGCTGATCAATTTTCTGCAGAACTGAAAAAAACAGATCATACGGCCGGCAAAGACGTCCAGCTGGTGACAAAGGACGGCAAAATAGTTTCTGTCGATTTTTCCGGTACGGTAACTACACACGAGGGGGATCAGATCATTCAGTGGTCAGTGTATCCTGTCACCGAACGGAAAAGGGCCGAGAATGCCCGGAATGTTGCCCGGAAGAATCTTGATATGTTTTCCAGCCGGATACGTCA
>Ga0105106_10002231_pt1 | contig 13952 bp, 13 predicted proteins | sample PPLLaktember2015_5_FD_79109 | JGI IMG/M metagenome (GOLD analysis project Ga0105106, IMG submission 79109) | Freshwater sediment microbial communities from Prairie Pothole Lake near Jamestown, North Dakota, USA - PPLs Lake P8 Core (1) Depth... | ecosystem: Environmental > Aquatic > Freshwater >...
CGGGAACCGGGCCACCGCCAAGGCGGCGCCGGCAACGGCGCGAACGAGGGATCGAGATGACGGCGAATGAACGTGTGTCCGTGGTAACCGGCGCAGCCAGCGGCATCGGGCGCGCGACGGCCAAACGGCTGGCCGCGGCAGGCGACTTCGTCGTGGTGGCCGACCTGAATCAGGAGGCCGGCAACGCTGTCGTCACGGAGATCCGCAATGCCGGGGGCCGTGCCGAATATCGCCGCGTCGACGTCGCGGACGAGGCCTCGGTCGACGAACTTGCGAGCAGTGTCGAAAGCGCGTTCGGGCCGGCGGGTGTCCTCGTCAACTCGGCGGGCGTCCTGCAGAACGTCGCGACGATCGAATCGTTCAGCCTCGAAGAGCACGACCGGGTGTGGGCGATCAACTACCGGGGCACGTACCTCTGTTGCCGTGCGTTTGCACCGCGCATGGCGGCACGCCGGGCGGGCAGCATCGTCAACATCTCCTCGACCTCGGCGGTCGATGCGATGCCGCTCCTGGCCTATGGCCCGGGCAAGGCGGCCATTCAGAACCTGACCGCGGTGCTCGCAGCCGAACTGGGCCCAGACAACGTGCGGGTCAACGCCGTCATGCCCGGATATGTCCTGACCGAGCAGATGCAGGCCCGGATCGACGCCGGCAAGCGCGACCCCGGAACGATGACGAAGCACAGTGCACTCGGCCGGATGGTCGCGCCGGAAGACGTCGCCAACGGCATCCACTTCCTGTGCTCCGAGGCCGCATCCTGCATTACCGGCATCGTGCTTCCGATCGACGCCGGCTACCTCGCCACGGTGACCTATCTCTACCACCCGGGCCTGGCCGGGGTTCATCCGAGTCGAGCGGCGAAGGCGTAATTGCCCCGAGGCTAACCGTTCTTGCGCGGGGGAGCGTTCGCGGAAAACAACTCCGCGCAGAGGGCGCGCAGCCAGCGCAGGCCGGCGTCGTGATGATACCGATCGTGCCAGTATTGCCTGACGGCGAAGGTGGGCATGCGTACCGGGCAGGGGAATACCCGAATTGTTCCTGTCCGGGCCAGTGTTTCGCCGATTGTCCGTGGCACCGTGGCGATCAGGTCCGTCGAAGAAACCACGGCGGCGAGTCCCAGAAAGCCGGGGAGCTCGAGCATCACCCGACGCTCGATGCGCTGGCTCTTGAGAGAACTCTGCAGCATCGTGTAACTGGTCGACGACAGGATTCCGATGTGCGCTTCCTCCTTGTACGCGCGTGCGGTGAACACGTCGCCGATGCGCGGGTGGTGCGCGTTTATGAGACAGACGAAATCCTGCACGTAGAGCGCCTGCTCGTGAAACCCCGACTCGAGGCCCGGGATGAAGCCGAGCGCGAGATCGGCATCGCCGGCTTCCAGCATTCTCGCCGTGCTCGCGGAGATGTTGACGACCTCCAGGCGAACGTTGGGGGCGACGGTGCGGACACGCGCGAGAAGCCGGGGCAGCAACGTGATGTGGCTCGCGTCCGTCATGCAGATCCGGAATACGCGCTGGGCGGAAGCAGGGTCGAAACCCGGTCGTCCTCCCGACAGCCGTCGCAGCAGGCTGAGTGCCTCGCGGGTGGGGCCGATGAGTTCGTCCGCGCGCGGCGTAGGCTGCATGCCTGCAGAGGTGCGCACGAAGAGCGGGTCGTGCCACTGGCGGCGCAGCTTGGCCAGCCAGATGCTGGCCGTCGGCTGACTCAGCCCGAGCTGTTCGGCCGCGCGGGTCATGCTTTGCGTGCGATAAATTTCGTCGAAGAGGGCGAGCGTCCGGGCGTCGCGCGGCAGTGCCCCGAGTTCGGATTCCATGTTTGCGAAATGCAATAGATGTCATTGCAATCATTGCATGGACAAAAATGGAGCGCAATCCTATCGTAGATCGTGACGGGCGCCGGCAACGCGCGCGGTGTCGTCTGTCGCCGCATGGCGGCATGTTCGGGCGGCCATGTCGCGGCACGCCGTCCCGCATCGAACAATGCCCTGAAACAGATCGGGAGGTAGGTCATGAGCGCGGCACAAGAGTCCGATGCCGTCCGGGAGATGCGGAACTGGTGGCGGACATCCATCATCGACGTGCAGCCGGGCGTGATCCGCATTCGTGGCTACGCGATCGAGGACCTGATCGGCCGGGTGTCGTTTCCCCAGATGATCTGGCTGCTCCTCCGCGGAGAATTGCCCGGCGCGGTCGAGACCCGGCTTCTGGACGCCGCGCTGATGTCGGCCGTTGATCACGGCGCCCAGGCACCGAGCATCGCCATCGCACAGATGGCGGCGACGTGCGGCGTGGGGCTCAACAACGCGATCGGTTCCGCGGTCAACGTCCTGGGGGACGTCCACGGCGGAGCCGGCGAGCAGGCGGTCGAGCTCTTTGACGCAATCCTGAAACGAATCGACGCCGGCACCGGCGAGACTCCGGCGACCGAAGCGGCGCTGGCCGAGTTCGTCGCGCAGCACGGGAAGATCATTCCCGGCTACGGACACCGGTTTCATCCGCTCGATCCGCGCTCGCCACGGCTGTTGCAGCTCGTCGACGAAGCCGCTGCGACAGGCGCGATTTCCGGCCGGTATGCGCGGGTGGCCCGGGCCGTCGAGGCGACGCTGGAGCGGCAGAAGGGTCGGCGCATCCCGATGAACATCGACGGCGCGACTGCCGTGATCTTCGCCGAGCTTGGCTTTCCGGCGCCGCTCGCGCGAGGTCTGTTCTGCATCTCGCGCTCGGTGGGCATACTCGCCCATGCCTGGGAGCAGATGCAGCAGGGAGGACGCAACAAGGGGCCGATCCCGCGGCAATATCTGCCGTCGTACGAAGGACCGGCGCCGCGAAGCGTACCGCCAGCGGGCACAGGGGGCTGACACAATGAAAATCTGCATGCTTGGCTCCGGAGCGCTCGGCAGCACCATCGGCGGTGTGCTCACGGAGGGCGGCAACGAGGTCTGGCTGATCGACGCATTCGCCGAACACGTCGACGCGATGAACACGCGCGGCCTCACGCTGCGCGATGGCGGTGTCGACCGGACGGTCAAGGTGCGGGCGCGAACGGTTCCGGACGGCATCGGGCCCGCCGATCTCGTCATCGTGCTGGTGAAGTCGTACCACACGCGCGAGGCGATCGCGAAGGCGGCTTCGATCGTCGGCCCCGACACCGTGGTCATGTCGCTCCAGAACGGCCTCGGTCACGAAGAGATCCTCGCCGAAGAAGTGGGCAGGGGGCACGTGCTGGCCGGCAAGACCTACGCGGGCGGCGTATTCCTCGGCCCCGGCCACGTGATCGCAGGGACCCGTGGCAAGCAGACCTTCATTGGCGAACTCGACGGTCGCGTCACTGAACGCGCGTCGCGCATTGCCGAAACGCTGACCCGGGCCGGCCTCCAGACGACGGTGAGCACCAACATCCTGGGGACGATGTGGGACAAGCTGCTGATCAACGTGGCGACCGGCGCGCTTGGGGGCATCACGCGGCTGCCCTACGGCGGCCTCTACAGCCTGCCCGAGGTCAAGGATTGCGCACTCGCCGCCGTTGCGGAAGGGATCGCCGTCGCCAAGGCGCTCGGGGTGAAACTCTCGACCGACAGACCCGAGGACCCCTGGAGGCTGGCCGCCGAGGGCCTGCCGGCGGAATTCAAGTCCTCGATACTGCAGAGCATCGAAAACGGCGCGCCGACCGAGGTCGACTTCATCAACGGCTCGGTGGTTCGCGCGGGCTTGCGCTGCAACGTTCCGACGCCGGTCAACAAGGCGCTTGTGGCATGCGTCAAGGGCATCGAGCTCTGGATGACGCAGTACGCGCCGCGGCCCTAGAAACGCGCACGCAACGAGACTCGAACCTGGAGAACCCATGGCCTACCAGAAGAAGTCGTACGTCGAGCACGTCGCGGTCCGCGTCAAGGACATCGATTGGCACATCCGTTTTTTCCGCGAGGTTCTCGGTATGCCGGTCCGCGAGGTCGACGGTCCGGCGGACAGCCCGAAGCAGGTCTGGACCATTGGCGGCGTGCAGCTGATGTCCGATCCCGGCTTCGCCGGTCCCGAGGGGCGGCTCGCGCACCTCGGCGTGATGACCGAAGACCTCGAGGCGGCGCTCGCGGAAGCGTATGCGTGGGCGGGGGTCAAGCCGATGCCCCAAGGTCGCAACTGGCTCGCGCTTCCTGACGGCCTCTGCGTCGAAGTCATCCAGGCGACCGGCAATTCGGTTGCCGCTGCACTGGCGGTCAACCCGCGAGCGTGAACCGTGAAGATGGATCGCAACTAGAGGACGAGCACGAAACATGGTCGTGGAACGCTATTGGGACGATGCGAAGGTGGGTGACGAAGGCGTGAGCCCGACGATGACGGTGACCGGCGCACTGATCGACACGTACGCCGATGTCTCGGGAGACCACACGCCGCTGCACGTGGACGAGGAATACGCGCGCAAGTCGCACTTCGGCGAGCGCGTGGCGCATGGTCTCTTCGGTTTGTCCGTCGCCGACGGCCTCAAGTGCCAGGCCGACTACCGCTTCCTGCCGGGGATGTCGCTCGGCTGGACATGGGACTTTCTCCTTCCGATCAAGATCGGCGACACGCTGCACGTGAAATTCCGCGTGGGGAGCATGCGGCCGTCGAAGAGCAAGCCGGGGTGGGGCATCGTCATATTGCCGACGGAACTCATCAACCAGCGCGGCGAAGCGGTCGCGCGCGGCGAGCACAAATTGATGATCCCGCGGCGGCCGGGTACCGCTTCTGCGTGACCTGCGGTCGCCACGGATCTGCCGGCCCCGCATCGCGCCTTCGGCCACAGTGACCCCGTCGGCCCCGACACGGCGTCGTATCGGCTCATTCGATGCCATAAACTGTCGCCGTTGCACGGACAGCATGCCGGGACCGTCCCGTCGTGACGCGCATGCTGACTGAGGGAGGTCGGGATTGGCGGGCCATGCACGCCGTCGGCCGGCCAGCACGCGGAGGTGGCAGGTCATGAAGACGATTCGCTGGGGACTGATCGGCTGCGGCGAGGTCGCCGACATGAAAAGCGGCCCCGGCTTCATCCGGGCGCGGAATTCGCAGTTGGTCGCCGTCGCGGACCGCAACGCGGCAAGGGCCGAGGACTTCGCCAGGCGGCACGGCGTCGGGGGCTGGCACGCGGACGCCGACGCGATCATCGCGGCGCCCGATATCGACGCGGTATATGTCGCGACGCGAACCGACTCCCACCGCGATCTGGTGCTGCGCTGCGCGGCTGCCGGCAAGCCGGTCCTCGTCGAAAAGCCGATGGCGATGAGCCACGCCGACTGCATGCAGATGAGCATTGCGTGCCGGGAGGCCGGGGTCCCGCTGTGGGTGGCGTACTACCGGCGCGCGCTGCCGCGCTTCGTTGCCGTCCGCGACCTGATCCAGAGCGGGGCGATCGGGCCGGTCCGGATGGTGGTCACCCGGCATTTCCAGCGCATTCCGACGCCGGACGAGATGCGCGGCCCGTTCTGGTCGTGGCGGCTCGATCCCGTGGTCTCCGGCGGGGGCATCTTCTTCGAGGCGGTGGGCCACACGCTGGACATCCTGGACTTCATCCTCGGACCGATCGAGTCGATGCGCACGTTCGCCGACAACCAGGCGGCGGCCTATGCGCCCGAGGACATCGTCACGGCTGCGTATCGCTTCGCCTCCGGAGCCTACGGCAGCGGAGCGTGGTGCTTCACGACCGACTGCGACGACGAATTCAACGAAATCGTCGGCGCCACCGGACGCATCCGGTTCTCGACCTTCCCGCCGCTGTCCCCGCCGGGTGGGCGCCCGCCGGTTCCGATCCGCATCGTGCGCGGCGACGCGGTCGAGGAAATGCCGGTGGCCGACCCGCCCTACGTCCATCAGCCGTTGATCCAGACCATCGTCGACGAGTTGAACGGCACCGGCCGCTGCCCGAGCACCGCCGAGTCCGCGCTTCGCACCGCGCGTGTCATCGACGACAGTCTCGCCGAGTTCCGCGCCCGACGGGCAGGCTAGGAAGCACTCCAGCCGGAAATCGGAATCCCGCCACGAGGTAACCCGCGATGCCAGATGTCAGCCGCCTGTCGATCCATCAGGTTACGTTGCTCGAGCAATGCTCGACGCCGCAGTTCGTCGAAGCCCTCGTGCGCCACGCCGTACCCTGCACCAGCCTTTGGCGCGACAAGGTGCAATCCTACGGCGTCGAGAACACGGCGAAGCTGGTCGCCGACCGCGGCATCGCGCTGTCCGGCTACTGCTGGGGCGGACTCGTCACCTCGGCCGACCGCGCCGAAGCGGCCACGGCGCGCGACGAAGTACGCCGCGCGCTGGACGAGGCGGCCGCGGTGAAGGCGCCCTGTCTCATCTTCGTGGCAGGAGGGGTCGACCCGCGCGACAAGAGCATCGCGGACGCGCGCGCCCGCGCGCTCGACGGCGTGGCCGATCTCATTCCCCATGCGCGCAGCGTCGGGGTCAAGATCGCGCTCGAACCCCTGCATCCGATGATCTGCGCGACGCGTTCCGTATTGAGCACGGTCCGGCTCGCCAACGCATGGTGCGACCAGCTCGCTGCCGAGGACATCGTCGGCATCGCGGTCGACACCTACGCGGTGTGGTGGGATCCCGAGATCGATGCCGAAATCGCCCGTGCGGGGAAGCGCATCTGCTCGTTCCACATCAGCGACTGGCTGGCCGACACGCAGGACCTGCGTTTCGATCGGGGCATGATGGGCGATGGCCTCATCGACATTCCGCGACTGCGGCGCGCGGTCGAGACGGCGGGCTACGACGGCTACCTCGAGGTCGAGATCTTTTCGCGCCGCAACTGGTGGAAGCGCGATCCCGATGACGTCATCCGCGTGATCAAGGAGCGGCTCGAGACCGCGGTCTAGCGGGGGCGCTTGCCGTGGACGAGCGCACGAGGCTCGTCCCCCGGCGGTCGCGATGCCGTTGCGATCACCGGCCGTGCCGGTCGTGTTCCTCGAACGGCGCGGCCGGCATCGTCACCGGCGTCGATGGCATCACGGGCCTGAAGGCCATCCGGTCGAGCACGTCGCGCTGCAAGTCGACGCCGGGCGCAATCTCGGTCAGTGCCACGCCTTGCGTCGTCAGCCGGAACACGGCCCGCTCCGTGACGTACACCACTTCCTGTTGCTGCCGCAGGGCTTGCGGGCCGGAGAACGTGATCTGGTCGACGGTGCGGACGAGCTTCGCGATGTCGCCGTGACGGTCGATGCGCAGGCGGCCGTGGCCGGTCGTGAGCAGCGTCCCCTTCGTGTCGAACGTGCCGCAGAACACGACCTTGCGGGCGTTCTGCGCAATGTCGATGAAGCCTCCGGGGCCCACCGGCAACCCGCCCAGCTTCGACACGTTGACGTTGCCCGCCTCGTCGATCTGGCCGAACCCGAGGAACGCGATGTCGAGTCCGCCGCCCGAGTAGAAGTCGAACTGCGACGGCGCATCGATGATGGCGCTCGGGTTGCGCGCATAGCCGAAGAGCGACCCCTCGAGCAGGGTGCCGCCGTAGGCCCCGTGTTCGATGGTCTGCGCATAACGGCTGCCGTGACCGCGCGTGGCGACGACTTTGGCGACGCCGTCCGGGATTCCGAAGCCGTAGTTGACGACGGCGCCGTCGGTCAGTTCTTCGGCGGCGCGGCGGGCGATGACCTGGCGCGCGGTGAACGGCTGCGGCGGCTCGATCGGTTCGATGCCGCGCCGCTCGCCGGAGAGCGCCGGGTCGACGACGACGTCGTAACCGGTGCGCTGATCGGGGTCGACGACGATGGCGTCGACGAGCGCACCCGGGACGTTCACCTGTCGCGCCGGCAGCGAATTCGACTCGACCGCCTGGCGGACCTGCGCGATGACCTTGCCGCCGCTGTTGTGCGCGGCGAGCGCGATCGCGTAGATGTCGAGATTCGCCGCCTCGCCGACGAGGCTCACATTGCCTTCGGGATCGGCGTACGTGCCGCGGATGATGGCGACGTTGACCGGGAACGACTTGTAGCGCAGCCACTCCTCGCCGTCGATGGTGACGACGTCGACAAGGCTGGCCTTCGCCGACGCGTTCATCCGCCCGCCGTCGAGCCGGGGGTCGACGAACGTGCCGATCCCGACGTGGCTGACGAGCCCCGGGCGGCCGGCGCCGATCTCGCGGTAGAGCTGCATCACGACCCCGGCAGGGAGCACGTACGCCTCGATCTTCTCGGCGCGCGCGAGCTCCTGCATCCGCGGCGACCAGACCCAGTGCCCACCGATCACGCGCCTGACCATGCCTTCGTGCGCGAAGCGGCTCAAGCCCATCTCCTTGCGATCGCCGATGCCGAGCGCATGGACGAGCGTCAGGCCGGTCGGGTGCTGCGAGGCGAGAAAGCGCCGCTCGATGGCGGCGAAGACCGTGCTCGCCTCCATCAACCCGCCGCCGCCGCCCACCAGACCCACCGTCGCGCCGTCGCCGATCAGCTCGGCAGCCGCGTCCGCAGTGATGAACTTGTCGCGCTTCATTTCCTCAGGCTCCGATGTCCCACAGCGTCGCGCCGCGCTTCAACGCACTGCGCGCGACGACGGTGCGATGGATCTCGGAGGTGCCGTCGAAGATCCGGAAGATCCGTGCATCCCGGTAAAGGCGTTCGATCGGCAGCTCCTTGCAGTAACCCATGCCGCCGAAGATCTGCACGGCCCGGTCGGCGACGCGGCCGAGGGTCTCGGCGGCCTCCACCTTGACCATCGAAATCCAGTCGCGGGCGTTGCGGCCCTGGTCGATCTCCCACGCCGCGCGCAGCAGCATCAGCCGCGCGGCGTTGATTTCGATGACGCTGTCCGCGATCATCTGCTGGATCATCTGGAACTCGCCGATCGCGCTGCCGAACTGCTTGCGCTCGTTCGCGTAGTCGGTCATCAGCTTGGCCAGACGGCTGGCTTTGCCGATCGCGCGCGCGCCGACCTGCGCCAGGCGCACCCGGCCCAGCGTCGCGTAAGCGAGGGCAAGGCCGTGGCCTTCCTTGCCCAGCAGGTGCTCGGGGCCGAGTCTGACACCTTCGAAGAAGAGCTCGACGTGGCTGGTCCCGGTCAGGCCCATCATCGGCTGGTTGCGTCCGACGGTGAGCCGCGGCATGTCCTTGTCGACCAGGAACATCGACACATGGTTCGGCCGGGCAGCCTGATCGGTGACGGCCGAGACGAGGAAGAAATCCGAGAACTCGCCGTCGCTGATGAAATGCTTCTGGCCGAAGAGCTGCCAGCCGTCGCCGTCCTGCACGGCGCGGGTCGTGATCGCAGCGGCATCCGACCCGGCGCCGGGCTCGGTGATCGCGATCGAGCAGGTGCGCTCGCCGCGCACCGTCGGCAGCAGCCAGCGCTCCTTTTGCGCGTCCGTCCCTTCGAGGAGCGACTCGTAGACGTTGCCGAACGCACGGCGGATGAGGATGTCCTTGGTGTGACCGAACTGCTCCTCGACGAGCATCGTGTCGACCGCCGAAAGGCCGCCGCCGCCGTATTGCTCGGGAATGTTCATCGCGTAGAAGCCCAGCGCCCGCGATTTCTCGAAGATCGCGCGTGCCTTCGCCGGGTCGAGCCGGCCGGTCGCCTCGATCTCGTCCTCGAGCGGGATCAGTTCGGTCTCGACGAAGCGTCGGACCGTGCTCACGATCATCGTCTGCTCTTCGCTCAAATCGAACTGCATGTTCTTCCTCCCGTGTCTTCAGGACGACCGGGCGACGCCGTCCAGGCATCGCCGCCGGCAGCCGGTGTCACGTCGGTTCCTTTCCGACCGCAACCCGGCCCGCCGCCCGCGTGTCGCGGCGCGTGCCGCCGGATCCCGACGAGCGGCTCGTCGTGGTGAAGTACTCGGAGCTCTTGCAGGCGTCGGAAAGCTCGGCGGCCGCGGCCAGCATGGCGGGCGCCAGTTCGTGCATGCGTGCCTCGGTCAAGCGGACGCTGGGGCCGGCCACGCTCAGCACGCCGACCACACCTCCCGTCAACGGGTGGCGGACGGCAGCGGCCATCGCTGCCGTCCCCGGCGCCGAGCTCTCGACGACCCACGCGTAGCCGCGCTCCCGTGCGAGACGCAACCGCTTCTGCAGTGCCTGGACGGTGCGTGGTGCGTTGGGTCCCGGGACGTCGACCTCGCCGAAGCCCTGGCGCAGCACGAGCTCGATCGCGCGCTCGTCGGTGAGGCAGGCAAGCCAGGCATGACCGGACGCCGTCGAGGCCAGCGGCGCTTCCATTCCCATGTCCGGGTCGTAGCGCAACCCCGGCCGTGCGCCCTGTGCCTTGGCGACCCACGTCTGGCGATCGCCGTCGATGACGCCGAGGCGGACCAGCTCGCCGGTCTCCTGCGCGAGCCGATCAAGGGTCGGCTGGACGATATCGACGACGCCGGAGCGCGACAGGTAGCGAAACCCCAGCGAGACGAGCTTCGTCGTCAACAGATAGCGCCCGGTTTCCGCGTCTTGGCGGACGTAGCCCCGCGCTGCGAGCGCGGCGAGCAACCGGTGCGCGGCGCTTTTCGGGATGTCGAGCGAATCCTTGACGGCGCCCAGCGGCATGCCCGTCGGGTGCGCGGCAAGAAGCTCGACGATCTCGAGCGCACGATCGATGGCGCTTCCGGTCATAGTGCGTTCCAATAAATAACAATGTGTTCCAGATTAGAACATCGTTCAGGAAAAATATCAAGCAGTCTCCGGACAGGGATGGACGTCCCGCGAAGGGCGTGCCGCACGGTCGGCCAGCGGCGAACTGGCCGTTGTCGGTTCGGACTGCGCGCCTGGCGTGGCGGGAAGCGGGCTCCGTCGCGGCGCCGGAGCCGGCATCGGCGCAGCTATAATCCGGGCCTCAAGCGGCGCGCAAGCCGCGCCCGCCCGGTTTCCCCATGCATGTCTTTTTCGAGGACGACGGCCAGTTGAAGGCCGGCACCGTTCTCGCCGACAACGACGCGTCGCTGCAGGTCGAGGCCGCTTCCGGCAAACGCCTCAAGATCAAGGCGGTTGCCGTGCTGCTTCGGTTCACGGAACCGTCGCCCTCCGCGCTGAACGCCGAAGCGCAGAGGCTCGCGACCGAGATCGACACGGATTTCCTGTGGGAGGTCTCGCCCGACGACGAGTTCGGTTTTTTCGACCTCGCGCGCGAATACGTCGGTCGGACGCCCCTGCCGGCCGAAGCCGCGGCCGTCGCGCTGGCCCTTGCCGGGGCGCCGATGTACTTCTACAAGCGCGGCAAGGGCCGCTACCGCAAGGCCCCTCCCGATGCGCTGAAGGCGGCGCTCGCCTCGATCGAGCGCAAGAAACGCGAATCCGCGCAGATGGCGGCCTGGGGCGAGGAGCTCGCGGCGGGACGGCTGCCCGATGCGCTGCAGGCAAAGCTGTCGATGCTGCTCTACAAGCCCGACAAGAATTCACTGGAGTGGAAGGCGCTTTCCGCCGCGTGCGAGGCGTTGCGCACGAACCCGATGGCGCTGCTATCCGGCTGTGGCGCGATCCGCTCGACGCACGACTATCATTTCAACCAGTTCCTGACCCACGCCTTTCCGCAGGGCATCGCGTTTCCGGCGTGGGGGGAACTCCCCGGCCTGCCCGAGCTGCCGACCGCGGGGGTGCGCGCATTCTCCATCGACGACGCGACCACCACGGAGATCGACGACGCGTTCTCGGTGCGCGAGCTGCCCAACGGCCATCACGAGATCGGCATTCACATCGCGGCGCCGGCGCTCGCGATCCCCCGGGGCTCGCCGCTGGACGCGATCGCGCGCAACCGGCTGTCCACGGTCTACATGCCGGGACGCAAGATCACGATGCTGCCGGATAAAGCGGTCGACGCATTCACGCTCGCGGCCGGGCACGCGCCCCCCGCGCTGTCGCTCTACGCCGAGGTCGCGGCCAACGGTTCGCTGGTGCGCCACGAGACACGGGTCGATCGCGTGCCGATCGTCGCCAATCTCCGGCTCGACGCGATCGACGAGACGTTCGCGGCCGATCTGCCGTCACCCGCGGATCCGCCGTGGACGGCCGAGCTGCGCGTTCTGTGGAACTTCGCGCAGGCGCTGTCGGCGACGCGCGGAAAGACCGACATCCAGCGGATCGACTACAGCTTTCACGTCGACTGGGACGCGACGGCAGCCGGCGAGACGGGCCGTGTCCGGATCGTGTCGCGCCCGCGCGGCTCGCCGCTCGACAAGCTGGTCTCGGAGCTGATGATCTTCGTCAACAGCACGTGGGGCAAGCGGTTGGCCGATGCCCGAATTGCCGGCCTGTACCGGACGCAGTCGGCCGGAAAGGTCAAGATGAGCACCCGGCCGGCCGAGCACCAGGGGCTCGGACTTTCGCATTACCTGTGGGCGAGCTCGCCGCTGCGGCGATACAGCGATCTCGTCAACCAGCGCCAGCTCCTGGCCGCGGTTGCGGGCGACAAGCCGCCCTATGCGGACAACGACGCGGACCTCTTCGCCGCGCTCGCCGATTTCGAGACCACGTACTCGAACTACGCCGAGTTCCAGGACCGGATGGAGCACTACTGGTGCCTGCGCTGGCTGCTGCAGGAGAACGTCACCGAAACGACGGCGACCGTCATCCGCGAGAATCTCGTGCGTTTCGCGCGGCTGCCGCTGATCCTGCGGCTGCCCGATTTGCCGGCACTGGCTCCCGAGGTGGCGGTACGCGTCGCGATCGGTCGTGTCGATCTGCTCGCCGCGACCCTCGAGTGCCGTTACGCGGGGCCGGTGACCTGACGCGGGGCTCGCCGCCGGAAGTGTTCCGCAGGGGCGTCACGCTACAATAGTCTGTTCGAACTCCGCGCCCCGATCACTTGCCGCGCAAATCCGCTTCGCCGAGGAAACCGCCCGCCGTGCCGGCCGCTGACGCGCCGGCGGCGCGGGACGTGGCCGGCGCGCGCGCTCAGCCGGAGAAAAAGGCGCCGCGATCCGCCGGCAAGGCCCCGCGAATCGCGCAACCGCCCGGTGCTCCGGTCGCGGTGAGCGCGCCGGCGGCACGTGCCGTGCGCCGGCCGGCACGGCAGGCCGCGGTGCCCGCAATCGTGCCGGCACCCGTCGCGACCGCCGGCGGAGCCGCGGTGCTCGACACGCCGGTCTGGACGCCGTCGTTCGGCGCCGACAATGGCCGCAATCGACTCATCGCGTACGCACTGGGAATCTCGATCGCCGTGCACATGGTCCTGGTCGCGATCCGGTTCCAGCCGTTCGACCTGAAGTCGATGCTCGATCGCGGCCCGCCGCTCGAGGTCGCGCTCGTCAATGCCAGGTCGCCGACCAAGCCGACCAAGGCGGACATCCTCGCGCAGGCGAACCTCGACGGCGGCGGCAACACCGACGCCAATCGTCGCGCGAAGACACCGCTGCCGGCGCTGCCCAAGGACAACGCCAACAGCCAGATCACGGTCGCCACGCAGCAGGTCGAACGGCTGGAGCAGCAGACGAAGGAACTCCTCACGCAGCTCAAGAGCCAGCCGACCGCGCCGTCGGCGCCGAAGCCGGTCGAGGCCGTACCGACGCCGGAGTTGCCGACCGCCACCGAGCTGATGCAACGCACGCTCGAAGCGATGCGGCTCGAAGCGCAGATCGCCAAGGAGATGGATGTCTACCAGAAACGGCCGAAGCGGCGCTTCGTCGGCGCCCGTGCCGAGGAGTATCGCTTCGCCCGTTACGTCGAGGACTGGCGGCTCAAGATCGAGCGCGTCGGCAACCTCAACTACCCGGCGGCCGCGCGGCAGCTCAAGCTCTACGGCAGCCTGCTCATCACCGTCTCCATCCGCAGCGACGGCAGCGTCGAGCAGGTGGAGATCAATCGGTCGTCGGGACAGCGCGTGCTCGACGCCGCCGCGCGGAAGATCGTCGAAATGGCCGCGCCCTACGCTCCGTTTCCCCCGGACATCAGACGCGACACCGACATCCTGCACATCACGCGCACGTGGTCGTTCACGAAGTCCGACGAACTCCACAGCGAATGACGGCAGCCCCCGGCGGCGCCCGATCCGACTTCC
>Ga0105106_10002233_pt1 | contig 13948 bp, 15 predicted proteins | sample PPLLaktember2015_5_FD_79109 | JGI IMG/M metagenome (GOLD analysis project Ga0105106, IMG submission 79109) | Freshwater sediment microbial communities from Prairie Pothole Lake near Jamestown, North Dakota, USA - PPLs Lake P8 Core (1) Depth... | ecosystem: Environmental > Aquatic > Freshwater >...
CCGGTCTCCCTACCCGGAAGGGCTTTTCCGGATCGACGAGTCCCGACTCTACGTCAGCCGCGGGATCGGCACCTCGCTCACCCCCGTGAGGCTCAACGCGCGGCCCGAGGTGACCCTGCTGAACCTGACGTAGAAGAAGCCTCAAGCCACAAGTCGCACGGCAAGAAAATCCCCCTTTCAACCCGCCCTCTGAAGGCCCTTACCTTAATTTCTCTCGGATCAAGGATCATGACCTTTAGAGGGGTGAATGAGGGGGATTTGAATACGGGGCAGCCGCACGGCAGCACCAGGAAGAACCGGCAATCGTGGCAGGGGCAGGCAAACGGATGAAGAAAATAAGGCCCCGTCGGTCGGCGGGGCCTTATTTATGGGAAGCGAGGGCTTTGCAGTCGGGCCCCTGCTACCGGGACGTCAGTTTCGTTTCAGGAAAGGCAGGGCGAACCGCAGGAACCGCCCGAGAGGAAAATGTTTCCATGTGACCGCATCGGCCTGCGCAGCACCCGGCGATGGGTAGACTGCATACCTGAATTCCTACCAAATCGATGCGATCCAAATGATCCCGAAGAAAACAGCCGATCCCAGGACTAGACCCGCGATCATGCCCTGAAAGTACGCCGGTTTAAACTCCATGGTATGTTCCTCCTTGCTGTCGATGTCCGGTTGACGAAAAGACGACTGGATGGATCCTGGCATTTCCTGATGAGCGGCTTCCCGCGTCCCTGTTATCGAAGACGAAAGTTGCCGAACACACGGTGTCGGGGACATCGGTTTGCGCCGCCGTTGAGAGAGTCCACGATTTGCCAAGGTCCGCCACGAAAGACCTGCTGAATAGCCACGTGAGATCCCATCCGGGGACATTTCTGTCCATCTCCCGGGCTCGCAGCACAATGGTGGTCCCGCCGTCGTTTCCCTGCATGGGGATGTCCGCCGTCGAATATGTTTTTGACCGGACGGGGGCCGTGGCCCTCAGTTCGAGCAGGCTTGTCCCACTCAAGGTCATCTGAATGCAGCCGACGAAAAAAAGGCTCGTACAGAGTCTTTCCCTGGCCTCGGGTGTGGGAGCCCCTTTCCCGCCTCTCAGATCATAAAAGGGTTCAGCCGGTCCTTCTTTGCAGCCTCGGTCGTTCAGATGACAGGGACTGTGAAACTGAACGCCGTCGCGATCGAAAAAATCGCTGAGCCGTACAAGCTGCTCGAGGAGGGAGAAATCGCTGAAGACGTCCTCCTCCGGGTCGGGGAAGTAAAAGAGAGAAAATGCGCCCTGATACAGCTTGCCGGCATCGCGGCCGATATGCCTGAAGTGACTTTTGCGGCGCGCATCGTCCATTTGTATGATGGAAAGGATCAGGTTCTCCATCATCTGCCGGACAAATTCCGCACTGGCCGGCATCCCCACGATCTCACTTCGCGGATGAGACATGCGAAATCCTCCTCCCACGTTACGTTCCCGCTTCGGGTTCCGTTCTCACCACTTTTTCGCCCGGCCATTTGTCGAGATACCACGTGTGCGTCAGCAGGAAGGCGATGAAGATGCTGAGAGGCGCCAGAGGATACTGCTGGGGATGCGAATAACCGGGCTGTGTCCCGAGAAGTTGGTTGCTGAATTTATAGTAGAACGTGTAGAACGCCAGGGTGCCAATCCCGATGATGACCGTCCGGATGAGAATGTTGACCTCCGTGGCATACCGGTTCGGCCAGTTGTTGAAGTGGATTCCGAGAACGAGAGCCACGACCAGAAGGAACATGGCCGTCTCGCCGCTGTGCAGGTAGCGCCAGTCCACGGCGTTGATCAATTTTCCGCCCCGGATGGGCGGGCCCCAGACCACATCCTGGAGGAAATGGAAACCGACAAAGAAAATCAGCCCCACGAAGAGCGTGAAGAAAAAGCCCGTGAGAGCCCGATAGGGCTGCCGGGTGACGAACTTGATGGGATAACCCTCCCACGTAACCTGTATGAACCAGATGGCCGACGTCCAGGCCATCATCCACCCGAGGTTGAACGTCCCGCTCAGCGTATTCGTCAATCGCTCCCACCAGGGGAAAGCGGCCGTGTAGATCTGCCAGGGATAGAAGATGATCCCGAAATGGGGATGGAGAACCAGGAAGAACGCCGCGAAGACGAAGAACATGACTAGAAGGAAGCTCGTGATCTTGGCGCTTCCGCCCTCGATTTTTCGCTCCGGCCAGTTGTAGAGGTGCAGGCTCCAGATGGGAATCACCAGGGCGGCCATGGCGCCCACCATCAGGATGGCCTGAGAGGCATACTCCCTGGAGTTGTAAGGGTTGATCTTCAGCGCAAGCAGCCGGTCCTCGCTGAAATAGGGGACGCCCATGTTGCCGATGACCGTACGGAAGATGAAATTGACCATAAAGAGAACAAAAAGGAGATTGATCCCGTAGAGGACGGCCCCCTTGATGAGCGGGTGTTGCTTTTCCATGAAGGAGTGGCTCAGGGGCCAGAAGCGGAAGATCAGCGCGGTCAGCAGGACGGCGATGAGGAACCACTGTTCGTAGGCGTAACCGTACATGGGTGTGTACATCCGTAAGTATCCCTTCGGGTTCATGACCAGAGTCCAGAATACGGCGAAAAAACACACCAAGACCGTCAGATTAATAAGGCCCGATCCCAGAACACCGAACCGGGTCTGCAACCGTCGTGCATCGAGCCAGAATTTCTCGTTCATGATCGACCCTCCTAGAAAGCAAGCGTGTCGCCGTTGCCAAGATAGATGTCACGTTTGGTCAGGTGCTTCGCCGACCCCTTGATGACGGGGATCTTGGCCGCAAGCATCTTCTCTACCGTGATGTAACCCGTGCAGTGATTGCAACCGATCCTCTGGATGTTGTAGCGCGGGATGGAAAGGACCAGGTCGTCGTTGAAGGGGTCCCAGTCTTCGTAGGGCGAGATGTGGAGCCCGCCGTAGACGCCGTAGATTTTTTCTCCGCCCGCGACCCGGTTCCGGCAGAACTCCAACAGAGAAATAATGCCCATGTGACAGCACCCCGTGACCGTCACGATCCCCTTGTCGGCGACGTTGAAAATGAGGACCTGCTCCCCGTAGACTCCCCTTCCGCAGGGGCATCCGAACGCCGAGCTCGCCACGCCGGGATAGAGTTTGTAGATTTTCCCCACATCATGCTTGATGAGCTTTCCCTTGTGCGGGATGGAATTGGAAATGGGCGGTTTCGCGAATTGGCCCCCCGCCAGGAGTTGGTAACTCTGATTCATGAAGGTGTTCGGGATCATGATGGTGATGTCGGGCTGCTCCCGCAGGACCGTCTCGATCGCCCAGAAGTGATCGTAATGATCGTGGCTGACAAACAGCAGGTCGATTTCCCGGTTCTTGAGCATCCGGTCGATGCCCTCGTCATGAAAACGCTTGCCCATCCATTCCGTATTCCAGCCGGGGTCCAGCAGGATCTTCTTTTTCGTGCCGTCCATAAACTCTACTTCGACCAGGTGACTGGCGCCACCGGCATTGTTTCCCTTGTAACCGTCGGCGACCCCGGTGCTCGTGAATTTGACGTCGTACTGGCTGACCAGCGCTCCGCCTGCCTTCTTGAAGTCACCCATCTGGATGGTATTGTTGAACCAGCTCGTTTCGGAGATACACTTGACCGTTACGCCCTTGACCTGTCCGATGTCGACTGGGTTGTAAACCTTGGGAGAGACCAGCTGGTCTCTGAAAAGGACAGAAGTGACCCCCATGGTGGCCAGACAACCGGCGACGGTACCGACGGACAGCCCCTTGATGAAGTCTCGTCTCGTCAATGAGTCCATGATGCACCCCCTGATATCATGTCTTTCGTTTTAGGTAGGCTAGATGATTATCATCTTGTATGTCAAGTTGTAATTTCGGTTGCTATTTTTTTCATATCTGCATGAATTGTTTTGACAATTTCCGGTTATCGTATTATATGGCAAATTGTGAAATGGTGGAACGCGAGAGGATCCATGAAAAAAGTGCTGGAACGTTTGAAGCTGACCCGTGCTCCGAATCTTTCCGACCAGATTGCCACCTACCTCGCCCGTCAAATCGATGATGATCTCATCAAGTCAGGAGATGTCTTGCCCTCCGAGTCAGAGCTGGCTGTACGCTTCGATGTAAGCCGGACGGTCATTCGGGAAGCACTCGCACGGCTCAAATACGAAGGACTGCTCGTTTCCAGGCAGGGAAGCCGTTCCGTCATTGCCGAGCGGGGCAAGCAGCGTGTTTTTCGTCTGGATCGATTCGCGATCAACAACCTCTCCGAGGTGGGATACCTGTACGAGTTCAGGGCCATTTTGGAGACAGAGGCCGGGGCGCTTGCGGCCAAGAGACGCAACCCGAGCCATCTGAGGGCCATGCGTCGGAACCTGGAAATCATGGAGAAGGCCGTTCTCAGAGGCGAGGATGCCACGGACTCGAATATCGATTTTCACACAGAAATTGTCCGGGCCAGCGGTAATCCATACCTGTCGGATTTCATGGAATTCTTCGGCAGCAAGATCTGGAAGCTCGTGCAGTCGGATCGGAACATGCAGAAAAAGCGGGGCCTTCCCTCGGATGTCCAGAAGGAACATCACGCCATTTACGCTGCGATCGAAAAGAGGGATTCCGAACAGGCTTATGAGGAACTCCTGAAACACTTCCGGAATGCCGCCATGCGTCGTGGCGCCTCGATTTTTGACATGAAGAAGGATGAGAGATCTCGATCCTGAGGAGGCACTCATGCCGAAGTGATCAGGACTTTCCTGCTCACCCCCGTGAGGCTCAACGCGCGGCCCGAGGTGACCCTGCTGAACCTGACATGAGAAACAAGTTGATAGGTTGATCAGTTGACAAGGTGGTTACCCCATTCAACGAATCAACGGCAACTGCCGGGTAACGTGTCTGGCTGTTGCGTGGACCGGCGGGGCGTTCTTCTTCATCGCAGTCATTGTCTCACTGCAGGCAGTCGGCTGTCTGCTCTCCCCTGATCACCCAGTTCCCCAGTCACTGCTGCGTAGCAGCCTGTAGGCGGGGCTTTTTTATGGGTGGTGTGTTGCGGGCCGGGCAGGAGGCGCGGAAGCCTTTATCTTGCTTTACGCGGCCGAAGGGCGGTATCATTATAAAAATAACAAAAGGAGGACGAGCCATGCAGGACTTTATCAAGAAAGTGAAACTGCTCAGTGTCGGCCTTTTCTACATGGGGAAGGAGAAGGTCGAAGAGTCCGTTGCGGAGTTGATCAAGAAGGGGGAGATCACCGAGAAGGAAGGCCGGGCGCTGGTGAATGAACTCGTGGCCAAATCGAAGGAGGCGTCGAAGGATCTGGAGGGGCGCATCCAGAAGGTGATGTCCGATGCCCAGGACAAGCTCCACGCCCCGCTGAAAAAAGAGATCGACGTGCTCAAGAAGAAAATCGCAAAGCTCGAGAAAGAGGCGGCCGCCGCGAGAGCGAGGAGCCTGAAGAAAACCGCCAAAGCCCCCAGGAAGCCTGCAAAGTAGATCGTTCCCTCTGCCCCCGTCGAAAGAGCCCCGCCATCCGGCGGGGCTCTTTTTTTCCGAACGATTTCCGGTGGATCTTGAGAGGAACACGAGGCTAACGTCCAGGTCCATCCAGGGTTTCCAGAATCCCCTTGTCTTCTTCGCGTTTGGCATTGTCGGTTTCGCCTGTTGAAGTGCGCTTGACGAACTCGGCAATGCTCATGCCGGTCGTTTTCTCGAACCGCTTGCGGTCCTCCTCGATGCGTCCCATCAGCTCCCGGATCCTGTCCGCGTTTTCCGGGGTCCGCTCGATCTCCCGGAGGCTCTGCATCGATTCCCGGAGGGCCCCGATGGTTTCGGTCAGCTCCCGGATGTCTTCGTCCGACAGAGAGGCTTCGGGGAGCATCTCGCGAATGGCGAGGGGGAGGATTGCCGGGAGGCGCTGCCACATCTCGTCGGAGTCGTTTGAGACGATGGGGGCAGGGGGTTCGTTCCTCGTCTGGCGGCCGGAAGGCTCATCGGGCGGCGCGGTGGGAACAGGCGCGGGGGCAGGAGCGGCCTCAACGGGGCCGGCACTGGAAACGCCGGCCTCCTGCCTCAGATCCGGGAAGCGCAATTCAGGGGGGAAGGACCAGAACACGGCCGTGATGGCGATGACCGTGACGGCGAAGGCGGCAAGAAAGTTTTCCAGGCGCGGGAACATGGCTGCTGCCTCTCAGGAAGGAGGGGAGAAGCGAGCGATCAATAAGTCCAACGATAAGCCCGATAACCTTTTTATAGCAGAGCGTGCGTTCCGTGGTCAAGCGAGCCGTGGCAGGCAGCCGGATTCGTGGAAAAATGCCCGGCACAGAAAATACGCTCCGCACGGCGAGGCTGCCGGTAGGGGCGGAACCGGGGAAGGGGTCTTGTGTGGACAGGCCCTTGAAATCGAGCCTGCCGGCAGGCTTCTATCCGGCCGGGGTGGACCCGGCCCGTTTCTTTGTGTTGCCTTTCCCGGGGAAACCGGCTTTCGCGCTCCCCGACGGCTCGTCGGCACGGGCTGCGGCCTGCCCGCCGGGCGGGGCGGAGGAATCATCCCGCTGTCCGTGTCCGGCGGAGGCGGAGCGGTGCAGGAGTTGCGCCTCTTCCCTGGGCAGAAGGCCCTTCAATCCGGAGCAGAAGCATGCGCACTTGATCTCCGGGGCTACGGAAGGGAATTCTGAGGGCCCTGCCAGGACGGTGATCCGGTTTCGGACGGATTCCGGCAACAGGAGAAAGAAGGATTCATTGGCCTTGTAATACTCGAAGGCCACGAAGACCAAGGTGCTTTTCTCGATCCGCTTCAGATCGCCCGCCTCAGGCGACGGGATGATGTCGATATGGCCGATCTCGTGATCGTCTGCGACGCGGAACAGCGCAGGGATCAGCTCATGCTGCAGCTTTTCGAAACGACCGAGAATCAGCATCCCCGGCTTGCGCTTGCCCCGCAACTCCCTGCCGTACATGGGCCGGTGGATTCTCTCCACGAGCATCGTGCGTCTCCTGTCAACCAACCGATACTGCTTTTCCCTGGGCCCTATGCGACACGATCATCCTGCTTTGTCATTATAGGGCAAATGACTGGAGTAGCGCCAGCGGTATCATCCGTATCTTGATGAGTGAAAACACTGATGCCGTTCTAAGGCGGATGATGGAAGGGGCGGATGTGCTATGTCATTTTTCGCATAATTGACAAGTCCTGCCCGTTTCCATACAGTGATAAGCAGCAGTCTCGCTGACGGTATTTCACCGGTTCCAACCAACCAACCCCTTGTTCGCCACAGGGAGCTCCCAGGTCTCCACTTCCTCCTCCAAGATGTGCTCCCGTTAAAACCCGAAACCGCAAAACTCGCAAAATTCCGGGCAACCCCGGCAAAAAAGGAGGACGGATCATGGAGAAACTGCTCCGAATCAACATGAGTGCGGAAGGCGGTCCTGTTGCCGTCGCAGTCCCCGTCGGGGAGTATGCGGGGCTGGGCGGCCGGGCGTTGACCTCCGCCGTTGTGTCGAGGGAAGTGCCGCCCCTGGCACACCCCCTGGGCGAGGACAACAGGCTTGTCATTGCCCCGGGGATGCTCAGCGGAACCATCGCGGCCATGTCGGGGCGATGCTCCGTGGGCGGCAAGAGCCCGCTGACGGGCGGCATCAAGGAGGCGAACTCCGGCGGCCAGGCCTCCCAGGTGCTCGCACGGCTGGGCTACGCGGCCATCATCCTGGAGGGAAAGCCGAATGAAAACGATCTCTACAAGGTCTTCATCAACAAGGACGGAGTGAAGATCATCCGGGACAACAGTCTCAAGATGCTCGGAAACTACGACCTCGTCGAGAAAATGAAGAGTGAGTACGGCGACAAGATCGCCTGCGTCTCGATCGGCCCGGCAGGCGAGATGAAGATGTGCGCTGCCACGGTAGCCTTCACGGACATGGAACTGAGGCCGACCCGCCACGCGGGCCGCGGCGGCCTCGGTGCCGTCATGGGCTCCAAGGGGGTCAAGGTAATCGTGCTCGATGACGCCGGCATGAGCGCCCGCGCCCCGAAGGACACGGATAAATTCCGGGCCGCCAACAAGGCCTTCGTGGACGGGTTGAAGAAACATCCCGTCACGGGCGAGGGTCTTCCCGCCTTCGGCACGAACATCCTCGCCAACGTGATCAACGAGGCGGGTGCCTACCCCACGCACAACTTCCTCTGGGGCCGCTTTGTCGGGACCTCGAAGATCAGCGGCGAGACCGAGGCGGAGCTGGAGAAGGCACGCGGCGGCAACCCGACCCACGGCTGCCATCGGGGCTGCGTGATCCGCTGCTCGGGGATCTTCCACGACAAGGACGGCCACTACCTGACCAAGCAGCCCGAGTACGAGACCGTCTGGGCCCATGGCGCCAACTGCGGCATCGACGACATCGACGCCATCGCCATGCTGGACCGGCTGGACGACGACTACGGCCTCGATACGATCGAGATGGGCGCGACAATCGGCGTGGCCATGGAGGCGGGGATTGCGAAGTTCGGAGATGCCCAGGCCGCGATCAATCTGATCAAGGAAGTAGGCAAGGGCAGCCCCCTGGGGCGCATCCTGGGCAACGGCGCCGCCATGACGGGCCGGGCCTTCGGCGTCGAGCGGGTCCCCGTCGTGAAGAACCAGGCCCTGCCGGCCTACGACCCGCGGGCCATCCAGGGCATCGGGGTCACCTACGCCACGAGCACCATGGGCGCCGACCACACGGCAGGCTACGCCGTGGCCACCAATATCCTCAAGGTGGGGGGCTACGTCGACCCGCTGAAGCCCGAGGGCCAGATCGAGCTTTCCCGGAATCTTCAGATCGCCACGGCGGCCATCGACTCCACGGGGATGTGCCTCTTCATCGCCTTTGCCATCATGGACCAGCCTGAAACCTTCCAGGCGCTCCTCGACCTGCTCAGTGCCTTCTACGGGCTCAGCATGACGGGCGACGACGTGACGGCGCTGGGAAAAAAGGTTCTCACATGGGAGCGGGACTTCAACGCGAAGGCCGGCTTCACGAAAGCGCAGGACCGCCTGCCGGAGTTTTTCCGGAAAGAGCTGCTTCCCCCGCACAACGTCACGTTCCAGGTTAGTGACGCGGAGCTGGATAAGGTATTCGACTGGTAAACACAAATCCCCCCAGCCCCCCTATAGAGCCCACTTCCCCAATCTTCCTCTCCCCTCGTGGGAGAGGACTGAGGTGAGGGGGAATGTTCCCCCTCCTCCACTTCCTCCTCCCACCAGGGGAGGAGAACAGAGGTAGGGGTCTCCATAGGGAGGGATGGGGGGGATTTTTCCTTAAGAACGATGTGGCCTATGACAAAATCGACCCGCTCCGAAGCTGAGCGAGCATTGAACCTCACCGTACCGGCGGACCGGATTGCCTGTTTCTTCCCGCTGCTGCAGAAAGGGTTTGAGCTCGGGGTCCTCGTCGGCTGCCCGATCCGGGCACTTCTGCGCGATGGGCTCGGCCTGACCGACGAGTACATCGAGACGAAGATACAGACAATCTTCCTGGACGGCAAGCCCGTGGACGACATCGATACGGCCCTTGTCCGGGACGGTGCGACGCTGGCCCTCGCGCCTGCCATGCCGGGTCTGATGGGCGCGATGCTCCGGAGGGGCGGGTACTACGCCCCCATGCGCAGCGGGATCACGCACCATGGCGATGCGGCACCGCGGGGGATCGGGGAGGGCCGCATCACCATGAAGCTCTTCGGCATGGCCCTGCGGGAACTGGGGCCGCAGCTTCTCGAGCGCGGCATCGAGGTCGACGCCGGGGATCTCGCACGGATCGTCAGGGAACTGCCGGAGGATTGCCGAGAGGGCTTGCGCCTGGAAGGGCTCGAGGAGACAGGGAGTACTTTCCTGCGGGTCAGAATGGGTCTGGAGGGGAAAGGGACGAGGGACTAGGGGGTAGGGACGGGTGCCGCTACGCGGCAGTGACCGGACCTCATTCTTCCTTGGACCTTTATCCTTGATCCTTTGTCCTAGATTTCTAGCCGCCGGCCACGGGCGGGAAGACCCCCACCCGGTCCCCTTCACGCAGGGTTTCGTTGCCGCTGGCGTGGATGCCGTTGAGGAAGATGATCTTCACCTTGTCCAGCGGCACGTCGAGATGCCGAAGCAGCCCCAGGATCGTAATATCCTCGCCAACCTCCAGGGGCCCCGTGCGGGGGACGAAGCGGGCCAGGGAGGCATAGAGGTTCAGATCGACTTTCATGGTTTCATCAACCCTCGAATAAAGCATATACGACTGAGAGGATTTCCTCAAATGGATTCGGTCAGGCGGGAAGAAGGGGCAGGGCGATGAGTTCGGACATACAGGACCGGATTCGCGAGCGGGCAAAAAAAATAACGGACCCGGCGGGGCGAGAGGCGGAGATCCTGGAAGACCGCATTGCCGGCGAGATTGCCCGGCAGAGCAGGGTAGCCCTTCACGAGATTTACCGCGAGGCGCTCAAGCTCGGAGTCTACCCGTACCGCTACATCCGCAACATGGACATCCTCTCCGCAGCGGAGCAGCTCAAGCTTGCCGAATCGCGGGTTGCCGTTGTGGGCGCAGGGGGGCTGGGCGGGCAGGTCATCGTGTTACTGGCGCGCCTTGGCGTCGGGACTCTCGTCGTCGTGGACTGCGATCAGTTCGACGAAACGAATCTCAACCGCCAGGCCCTTTGCGTGGGTGAGACGCTGGGGGAGCCTAAGACCCGTGCCGCTGTCGAGGCCGTGGCGGCGATCAACCCGGGCATCCGGGTGATCCCTCACCCGGTGAGGATTGATGCCGGCGTGATTGACGGGATTCTCACCGGCAGCGACGTCGTCGTCGACGGTCTGGACAATGTGCCCGACCGCCTGCTGCTGCAGGAGGCAGCCGGCCGGCTGGGCATCCCCATGGTACACGGGGCACTGGCCGGCTTCGAGGGCAGGATCATGACCATCCTGCCGGGCGACGCCGGTGTGAAGCACCTCTACGGGGAAACCGCGAGCGGGGCCGACCCGGACAGGCCGGAAGCCGTCCTGGGCGTTCCCGCCGTGACGGCGGCTCTCATCGGCACCTTTCAGGCGATGGAGGTGCTCAAGATTCTGCTCAGGCGCGGCAGCCTCTTCCGGAACGTGATGGCCTACGTGGATCTGGAGAATGGCCGGCTGGAACCATTCCGGTTTGGTGAAGCGCCGGAAAAGACATGACAACAGGGGGGGCAACACCATGCCCGGCAACCTGGGCTTCACCCTGAATACCGTCCTTTCGACGCTCCGGGTCACCGGGGCGAAGGAGATCCCCTTTGTCAGGGCGATCCTCACGCTGCACAATGCAGGCGGCAGCGCCGCCACCGGGGTCGCCCCGCATGCAACCCTCTCCGAGGAGCGGGGACTCATCCATGACGCAACGGAGGCCCTGAAGCGCGCCATGCCCGCAGACTCGATCCCGCCCGGCGAAGAGCTCACGTGGGACCTCTACGACCTGATCCTTGCCGCCCATCCCGGAGTGGCCAGCAAGGTTCACCTCTGGGGCTACAAGGCGGCGCTGAACTGGTGGATCGATTTTTCCGCCTGGGCGGACTACAGGGAGGAGGGCGCCGCTTCCCCCGCGCGAACAGGCATTTCCCGGTGGAAGCTGTGCTGGAGCCCCGCGGAGCCGTCGGCGGAAAGGATCGAGTTGTCCATCGAGGCGCTCTGAGATTCTATCTGCCGCGCTCCACGACCTTGAGCAGGGTGTTCGGGGGAATCGGCTCGTCCGGATCGCCGCCGTTGAGCAGCGACATCTCCTTGACCCGGTTCTCCGCGACGCCGAACGTACGGAGGACATTGCCGAGGGTGTCGGACCTGGCGGCGCGGCGCACCCGGACGCGGTCCGGCTGGACGTTGATCCTTCGCGCGTCGGTGATCTCGGCGAACCGGCCCATGGTGTTATCGAAGAGATTCTCGTACTGCGGGTAGTTGCGCGTTGTGCTGAGTCCCCCGAACGTGTAGATCACATCGGCCTTCTGGATGAAATAGGACAGGGTCCGGACCGCGCCGTTGCGGGACTGCAAGTCTGCGACGAGACGATGGGCCGCAAAGCCGCCCACACGAACAGACTGGCTCTGGAGGACACGGGCCTTGGTTTTCGAGACGAAGCCCCGTGCCGCCTCCTCCGGGGATTTGCCGGGCGCCCCGGTGAAGACGATGACGGCGGTCTTGTCCTTGTTCGTCATCTGCACCGCCGAGGGCGTGTCGTTCACCTTCCAGTCGGCGGGCACGGGGAACTGGATGCGCATGGCGGGGTGGTAGTAGACGCCCCCCTCCACGTACCCCTCCCGGGGGTCCTGGCCGTAGATGAGGCCGTCGATCGCCCTCAGGTAGGCCTCGCGCTCGATCCGGGGTCGGGACACCCCCAATTGCCGCTGTACCTGCTGCGCCTGGGCCCTGATGGCCTGTTCGCGGTCTTCGGGGCTGGGGTGCGTGGCAAACCAGGCCGGCATGCCGCTGCGGTCCGACTGCGGGTCCATCCGCTGGAGCGTTTCGAAAAAGCCCGCCATCTGCGAGGCGTCATAGCCCGCCTTGGTCGCGTACTCCACACTCAGGGAGTCGGCTTCCCGCTCGTTGTCGCGGCTGTATTTCATAAAGAAGAGCCCCATCCCGATCTCTGCCAGGCCTGACAGCAGGGGCACACCGAGCACCTGGGGGATGATCAGCCCGATCTGTGCCACCTGGGCGCGGCTCAGCTGCTGGGCCGAGTGCCGAGCCGTGACGTGTCCGATCTCGTGCCCCATCACCCCGGCCAGTTCCGCCTCGCTGTTGAGGGTGGCCAGGATCCCCCGCGTGAAGAAGAGATAGCCCCCGGGGGCGGCGAAGGCATTGACGACGGGGGCATCGAGGATCTTGACGCTGTAGTCGAGTTGCGGACGGTGGGAGAGCTTTCCCAGTCTGCGGCCCATGTCGTTCACATAGGCGGTGAGGCGCGGGTCGTCGTACAGGCCGTACTCCCGGGTCACCGAGGCGTCGACTTTCCGGCCCATGTCGATTTCTTCCTGCTCGCTGATCAGCATGAAGTCCTGCCTGCCGCTGACGGGGTTGGCGGCACAGGACGAAAGCGCGATGACGGCGCCGATGAGGAGGGCGCCTGCGGCCATGGCAGTGACGTGTCTTCGATGCATGACGATGGGTGATCTCCTTTCATCTCGTTTGAAGTGTTGCAGTCACAGGAAAATCCCGGTCGGGCACATTCCGGCAGCAGCCCGCAAAACCGGTCATTTGCTCTCGATGCGGTGGACGCCGTTCCAGTCCTCGGGCGGCGGGTTCTCCCGCATGAGCCGGCAGCGCGTCATCAGGATGCGGGCGGGCTCGTCGCCGTGGTTGAGCTCCAGGATCTTCCCGCAGCTCTCCGCGGCCTCGTCCCAGCGCCGCCCGAGATAGAGATTCAACGCCGTCTCGGCCAGAGCTGCGATCGAGCGTGTGCGCTCGTCGGCGCCGGCCGCCTCGGCCATCAGCTCGTAGATCCGCACGCCCCTCGTGCTCCCCTTGACGGAGACCAGATCGATGGGGCGGACGATGAACTGCCCTTTCACCAGCTCGCAGGTTCTCTCCCCGATGATGATCCGCGTGCCGTAGAGCTTGTTGAGGCCCTCGAATCGACTCGCCGTGTTCACCGTGTCGCCGACGACGGTGTAATTGAGCCGGGTGGCGCTGCCCATGTTGCCCACGATCACCTCTCCCGTGTTGATGCCGATGCGCTGGTGGAAGAGGGGCTTGCCCTCGCGCGTCCACTTCTCGTGGAGCTCCTTCAGGGCTGCCTGGCACAAAAGCGCCGCGCGGCAGGCCGTGACGGCATGATCGGGGTTGGGCAGGGGGGCCCCCCAGAAGGCCATGATGCTGTCGCCGATGAACTTGTCGAGTGTGGCCGGCGGCGGCTGTCTCAGCGCGCTGCTCATCGTTTCGAAGTATTCGCCGAGCTGGTCTACGAGGGCCTCGGGAGCCAGGCGCTCCGAGATCGTCGTGAA
>Ga0105106_10002235_pt1 | contig 13937 bp, 14 predicted proteins | sample PPLLaktember2015_5_FD_79109 | JGI IMG/M metagenome (GOLD analysis project Ga0105106, IMG submission 79109) | Freshwater sediment microbial communities from Prairie Pothole Lake near Jamestown, North Dakota, USA - PPLs Lake P8 Core (1) Depth... | ecosystem: Environmental > Aquatic > Freshwater >...
CTTCCATGAATTTTGACGGGCTCGTTGCAAGGACACCCCTCTGCACGCTCGACAAAACCCGCCTCATCCATGATTTGACCGGCAGCGCCGGACTGAAGCGGCGGAACCTTGGGCCGGAGGAGGCAGAGGACTATGATATTGTGGTTGATGCGACCGGGATCTCCCGGGTGTTCCTGCCGCCCGCCCGATCCGACCTGAATCTGCCGACCCTGCAGCACCGGGTGTCTGTCACTTCCTCTGAAAAGGAACTCCTTTCTGCCGGGATCTACGGCAACCGGATTCCCGGACTTGGTTACCTGTGGGTCTTTCCGCTCGGAAACCACCAGTACCATATCGGCGTTGGGGGTATCGGCATTGACCAGCTCGACACCTTTCTGGACCGGTTTTACCAAGACTTCTCATCGCGGTTTTCATTCACTCCTCTCTGCAGCTGTCAGGGATGCGTCCGGGTCTCTTCCCCGTACTATTCGACACCATTTTATTTTCGGAAGACCCGGAATGACGGGACATCCCGGCTTATTGTTGGGGTCGGTGAATCAATAGGAACTGTATCGCCATTTACCGGGGAAGGGATTATATTTTCCCTGGACTGCGCAGGAATCCTGGCAGATTGCTGGCCGGATCCGGAGGCGTATACCAGCGCTGTACTCTCCCGGTTTTCCTGGATGAAAAAAGAACGGGAAACGCTTGATTATCTCCTTTCACGATCGGGAAAAGGCGGACCGAGACTGAGGGACCGGTGGAGGTTTTTTTGCAATGCCCGTCGTTCGGGTATCGGGCTCCCGATGCTGGAGGCATTCAGGCGGATCGGGACCCTTTCCCAATGGATAGAGATCCGGGACCAGGAGCGATAACGGTTAGTTCCGGCCGAATGACCAAGGCTACGGAATGCTTCAGTTATCCGCTGAGTATCCGGAAATTCTTCCGGGTCCCGGGATTGTCTTTCGCCCAAAGGTAAAACGCCAGATACACTGACATCATCGTAAAATTGGAGAAAACTTCTTCGAGGGGGATAGTCAGGAAACGGACCCCGGAGACTGCCGACGGACTATAGATCACTACCGGCAGTGATGTCAGAAAATAATTGAACAGGATGAACAGCAGGAATCCTGAAATAAGGTAGGCCCAAAAGGCAAGACGCACCATGATACCCTTGTAGAAGAGCGACATTCCCAGGAATACTATACCCGCGGAAAAAAATAGCCATGAATGTATAATTTTTCCCGATGAACAGGAAGGATACGAGAATCAAAATCATTCCCGTCGCATATCCAGCCCCTTGTTTCCAGGAAATGGTCAGATCCTTAAAGATAAAAGCAGCTTGTTCATACAAAAGCAGGAGGCTGTATGGCACGACTGTGAAGAACAGGACTTCTTCCAGTGGCAGGCCGGCAAAGGAGATTCCCATAACGTACTCCGGGTTGAACGACCAGTCGCCCCGCATTTTCGTAAAAATATCCCAGGTGACAAAGAAGAGTCCTCCGGCGAATATCGAGAAAAGTACATAAGGAAATTTTTTGTAGAACGAAAGATACGGAAAAAGGGCACTATCAGGGGCAGGATTATTATCAGGAAGTCAATGAGCAGATAGGTGCTCATTGAAGAGCATCCTTATAGTAGAGCTTCGAGGGCTTGTTGTATGCCTCGCCCCGCTTCTTTGAAAGGAGGTTTGCCGTGATCCTGCCCGATTCGTAGATCGTGGGCAGCCCGCTCCCGGGATGTGTTCCTCCACCGACGAGGTAACAGTTTCTCACCTCCTCGAACTCATTCCTCGGCCTGAACCAGAGCATCTGCGTCAGATTGTGGGCAAGGTTGAATGTCGCGCCATAGTAGATGTTGTGTTCCCGTTCCCAGTCGACCGGAGTGATGATTCGCTCCACCTCAATATGTTCGCGCAAATCCTTCATCGGCGTCCTTGCCACCACGAGGTCCAGCATTTTTTCCTTAAAGGCGTCTTTTTCCTTGATCCAGTCTATTCCTGATGTATTGTTGGGCATGGGGACGAGGATATAAATCGTGGATTTCCCGGGCGGTGCAAGGGTCGGATCAGTCACCGACGCATTCTGCAGATAGAACGAGGGTTCGTCGCTGATCTTGTTGTTGTTGAATATGTCCTTGACATTGCCTTCGTAGTCTTTGGAAAAATAGATGTTGTGATGCGGCAGGTCGTACTGCTTGTCCACGCCAAGGTAAATCATGAACGTGGAACAGGAATATTGTTTTTTTGCCACGTTCCCGGGAGTGTATTTCTTCAGGAGCCCCGGTCTGAACAGGTGAGTCATCGCATAGCCGAAGTCCGCGTTTATGACAATATCATCGGCGTAATCCTTCTCCCCGGATGTGAGCATGACACCCTTCGCCCTGCCTCCTTCAGTTATAATCTCTTGTACGGGTGCTTCCAGTTGTATCTTCGCCCCGTTCTCGGTGGCCACCTTCGCCATCGCAGCAGAGATCGCATTCAGGCCGCCGATCACATGATAGATGCCGTACTTCCGTTCAACAAACGGTATCAGGGTGAAGGCAGCAGGGCATTCCCACGGGGACATCCCAAGATATTTGGACTGGAAGGAGAACGACATCTTGAGACGGTCGTCCTTGAAGTAGTGACCCAGGTTCTGGAACAGGGACTCGCCAATGCCGAGCGTTGGTATGGCCCTGATGAAGTCAGGATGGAAGAAGGTTTTGAAATGCACATAATCCTTTTGGAGACAGGGGAACAGGAGTTCGAAGCGGTGTTTCTCCTTTTCATAGAATTTCACAACACCGGCCTCATCGCCAGGAAATAATCGTTTAACGTCCTCGGTAGTTTTCACAACGTCAGTCGATGGATACAGATTGATATCCCCGTAGTCGAGGTGATACATGGGTTCTATCTTGTGCACTTCAAGATACCTGGCGATGTCTTTCCCCGCCTCGGAGAACATCTCCTCCAGGATGAACTTCATCATGAGGAAGGTCGGCCCGGTATCAAACGTATAAGGGCCGAGTTTTAACGGAGCGTTCCTGCCGCCGACCCGTTCTTCCTTCTCGTAGACCGTAACCGAGAAGCCCCGGTGTGCAAGGATCATCGCGCATGTCAGCCCACCAGGACCGGCGCCTACGATAATGATTTTTTTCCCAGGCATTGGGTATTCTTTTGCAGAGATTTAATATAAAACCAACGGAAATACCAATTGACTGGAGAAATGTTCTATCAGCTGCCAAATTGATTTTCCTGAGGTTTAAAATGGCTAAAAACACAACAAAAGTCATCGTAATTGGCGCCGGCCTGGGTGGTATCTCGGCCGCGATATCCCTCGCCGAGGAAGGATACGACGTCGCTGTGTACGAAAAGAACAGCCATGTTGGCGGAAAGCTCAACGTTCTGAAAAAAGACGGCTTCTCTTTTGACCTTGGGCCTTCTATCCTGACGATGCCTCATATATTCGAGGAGCTGTTCACCCGGGCCGGAAAAGAGATGAAGGATTATGTTCCGACCATGAGACTCGATCTCCAGTGGCGATGCTTTTTTGAGGACGGGAAGCGTTTTGACCTCTATGCCGATCCTGACCGGAACATCAGAAACAATCCCTGGCTGACTGAGGAGGATAAGCAGGATCTGGACCGGTTCAACGCATATTCAAAGAAGCTCGGTGAGACCGCCGAACGTGGATACTTTAAAAAGGGCCTGGACACGTTGCCTGAGGTCGTGAAATACTACGGCATCATCAGTTCCATCCGGGACTTTGACTCTTTCCACACCATGCACCAGGGGGTCGAAAAGCGGATAAGGAACCCGTACCTCAGTAAAACCCTTGATCATTTCATAAAATATGTGGGCTCCTCTCCGTACGATGCCCCTGCTGTATTGAATTTACTACCGTATATCCAGTTCAGGTATGGGCTGTGGTACGTAAACGGAGGCTTGTTCAATCTTGCCCTTGGATTGAAGAAACTTACGGAGGAACTGGGTATTCAGATACACCTGAGTACTGAAGTTACGGGATTAAAAAGGGAGGGAGACAGGATCACTTCAGCAGTACTGGCTGATGGAACCGTGCGGAGCGCAGATATATTCGTATCAGATATGGAAGTCATCCCTGCCTATGAACGGCTGCTCGGGGAAAAAGGACCTATGCTGGATGATTATAAGAAGCGGTTCGAGCCTGCGTGTTCCGGGTATGTGCTGCACCTTGGGGTGGACAAAAGATACGAGCAACTGGCACATCATAACTTCTTTTTCTCAAAGGACCCGGAAAAAAGTCATCATGAACTATTCCATGAGAATAGGCTTCCTGAGGATCCTACGATTTATCTTGTCGCACCCAGCCGCACGGATCCATCACAGGCGCCAGACGGGTGTGAGAACCTGAAGATACTCCCGCATGTGCCCTATGTGCAGGACAAGCCTTTTACCAGAGAGGAGTACGCAGAGTTCCGGGAGAGAGTGCTGGACAAACTGGAGCTCATGGCCCTCACGGATGTTCGCAAACACATAATAACTGAAGACGAGTGGACTCCTGAAGATATACAAAAAAGATATTATTCAAACCGGGGAGCAATATACGGTATCGTTTCAGACAAGAGAAAAAACAAAGGCTTCAAAGCACCCCAGAAAAGCGAGAAATACAAAAACCTCTACTTTGTGGGGGGCAGCGTGAACCCGGGCGGAGGAATGCCGATGGTCTTCCTTTCCGGACAACAGGTCAGAGATAAGATAGTGAACGAACAACAAGGTAAATGAGTGAACTCTCCCCCATTTATCCTCCATCGAAGACACCGGAAATAAGAGAGTCTCTATTTTGAGGAAAAATAAGCCCATTTCAGGCTCCTTTTGTCTTCCGGATACATTTGTCAATACCGGAAAACCCCGTAAAACCGCCTTTTTCGGTTCCTGTGGAGAATATTCCCTATAATCGCTCTATTTGCCAAAATACGGCAGATTTGCACCTCACCTAATGGCTCGTAAGGCCCTTTAAATCAAGCTGTTTTTAGCCCTTTATTTTAGGACTTTAAATCCGATAAAGGCCGCCAGAACACCAATATGAGGGTCATTTTTTACAAGGGAGATCAAAAAAAGTGGAGCAGAGTACCTACCCCTCTTTCCTCAGCACTGCTGCCCGGTTCACGAAGAAAAATCTCGTTTCAAGAAGCCGTAACCCTGCTTCCTGAGCCAGCGAAAGTGTATACCGGAATTCCTTACCAGAAACAATGATCGGGGGTTCAGAGATGAAGAGCAGACCTCCGGGCACAAGCAGGATCGAGATTTCCTGGAACAGCTTTGCTGCATCGGGGACTTCATGTACGACAAAGATCGTGAAAGCAACATCGATGTTCCCGTCACACTGGGGTGAGAAGGTGAGGGAATCCGGGTTGCACCGGTGTGTCCTGATCCGCGGCAGCAAGCCCTCCGGTCCCAATTTCTCCCGCAGGATGCGGAGCATCTCTTCCTGTAAGTCCACGGCGATCACCATACCGGAATCGCCAACCCTCTTCGCGAATTCCCGGGTAAAGAATCCAGGCCCGCAGCCAAAATCGAGGACCCGGTTGCCGGGTTTTACGTATCGGTCCGCGAGCCGGTCAGGATGGTAGAGGAATCGCCGCAATCGGGAATCCAGATGCGCAGCCCGTTCTGCGGAAAAAACGTTATGGCGGGGATTTCCGGAATGGGCAGTTGAGCCAGACGGTATCTTGCCGGGGGTCATACGGGGAATATTTGGAAAAAAAGATGCAAATAGTTTTGGGACGACCAGCAATCTGATGAGAAACCGGTAGATCTGGTAAAAAAGATGAATCACCCGTTACTATCGATGAGAGAAAAGACATTCATTTTTATTGATCTCCGTTATAAAAATCGGTCCGCCTAAAACCTAATTTTTAATAATACTGTCACAATGTTAGATGTGATATGGAAAGTTCAAAGATTGACCACATTCCTGATTCAGTAAAATATATCGGATGTTGCGGCGCGTATTGCAGGACATGTCGGGCATTTATTGAAGGTTTCTGTAAAGGCTGTAAGCTGGGATATGAAAATGGAAAGAGAAATATTGACAATGCCAGATGTACAATCAAACTGTGTTGTTTCAGGGAACGCAAATTTGAAACATGTGCTGATTGTGCTGATTTTAATTCCTGCATGATTATTTCCAGACTCTATGAAAAAAAAGGTTACAAATACGGAAAATATAAGGAATCTAATGAATTCATAAGAAAAAATGGATATGCTGCATTTTTCAAATCAGCTGATATGTGGAAGGGACCCTATGGAAAACTGAAGGAGACCTAAATTAATTCAGGGACATCCACATACAAGCACCTGGACTTGTTGACCTTGCCGTCAAGGAGAAAGAACACGCAACATTTGAGATGCTCCAGTGGTTTGTCAAGGAGCAGGTGGAAGAAGAAGAACATGCCAGCGAGATCGTCATCCAGATAATAATTGTCGGTGATCTTCCCGGCCACCTGTTCTGTCTCGATCATCATCTGGGAAAGCGGGAATAAATTCGAATCTCTTCCTTTTTTTATCAGCATTAATCGTGCATTCACGGCTGCATGCCAGAAGTATTCTTGAAAAAACACGGTTCTGCCCGAACCCCTATCTTAATAAATAAGACCGTGGCAATTCTTGTTTTGATTCACCATGGCCAAGAAAACCCTCACAACAGAGCAAGGCATTCTGGTTACCAACAACCAGAAAACCCTCATTGCCAGGCAGCGTGGCCCGGAACTTATTAAGGATGTCCACATTATCGAAAAACAGGAGATGACGTTATGACTGACGACAGCAAGAGCCCGGTAACGGGCGAGGCAAACAAACAGGTAACCGGCCGGGGCAGGTCCATCCAGGACTGGTGGCCGAACCAGTTGAACCTGAAGGTTCTTCACCAGCACTCTCCCTTGTCCAATCCAATGGGGGAGGAGTTCAACTATGCTGAGGAATTCAAAAAACTCGACCTGGCGGCCGTGAAGAAGGATCTGCAGGCGCTGATGACGATCTCGCAGGACTGGTGGCCATCGGACTTCAGCCACTACGGGCCATTGCTCATCCGCATGGCATGGCACAGCGCCGGCACGTACCGCACCGGTGACGGTCGCGGCGGCGCCGGTTCCGCCCAGCAGCGCTTCCCGCCCGTCAGCAGCTGGCCCGACAACGTGAACCTCGACAAGGCGCGCCGGTTGCTCTGGCCGATCAAGCAGAAGTATGGCCGGAAGATTTCATGGGCCGACCTCATGATTCTTGCCGGTAATGTAGCCCTGGAGTCGATGGGTTTCAAGACCTTTGGCTTTGCCGGCGGTCGTAAGGATGCCTGGGAGCCGGAAGAAAGCGTGTACTGGGGTTCTGAGAGTATGTGGCTGGGAGACAAACGCTACTCCGGCGAACGAAACCTCGAAAATCCCCTCGCTGCCGTACAGATGGGGCTCATCTACGTCAACCCGGAAGGCCCGAACGGTGTCCCGGACCCTGTCGCGGCGGCAAAGGATATCCGCGAGACGTTCGCCCGCATGGCCATGAACGACGAGGAGACGGTCGCGCTCATTGCCGGTGGCCATACCTTCGGCAAAACCCACGGCGCCGGTCCTGCGTCCCATGTGGGGCCTGAGCCCGAAGCGGCAGGCATCGAGGAGCAGGGCCTTGGCTGGAAGAGCAGCTTCGGCACCGGCAAAGGCGGTGATACGATCAGCAGCGGCCTGGAGGTTACCTGGACCAACACGCCAACGAAATGGAGCAACAACTTCTTCCGGATCCTTTTCAGCTACGAATGGGAACTGACGAAGAGCCCGGCCGGTGCGCACCAGTGGCAGCCGAAGGGCGGCGCAGGCGCCGGCACGATTCCGGATGCCCACGACCCAAAGAAGCGTCATGCTCCAACCATGCTGACCACTGACCTTTCCCTGAGGTTCGACCCTGTCTACGAAAAGATTTCACGGCGCTTCTACGAGCACCCGGACCAGCTGGCAGATGCGTTCGCCCGGGCGTGGTTCAAGCTGACGCACCGTGACATGGGTCCGCGTGCACGCTATCTCGGCCCGGAGGTTCCTGCCGAAGAGCTCATCTGGCAGGACCCCATCCCTGCCGTCAATCACCCGCTGATCGATGCAAAGGACATCACCGCCCTCAAGAAAAAGATCCTGGCTTCCGGACTATCGGTGTCAGAGCTGGTTTCAACCGCCTGGGCATCGGCATCCACCTTCCGTGGCTCCGACAAGCGCGGCGGTGCGAACGGTGCCCGCATCCGACTGGCGCCGCAGAAGGACTGGGAAGCCAACCAGCCTGACCGGCTCATAAAGGTGCTCAGGACCCTGGAGAGCATCCAGAATGCGTTCAACAAGGAGCAGTCGGGAGGCAAAAAGGTCTCACTGGCTGACCTGATCGTCCTGGCAGGTTGTGCAGGTGTCGAGCAGGCTGCAAAGAATGCCGGTCACGAGGTGACGGTTCCCCTCACGCCAGGACGCATGGACGCCTCACAGGAACAGACCGATGGGGTCTCCTTTTCCGTGCTCGAGCCGAAGGCGGACGGCTTCCGCAACTACTTAAAGACCCGCTATGCTGCATCGGCCGAGGAGTTGCTGGTCGACAAGGCGCAACTGCTGACCCTGACCGCTCCCGAGATGACGGTGCTTGTTGGTGGCATGCGGGTGCTGAACACCAACTTCGGCGGATCACAGCACGGGGTCTTCACGAAGCGCCCGGAGGCACTCACCAACGACTTCTTCACAAACCTGCTCGACATGGGCACGGAATGGAAGCCGGTATCGAAAGACGCCGACGTGTTTGAGGGCCGCGATCGCAAGACTGGCGAAGTCAGGTGGACCGGCACCCGTGTCGATCTCATCTTCGGTTCGAACGCCCAGCTCCGGGCACTGGCCGAGGTCTACGCAAGCGCGGACGGCCAGTTGAAGTTTGTCCAGGACTTCGTGGCGGCCTGGAACAAGGTGATGAACCTTGACCGCTTCGACCTCGCCAGATCGTAGCATTAACGTCTTTAATGGTGGAGAACCTCGTGAAGGTGAATAAGGAACTCGGGCATTGTGTGGCAAAGGGACTGATGTCTTGAACAGAACAGCAGGAGCACCGCGTATCATCTCGTGGAACATTACCCTGAGGTGTCCCCTGAAGTGTTCTCACTGTTACGTGGACGCGGGTGAACGGGAGGCAGAAGGAGTCCTCTCGACGGAGGAGGCATTCAGCGTCATCGATCAAATCTGCGAGACCGGCAAACCCATCATTGTACTGAGCGGAGGTGAGCCACTTATGAGAGAGGATATCTTTGCCATCGCCCGGTATGGTACCGAAAAGGGGCTCCGGATGGTCATGGGAACAAGCGGGTACCTGCTGGATGAGGTAGTGGCAAAAAAACTTAAGGAATCCGGGATCAGGGCCGTGGCCATCAGCATTGATTCAGCCGATCCGTCCGTCCATGACGCATTCCGCGGTACCGAGGGTGTTTGGGAACGGGCGGTAGAGGCTATTCGTTTTTGCAGGAATGAAGATATCGGCGTCCAGATCAATATGTCGGTCATGCAGTCTGCGATGCGTGATGTCAGGGAAGTGATCGAAGTGGGGACAGCACTCGGCGTCCGTGATTACCAGCTTTTTTTCCCGGTTCCGACGGGAAGGGCACAGCTGATTGAACCCCGCAGCGCCCTAGAATACGAGGATCTTATCCGGCAGATCCTGATCAGATACCGGGACAGCGATCTTCATATCCGCCCGACCTGTGCCCCGCAGTTCCGCCGCATTGCGGAGGAACTCGGGATCAGGAATCCTGCATGGGGCCGCGGCTGTATTGCCGGTATAAGTTATTGCCGGATCTATGCAAACGGTGACGTTACCCCCTGCCCGTACCTTCCGGTGAGCGCCGGCAATGTACGGACTACGCCATTTCCAGAGATCTGGAACAATTCCAGAATCTTTGCAGCACTCCGCGACCCGGACCTCCTCACGGGAAAGTGCGGGAAATGCCGGTTTAACACGATCTGTGGAGGGTGCAGGGCCCGGGCATACCGGGGAGCAGATGCTGTTTCTCCCCGCTGGTGTGACGGGCTTGCTCCACCGGATGCACTCAATGGGGATATCTGCGCTGAAGATCCCTGGTGCCCCTACAAACCGAAGGAGGCTGCGACATGACGGATCCTGCTCTGCCTGACGGAACGGATCTGCACATTCTTGACACCCTTCAGAACGATATCCCGCTGGTACCCCGGCCGTTCGCTGCAATCTCAGAGCGGCTGGGAATCCCCGAGCACGTCCTTCTTGAGCGGTTGAAACGGCTCCAGGACGAGGGCATTGTACGGGGGATATCTCCCATCCTTGAATCCCGGCATATGGGACTGGCTGCTGCAACCCTGATTGCCCTCCACGTTCCCGAGGAACGGGTTCACGAGATCGCAGCCGTAATCAGCAGATACCCGGAGGTGTCCCATAATTTCCGGCGGGACCATTACTACGCTCTCTGGTTCACGGTCTCAGGTAAAAACGAAGAGGACCTGCAGCGTGTGCTGACAGAAATCCTGGGTCGTACGGGAATTCCGGATACGGATGTCCTGAACCTTCCCACGGTAAGAAAACTCAAAGTTGATGTGCGGTTTTCATTTTTTAACCATGAAAAAAAGGAGGATACTTTTGGATCCGCTTGATCGGCACCTGCTCGCTGAACTTGAGAGCGGACTTCCTCTTGTCAAAGAACCGTACGAAGAGATCGGAAAGCGGCTGGACCTTACCGGTAACGAGGTCCTGGAACGTATCCGGAATCTCCAGGAGGCAGGGATTATCCGGAAATTCCGGGCACGCATCAACCAGAGGCGGGTCGGGATATCCGCAAACGCCCTTGTTGCATGGAAATGTAAAGATTCATTGCAGGGCCACAGGGGATTCCTGCTGGCATCGTTTCCCTGTGTCACCCATTGCTATGAACGCCTGCCAGTGCCGGGCAGGTGGGAGTACACCATCTATACCGTTCATCACGGGTACAGCAGGGATGCTGTTCTTGCTGAGATCAGGACACTCGCTGACCACATCGGGGTTCATGATTACGTCGTCCTTTTCAGTACTGAGGAATTCAAGCGGGTTCCCACCGTGCGAATCGGGGAGAACGGGGGCGATATGACATGAACCGGATTACCCAGTGCATGCATGGGAAAGGAACCGTCAGTGGTGTGATGCGGCACCGCCATACATCCCCGGCGGATATACCCAGCAAATACCTGGCATTTTCTGGAATGTACAGGCCCGTGGTGTTCTGGAATCTCACGGACCGCTGTAATCTCAGCTGTGCCCACTGCTACAACAGATCGGGGCCCGGTTGCCAGACGGTGGGAGAACTTTCGACCGATGAGGCGTTGGGTCTCATTGATGACCTTGCGGAGATGGGTATTCCGCTTATTTTGTTTACCGGCGGCGAACCCCTGATGCGTGAAGATATCTGGGAACTGGCACAGCATGCCGGAAAGAAAGGAATCAAAATGGCACTCAGCACCAACGGGACCCTTATCACGACAGAAGTTGCCCGCAGGATCAGGGAAAGCGGGATCGAATATGCCGGTATCTCGCTTGACGGTGCACAGGCACTGATCCATGACCGGTTCAGGAATTCACCGGGTGCGTTCGAGCGGACGGTGGCAGCATTCGCCTCATGCCGGGAGGCAGGGCTCCGGTGCGGTGTCCGGGTAACCCTGACTAAGGAGAACTATGGCGAGCTCGAAGCCCTTATTGATCTCGCCTTAACCCTCGGCGCCTCCAGGTTCTGCCTGTACTGGCTCGTACCCACCGGTCGTGGGATCGAATCCTATGAACGGTTACAGCTGGGACCTGAAGAGGTAACCGGGGCCCTCACCATCCTCTACCGGAAAGCAAGGGAGACGGATCCTTCATTCATGGAGTTTCTCACGGTCGATGCCCCTCAGGATTGTATCCACCTGCTCACTTCGATGGAACAGGACGGATCTCCGGACGTTGCTGAAGCACGCGAGCTCCTGCAGTCCCTCAACGGGGGGTGCAGTGCAGGAACCCGCGTGGCAAATATCGATTCACACGGGAATGTGTATCCCTGCCAGTTCGCCCGTGCTGAGAATTTTTTGGCAGGGAACATCAAAAACCAGCCATTCAGCAGGATATGGGGGGACTGCACCAATCCTGTACTCGTACGGTTCCGGGAAAAACAGGCCAGGTTCAGTGGCAGGTGTGCGGGATGCACCTATCGGGAGCTCTGCGGGGGAGGGTGCCGGGTCCGGGCATATGCGGTGAACGGGGATTTTTTTGCAGAGGATCCCTTCTGTTTCGTCGACAAACAAGGGATTATTTTTAAAAGATAAATACGCCCGGATCGCGTTCTGTTTCCTTTCCGGTATGACGACCAACAGCGGAAGGCTCCGAAAAAATCCTGTTTTAATATGTGTGGATCGAGAACAGGTCAGACAGGTCTCCCCTCATTGCCTGTCAGGTAACCCCCGAATCCGATTGCCCAGATGACCACGGGATATGCAACAAAGCGTTCCGTTCCTCCATCGCCCAGCACCGGAATGAACATATTGGAGAAGAAGAGAAAAAAAAGCGAAATAAGACCAAGGAATGCGAGCATGTACCGGAAGGGAGAGGGGGTTATCTTTGAGCAAAGTATTGCAGACAGGCCACCTGCGATGAATGCCATCAGCGCGAACAACGGATGAAGGAGGGGATTATTTCCGGGGAACAGTCCCACTCCCAGCACCCCTGTGCCCAGCAACGCGGGAAAAACGACGATCCAGCTTTTCAGGTCCCTGAAGAGGAAGAAAGAAGCAGCCAGTATGAGCAGGCCACCGAGGATCATCGTTGCATTGAAGATCGATGCCGACGGCTGATAACTGATGCCGTCAGGAGGACGGGTTGCGCCAAGATCGCTGATCTCGCTGTTCGCAGTGCTGTATCCTGACGGATAGAACATCTCCGCGGTGATGATCCCCATGAGGATCACGGAGCCTGCCACGAAGAAGAGCAGCCCGGCCATTGTCGTATTCTGGTGAATCCGTGATTTTTCTGTATCCATATCGATTCCAGCAGGAATTAACGTCTTTTACCCTATTAAAGCATGATACCCCCTCATTCCCGGGAATCTCCTGCCGTTTGTAATTTTTTTTCCGATAGATTGAGGGTAATGGTATTATGCCGAATTTAATGGAGAGGTGACTGCCCTTTTTCTTTTCCCGCTGGCTGAGTATGTCATGTATCCATGAGGGTAGGCATTTTTTCGTCAAAAACAAAAACTTCTTCGATATTTACCCCAAAATAGCGTGAGATTTTAAAAGCGAGATCCAGGGAGGGGATGTATTTTTCTTTTTCTATGGCAAGAATGGTCTGCCGGTTGACACCGATAGCCTGGGCAAGGTTTTCCTGGGTCAGGTTGTGCATTGCCCGGAATATTTTGATCTTATTCTTCATCGGTGTCAAAATCTCCATATTTTTTCGCATAATAGATCCTGAAACCGACATACAGGAAGATCATCAGGCAGAGAAGCCCCAGCTGGATATACCCCATCATTCGCGGTCCAAGGAGATCGGGAGGACGCGACCCGGGGGGCTCGCGGGGAAATGTCGGGATATGGAGTATCTGCATGACAGCTCCAATGGAAAACGCACAGAAAACGACCCAGAAGACCTGCATCGTCCGGACTGTTGCCTCTTCGGTGATCTTCACGTCCCGTTCATCCTCAATACTGTCCGTCACCTTTCTCTTTGCCAGGTATACCAGGACGATGCCGATGATGAAAGCGATTTCAATAAGAAGGGGGATCTGAAGTTCTACGGAGTACCAGAAAATACAGAGCAGCGCAAGGGCAATGCATCCGAATATAAGATAGAAGGTATTTTTTTTCATGCTTTCACTCTTTTTTAGTCCCCTTTTCCTCAGATTGAACCTGAAGGACTGTCCTGCTATACCCATAGTTATCATGCGCGAAGATCTGAGGGATAAATAATAATA
>Ga0105106_10002236_pt1 | contig 13936 bp, 13 predicted proteins | sample PPLLaktember2015_5_FD_79109 | JGI IMG/M metagenome (GOLD analysis project Ga0105106, IMG submission 79109) | Freshwater sediment microbial communities from Prairie Pothole Lake near Jamestown, North Dakota, USA - PPLs Lake P8 Core (1) Depth... | ecosystem: Environmental > Aquatic > Freshwater >...
CAGGGCCAGTTCAACTTCTTTCTTGTTGATCAGGCGGACGTTCTCGGCCGAAGCTCCGGACGTCTGGGCCGTCACGTTCATGTCTTTGATTTTGGAGTTCCAGATCTTGGCCATGGCGCCGCCGAAGGGGTAATAGGTCCCGGCGGTGCCGCCGGTGGCAAGAACCAGGTTGTCGGCCGCGTAAACCGTGGCCACAGCGCCCATCAAGAACAGAACCGCAACACACACACCGAACACTCTTTTCATGGAGCACCTCCTTGATATGGTTGTCTTTTTTGATCTTTCGTCCCAGGGATCAAACGCATGTCAAACGCAACGGAGTATAGGGGATCGCAGCACCCGGCGTCAAGCAGAAACGCGAGGTGTTTAGCATTGACGGAGGAGGGCCGATTCCATAAGCTAAGGCGTATCAAAACCGTGAGAGAGATCTCGTGATGGAGAAAAAGGGCGGGAAAGACACCGATCGGGAGGCATGGCACATCTACGTCGGCGAAATTCCACACACCGACAGGGGAGATTTCTGGGTCAGCTTCGAGAGCAAGCCCGATTTGCAAAAGACGAAAGCCAACATCTACGGGAGATGCCTTCCGTGCATTCAGCATCTGTATGATCAGCTCAAAGCCCGGTCGCCGGAGATTGACCTGGGCCGTGCCTACCACTGCTGGAAGGTCGCGGCTGTTCTGAATGGGATTGAGGAGTGTCTTTCGCTGCTCCGTGTGTACGAGGAGAAATTTCCCGAAGGTCATGTGTACGGCAAGTTCGGCGGCAGCCGGACTTTTTCTGAGACCAAGGTGGTGGTGTTTCATGCGGAAGAGGAGCGTGCTCGGGATCTCGTTCGAGAGCGCCTGGAAGCGTGCCTTCTAGAGATGAACAAGGACGGGCGGGTGGAAGTCTCCAGAGCGTGCGCCGTGCTTTATGCCGACATTCTGGGGGATTGGCGGGAATGGCAGCCGGTCACACCCGTCAAGCACCCTGAGAGGGTGGAGGCTCTGATGCAACGGATAAAAAAAGCGCTCTTTTGGGCTGCCCTGTGAAAGGGAGTTTGACCGAACAGGTTGCTGAAAAACGTCCATCTACGGCGTTGCCCTCATCCCTCACAGGGAAGTGACAAGTGACGAGTCACGAGTGACAAGTCCATGCCTTATCTCGTAACTTGTTACTCGTCACTCCTAAGAAACTTGGCGTCGGCACCATGTAAAATCCCCTCTGTCTCCCCTTTACAAAGGGGAGGACTTATATGCTCGGTTTCCCCCTTTCGTAAAGGGGGATTTAAGTTTCTTTCATAGACGCCCCCGTAGCGAAGCGCCGGGGTATGAATGCTCGTAACTGAAATGCGCGCCTTGTATCTGAGCGTTTTTGAGCAATCTGCAAGTAGGATTTGCCTCAGCATCCTGCTAAAGATCAAAGCTATTAAGTGTGTATCCGAGAGGTTCGGAAATGGCCAGAATGTACCCGGAGCAGATCGAGGGTTTTGAAGAGGCCACGGAAGGCGAGAAAAAAGCGTTTGCCTTCATGAAAGAGGCGGCCAGACCGCACAGGGATTTCGCCTGCTGGTATCAACCCTCCGTCGGCAGCCAAGGGAAGGTCCCTGACTTCGTTCTCTACGGGAAGAAGCTGGGGCTCCTGGTGCTGGAAGTCAAAGACTGGGCTTCACACCAGATCCTGTCCTACACCCCGCACCATTTCACGGTTCAGTTTTCCGGGAAGAGTGAGCAAAAGACCAACCCGCTCAAACAGGCGAAGAGCTATACCCATGCCCTGATGGAAAGGCTCAGAGAGATATCGGACTTCGCCTCTCGTGAACCGGCCCACGAAGGAGGGTTGAAAATCCCTGTTGGAAGGATGGTGGTCTTTCCAAACATTTCGCGTGAGGAATACGAGGACCGGGGAATCCGATGGCTCATCCCCACAGAGATGGCCTTGCTCCGGGAGGACCTTGATCCTGCAGGAGAAATTCTCTGTGACCCGTCGGGCCGGAAGTTTCAGCAGAGAATCTCCGGGGCTTTCCCCTTCGGTTTCAAAGGGCTGAGCGGAAAGGAGGAGGCTAAGCTCCACTTCGCCCTGTGGCCCGAGGGCCGGATCCGGCTGCCTGCGCGGCAGGGGGAGGGAAATGCGCATTTCCGAAAAGAGGTCTCCGCGCTCGATGAGGCCCAGGCAAGGCTGTCCATACTGCTGGGGCCGGGGCATCACATCATCAAAGGGCCGGCCGGGAGCGGAAAGACGCTTGTGCTGGTCCATCGCTGCTGTCAACTCCGCAGGTACCAGCCGAAAATCAAGAGGATCCTCCTCGTCTGCTTCAACATTGCCCTAGTGAGCTACCTCAAGCGGCTCATCCAGGAAAAAACCATAGGCACCGGGGACGGCGGGATTCACGTCTGGCACTTTTTTGAACTCTGCTCTAAGGTCCTGGGAGAAACTGTGCGCTTTGAGAACGAGAGCTCCGAGTACTACGACCTCGTGGCGCAGGAAACCCTGGACAGGGTCAAGGCCGGAAAAAGCCGTGTGGAGCCTTTCGATGCCATCCTGTTGGACGAGGGTCAGGACTTCGACGACCTGATGGTTCGGGTGGTTCTGCTCCTGCTCAAACCCGGCGGGGATTTTGTCCTCAGCCTGGACTCCTACCAGGACCTCTACAGGAGAAGGCCGTCATGGAAATCCGTGGGCATCAGGGCCGGCGGACGGACCCACTACCTCAAGAAGGTGTACCGCAACACCAAAGCGATATTCGATTTTACACAGCGTTTTATAGGCGAGGAGCCCAGGGTGAACACGCAACTTGCGCTCCTTCCCGAGGGCATTTCCTTTCGTGGGGCCGCACCCGAAATCTGCAAGTTCGAGGACACCCAGACGCTCGAGAACTTCCTGCTCAAAGACTTGAAGGAGTGCGTCCAAGGGGGTGAATACAAGAGATCGGAAACAGCGATTATCTATGACGACAAGGTCTACGGCCCGGACCGATTCTCTTACGACAACCGGGCGTTGCCCATGCGCCTCTTGAGAAACCTCGAAGGGGCAGGCATCCCGAGCACCTGGGTTTCTCAGGATGTCCGGTCCAAGGAAATGTATGATGTTACCACGGACCGAGTGTCCCTGATAAGCATTCACAGCTCCAAGGGCCTGGACTTTGACCTGGTCTACCTGGTCGGTCTCGATCATATCCACGGGACGGAGGAAGCAGGGCAAAACCTGATCTCCCTGGTTTACGTGGCCATGACAAGGGCCAAGTACCGGTTGGTCATCCCGTACGTGGAGGAAACGGAGCTGCTCAATAGAATAAAAAGCTGTCGGCTGAAGCAAGAAATGTGAGTGACTGCGTGTCTGCATCGTGGTCGAGGCGCTCAGTCCCTTCGTTTCCTCTTTCTAACTTTTCGCTTGAAATCATTGGATGATTTGAATCATAGGTTGTTGTCCAAGGAGAGTCACATGACTAAAGAGCGTGGCGGCAGCATCATTTTTCTGGCAGCAGGGATTTATGGCCTTGCCTTTTCCATGGGGTTCCCCATGGGGAAATGGAATGCGCCGGGGCCCGGGGTATTCCCCCTCAGCCTCTCGATCTTGCTCTGCACCTTCGGCTTCGTGTGGTTTGTCCAGGGGAGAGCAAAGGAGGGGGAGAAGCCGCGCGAGCGCCTGGCCGGGCTTTTTGGAAAATCCGGGACTCCCCTTCAGATTATAGGCCTCACGGCGGCCTTCATCTTTCTGCTGGAGCCTCTGGGGTACCTGTTGGCAGCCATGCTGTACACTTTCACGCTGTTTTTCCTGGTGAGCCGTTACAAGGTTTGGATTTCGGCAGCCCTAGCCATGGCATTCGGAGCCGGAAGCTGGATCTTTTTTACGAAGGTTCTGTCCACACCGCTGCCCACAGGGTTGCTGGGACTTTGAACAGGATGGCTGAAAGACGAGGGGACATTGTGGAGAGACTTGGATGGATGTTCTGAACAATCTGGTCGCGGGATTCCAGACCGCGCTGACCTTCAAAAACATCTACCTCTGCTTTATCGGATGCTTGTGGGGCACGGTTGTCGGAATTCTGCCGGGCATCGGTCCGCTCGCGGGGATCGCCCTCCTCATCCCGGCCACCTTCGGCATGGATGCAACCGGCGCGATCATCATGCTGGCCGGGATCTACTACGGGGCCATGTACGGAGGTTCGACCACCTCGATCCTCATGAACATCCCTGGAGAGTCGGCCTCAGTGGTGTCGTGTCTGGAAGGCTACCAGATGACCCGGAAGGGAAGGGGTGGGGCGGCGCTTTTCATCGCGGCATGGGGTTCCTGGATCGGGGGCACCCTGGGCATCGCAGGCCTCATGTTCCTGGCCCCTCTTTTGGCGAATCAGGCGGTGAAGTTCGGCCCTCCTGAGATGTTCGCTCTTCTGCTGATCGCCTTCATTCTGCTGGGATCGCTTGGGAAGGGTTCCTTTTTCAGGACCGCTCCCATGATTCTGCTGGGCCTGCTCATCGGAACCGTGGGCATGGATCAGCTCACCGGGACCATGCGGTTCACGCACGGAATCAAGGAACTCTACGACGGCATCGGCTTTATTCCTGTGGCCATGGGGGTCTTCGGGATAGGAGAGATCCTCTCTTCAGTGGAAGAGAGCCTGGTGCGCCAGGCCCACAGGGTCAGGTTTCGAGAGCTTCTACCCAGCCGGGAAGAACTCCGGGCCTCGTGGGGTCCCATTTTCCGAGGAACAGGTCTTGGCTTTTTTATCGGTCTTTTGCCCGGTTCAGCGCATGTGCTGGCGAGTTTCCTGAGTTACACCCTCGAGAAACGCCTCTCCAGGAAACCTCAAGAGTTCGGGACCGGCCGCATTGAAGGCGTGGCAGGCCCTGAGACGGCCAACAACGCCGCTTCCGAGAGCGCCATGATTCCCTTCCTGGGGCTCGGCATCCCCACAGGGCCGGCCCCGGCCGTGATGATGATCGCTCTCCTGATCCACGGGGTCCGGCCCGGTCCGCTTTTCATCTCAGAGCAACCCCAGGTGTTCTGGGGCCTGGTCGCCAGCATGTACATCGGAAACGTGATCCTGATCATTCTGAACCTTCCCCTGGTCGGGCTTTTCATCAATCTCCTGAGAGTCCCTTTTCGGATTCTGTTTCCCGTGATATTGCTCGTCTGCCTGGTCGGAACCTATGCGGTCAACTCCAGCGTGGTGGAACTCATCATTCTCCTGGTGTCAGGGGTCCTGGGGTACCTTTTCCGCAAGTTCGATTTCGACATCGCTCCGTTCATCCTCGCCATGATCATAGGCCCCACCATAGAAATGACCTTTCGACAATCGCTGATGCGCAGCGGCGGATCTTTTTCCATTTTCTGGGCGAGTCCGATCTCTCTTGCTCTTTTTGCGTTGTCCGGGGTATTGTTGCTTTGGAATGTTTACAGGGCCTTGAGACCGAAGAGAGCCTCCTGGGAAAAGGTTCTGGAGGAAGGTACATAAGGAAGTTCCGATCAAATACACACAAAGGGAGGTAACAGAAGTGGAAAAGAAAATTCGAGTGGCATGTGTGCTTGTGGCCATTGTGCTGGCCTGCGCGGGTGTTTCTTTCGCAGCCGATTACCCGACCAAAGCCATCACCCTGATCAATCCGCAGGCTCCTGGCGGGACCCTGGACATCCAGGCAAGAGCGTTTGCATCCGTTGCTGAAAAGATCCTGGGGCAGCCGGTCGTGGTGGTCAACAAGACCGGAGCGACCGGGATGGTGGGCGGATTGGCGGGAGCACAGGCTGCTCCGGACGGATACACGCTGACCGTGGGGTCTGTCAACATCCCCAATGCCTTGGAATGGGAAATTGCCAACGGTCGAAAGCCGGCTTTCACGAGGCATGATTTTGCGGGGATCGGCACGTTCACCATGAGCCCGACGCTTCTCATCGTTCCCATGGATTCTCCGTACAAGACCCTGGCCGATTTCGTGGCAGCGGCCAAGGCCAAGCCGGGCCAGCTGGCTTTCAGTTCCGGCGGCCTCTACGGGATGAGCCATCTGCCCGCGGAGATTTTCGGAAAAGCCGCGGGGTTGAAATTCCGGCACGTCCCCTACGGCGGCGGAGGACCGAGCCTGACTGCGGTGGTTGGCAACCAGGTCGATTTTAGCGTCAACTACCCGGCCAACACCATTCCTCTTCTTCGAGGCAACAAACTGAGAGCCCTTGCGGTAATTGGCGCAAAGAGGCTGAAGTCCGTTCCAGAAGTCCCCTCCGTGAAAGAACTGGGGATTGACGCCGAGTACTACGGGTGGGTGGGTCTTCTCGCCCCTGTAAAGACGCCGAAACCCATCGTGGATAAACTGAGAGAGGTGACCAAGACCGTCGTACAAAGCAAGGCGTTCGTCGACATGATCGAAGAACCGGGAGACGAGGTGAACTACATGGGTGGGGAGGAACTGATGAAATACATGGATGCCGAGTCAGCCAAAATCGCCGCCCTTTACGCGGACATGGTGAAAGAGGGGGCCAAGTAGAAGTTTTCGACGAGGAATAGTGATGGAAAAGAAATTCGTGGTTGCGTTGAAGGATGCCGTGACAGGGGTTCTTCACGGCGGCGGAGGGACCTTCCGTGTGCTCATTGACCGGGAAAGCAGCGGGGCCAAGCACTTCTCCTGCCTGGTCAACACCATGAACAAAGGGGTGAAGGGGGACGCGCACAAACACGAGGTCGAGCATCTCTGGTACATTCTGTCCGGCAAAGGGACCATGACCATAGGGGAGGAGACCCTTGAGATCGGCCCTCAGATGGCTGTGTATGCTCCGGCCGGGGTCTTGCACCGGCTCGATGTGGGACCTGACGAGGACCTGACCTACGTCGTGGTTTATGCACCGCCTGGCCCGGAGCAGGACCTCAAGAAATTCGGAGCCAAAGCCTTTGCCCAACGGTAAAGGGGCTTCGTCGGGGTCGAACCAAGAGGAGGCTGCAAGCCTTTGAACGAATCTTGGGCGAAAGATCCTGCACTGATCCAACGAGCAAGGATCGTTCTTGTTCTCTTTCTTTCCAAGAAATCCAAGGGCGAGCTCGTTGAGCTGATCATGAGCTGGCTGGATGACTCGGACCTTTATCGTTTCTGCCACAGGGTCCTGGATCCGTCGGATCTGGCCTATATCGAAGGCAGCGAGAAGAGGTGACGGAATGGAACAGCCCTCTTTCTGTCGGGAGATCATCACCGCTTTGGGCGGAAGATAAACAGTTTTGGGGAGCGAGGACGTGTCCGGGGTGCGCGAGATCATGATGGAATTTGCCGATCTGACCGGCCTTTTACGGGAAGGTCAGCCGCCGCGGCGCTATTTGTGGACAGATGCTTTTGCGGTGTGTAACTTCCTGGAGGTCCATCGCCAAACCGGGGATGAAGAATTCAGGCATCTTGCGTTGCGCCTCGTGGACCAGGTCCATCATGTGCTCGGCAGGCACCGTGAGGACGACAAGCGCAGCGGATGGATCAGCGGCCTGAGCGAGGAGGAAGGGAGTAGACATCCGACCGCAGGCGGACTGAGGATCGGCAAAGGGATGAAGGAACGCAATCGCAGGGAACCCTATGACGAGCGCCTGGAGTGGGACAGGGACGGCCAGTACTACCATTACCTGACAAAATGGATGCACGCGCTCAATCGTGTCAGCCGGGCTGCGGAAAATCCAACTTACAACGAGTGGGCCATCGAATTGGCAAGAGCGGCCCATGCACGCTTCGTCTATCTCCCATCGCGGTCCAGCACAAAACGGATGTACTGGAAAATGAGCATAGACCTGTCGCGGCCTCTCGTCCCCTCCATGGGGCAGCACGACCCGCTCGACGGCCTCATCACCTACAGGCAGCTTCGAGCCGCAACAAGGAAAGACAAGAAAAGCACGGCAGGACAGGATCTCGAATCCGAGATTGCTGACATGGCCCAGATTTGCGAAGGGATGACTTGGGACACGGACGACCCGCTCGGCATCGGCGGCCTTTTGTGCGATGCCTACAGAGCAGCGCAGCTGAGCGCTATTCTAGGCTCTGAGGAAAATGACTTGCTCGCGCCGCTGCTGGAATCTTCCCTTCGGGGGCTTGGGCGTTTTGCACGAGGGTCTTTGTTGATGTCCCCTGCAGATGACCGTCTCGCTTTCCGGGAATTGGGGTTGTCCATTGGACTGCGCGCTTTTCAAAGGCTGCAACGACTGATCGAAGGTCATCCAAAGGTTTTTGGCAAAGGGCACCCGGTGCACCCGAAGATCAAAAGCCTGATGCGCTACCAGCCGCTCTGCGAGGGAATTGAAAAGTTCTGGCTGGACTCGGCCAGCAGAGATAACGAGACGTGGCGTGGGCATCGCGAGATCAACATGGTGATGCTGGCAACAAGCCTTGCGCCGGACGGATTTCTCACCATTTCCTGAGTCTATTTTTCCCTTGACACCGCTTGGCGCAAACGAAGATACTCTTTTGGACGTTTTTTTGTTTCTTCCCTGATTTAAACCTTCCAACTTTAACGAGCAGCGGCGAGAACGGGCATGCCACTTTGTGGTAACAGAGGCCGTGGATCCTGCTTGGTTGATCGATCATCCCCTCCCGGGGTGGTCCCTGCGATTGCACCTCTTTCCATCCAATGCTTCTTGCAACTTGGTGAAAACTGCCTCGGGGCTAGGCGATGCCGTTGCCCTGAGGGCAAGGTGTCGAAAAAGTAAAAGAAAGGAGGGGACTATGATTTCTCTCAACGTGAACGGCAAAGTCTACAAGGCGGATGTGCCGGAGGATGCTTCCCTGCTCTGGGTTCTCAGGGATCACCTGAAGCTCACGGGTACAAAGTACAGTTGCGGCATCGGGGAATGCGGCGCCTGCACCGTGCATGTGAACGGCAAGGCGGAGCGATCCTGCGGCATGACCGTCGGTGAAGTGAAGGGAAAGAAGATCACTACGATCGAGGGGCTTCCGGATAGCCATCCCGTCAAAAGGGCATGGATCAAAGAACAGGTCGTCCAGTGCGGCTTTTGCCAGCCCGGGATCATCATGCAGGTGGCCTCTCTGCTGTCGGAAAAACCAACCCCGGACGCCGATCAAATTATCAGCAAGATGGACGACGTGATCTGCCGGTGCGGCACCTATCCGCGCATCAAGAAGGGCATCCAAACCGCTGTTCAGATGGTGAGGAAGGAGGGCAAGAAATCATGAAGACATCCATGACCCGAAGAGCATTCTTGAAGGGCTCTCTGGCGGCCACGGGTTTGACCATCGCGGTTTCTGTGAGCCCTTTCGGTTACAGGTTGGTCAATGCCTCCGAGGGTAAAGAGGCGTTGAAAGGATTTAAACCAAACCTGTGGTATGAAATCACCCCGAACAATGTGATGACCGTGTCCATCGGAGCGTCCGAGATGGGCCAGGGCACCCACACCGCCCTTGCCATGGTCATTGCGGACGAGCTCGATGCCGACTGGAAACAGGTCAAGGTGCGCCAAGGACAGGCCGCAAAGGAGTACCACAATCCTCTGCTGGGGGAGCAACTCACCGTGGCAAGTGCCGCAGTGAGAGGGTTCTACGAGCCTTGTCGCAAGGCGGCTGCAGCGGGGCGGGCGATGCTGGTGAAGGCGGCAGCCACAAAATGGGGGGTTGCTGAAGGGGAGTGTGAGGCGTCCAAAGGGACCGTCATACACAAGAAAAGCTCCCGAAAAAGCACCTACGGCGAACTCTGCCTTGAAGCGGCTAAACTCAAGGTACCCCAGGAGGCGCCTCTCAAAAAGGAAAGCGATTTCCGTTACATCGGGAAGCCCGCGCCCCGGCTGGACATTCCCGCAAAGGTGAAAGGGACTGCCGTTTACGGCCTGGATGTGTCGGTTCCTGACATGCACTATGCGGTTCTTGCGCGGCCGCCGGCTTATGGGGCAAAGCCTGTTTCCTCAAATGAAAAGGCGGCCCTGAACGTGAAAGGAGTCGTCAAGGTCGTGGAGACTCCCATGGGGCTTGCGGTTTGTGCGAAATCCCTTGATGCCGCATGGAAAGGGCGGCAGGCCCTCGAGGTGAAGTGGGACAAAGGGATTCTTCCTCAGATGGACAATGATTTCATAGAGAAGACGCTCGTGGCGGAGCTGGACAAGCCGGGTTCAAAGGCGGCGGAAAAAGGGGATGCCAAGAAAGCATTGGAAGGCGCAGCCAAAAAGGCCAGCTCGACCTATTTTGTCCCCTATGTCGCTCATGCCCTCATGGAACCGATCAACTGCACCGCCTACGTGCGCAAGGGTCAATGTGATGTGTGGGCCCCCACCCAGGGCCAGACCGGTGCTCAGATGCTCGCTTCGCAGATTTCAGGATTGCCGCCGGAAAAAGTCAACATCCACACAACCTATATGGGATGCGGGCTTGGAAGGCGTGCGGCACCGGACTTTGTGGTCGAGGCGGTCATCGCGTCCAAGGCGACTGGGAAACCCGTCAAGGTCGTATGGACCAGGGAGGAAGACATTCAGTACGACCTGTTCCGCGCCGCCACGTGCCAGAGGATCGAGGCCGGACTTGACGGCCAAGGTCAGTTGGTCGGATGGTCCCATAAGGCGGTTGCCGGTTCCATCTTTAAGCTGATCAACCCCAAGGCCATACAAAATGGTGTCGATATTATGAGCCTGTGGGGTCTGGTGGATTTCCCGGGTTCGCCGGACGGAAACAGAATGCTTTATGAGATCCCCAACTTCTATCTTGAATTTCTGATTTCGGAGCTGCCGGTCCCAGTCACGGCATGGCGCTCGGTACAGAACGGCCCGAATGCGTTTGTGACCGAGTGCTTTATCGATGAGATGGCCCACGCAGCAGGCAAAGATCCCCTTGAGTTTCGCTTGCCGCTCCTGAAAGAAAGCAAAGGCGCCCAGCGGGTTCTCAAGGTGGCTGCAGAAAAGGCCGGCTGGGGCAAGCCTTTGCCCAAGGGACAGGGCCGAGGCATTGCGCAGCACCATTGCTTTGGAACGGATGTCGCGGCGGTGGCGGAGGTCTCCGTGAACGAAAAGGATGGTCACGTGAAGGTCAACCGGATCGTGGTTGCCGTGGACTGCGGCCTGGCGGTGAATCCGCTCAACGTGGAAGGTCAGATCCAGGGCGGCGTTATCAATGCGTTGAGCACTGCACTGAAGGAGGAAGTGAGGTTCGCGAACGGCGGAGTGAAGTCGGCGAATTTCGACGACTACGGTATCCTCCGGATGAGCGAAGTGCCTGACATCGAAGTCCATCTTGTTAAAGGGAATGAGAAGATGGGCGGCGTCGGTGAGCCTGGCGTGCCGCCAACGGCGCCTGCCGTTGCAAACGCCTTCTTCAACGCCACAGGAGTTCGCATCCGCCGGATTCCGCTCACCCCTGAAGTGGTTCTGGGAGCGCTGAAGAAGAAGTAGCAGAAGTTCTGATAAAGGGTTTTGATGGAGATGCCGTCCGAAGTGGACGGCATCTCTTTTTTTGCATCAGGACAAGGAGCTGCTCTGAGGTTCCACTTTCGGAGGCACGGGGAAGAGGTTCAGAAGTTTGCACTTGCTCAGGCGGCGTTGAACACGGAACCCCATCTTTGTGTGGAGCCGGAAGGACGCCTCCCAGTTGCTGTACATGCCGGAGAGGAGCCGGGTGCATCCCTGTTCCTGCAGAGACTTCATGAGAGAACCGAGCAGGTAAGCGCCGACGCCGTGATGGCCATATTGCGGGTGCACAAATATGTAGACCAGGTAGCTCCAGCCCGGTTGCACTTTGAGCGTATACCAGAGGGCAAGGCCGTAGTCTCTGAAGGTGACCCAGGCAAAGGCGAACACCCTTTGATCCTGTTCGAGAAGCAGACAGCGGTCCCCTTTGTCCAGGGCGTTCTCCATGGAGCCGGGTTCGTCCACAAAACCCTGCAGGGCATTGACCGCGAAGAGGTCTTCCTTGTCGGCCCAACGCATCGAACACTTGACAGAGGGTTCGCGAATGCGGATGGGCTCATCCAAGTCCCGGACCAGTTCCAGCCACTCTTCGCAGGTTTCAAGGCGTTCGGCTATGCGGCGTATGGATGCTCTGAAAGGCATTGGCTTTGATGAACTCAAAAAAGTCGTGTTCACCCTTCGATACCTCAGGGCGAACGCTGGTAAGCGGGATTAAGTATCTGTTATCTGGTTTTTTACGAGAGCATTATCATTAACTCCGCAAGTAAGCGGCCGCCTCATCCCAAAGATCGCCGAGCCATTTCATAGGCGAGCGCGGCCGCCGGATATGGGACTCAAGAGAGGAAGCTAGGGAAGGCCAATGTCTCCCATGCACTCTCCAGGCCTTTCTGAGGACCCGGTCCATCTTTCTTCTGTCGGCCGCGTCCAGGAACGCTGCGGGATCTGTCGTCGTTATGCCCGCCAGTTCCAGGAGCACGGCTTTCACGGAATCCCTCAGGGATGCCAAATCATACCCTCCTTCGAGAGACAGGACCAGCCTACCATCGCAGTTGCTCTCCGCAATTTCCATAACCGACTGCGTGAGCCCTGCGAAGCCCTGCGTTGAGACGGCCATGGCACCCATGGAATCGGCAGCATGGATGTCGAAACCGGCGGAGACGAGAACGATCTGCGGCCCGAATTCACGGGCAATGGGTTTGAGGATTTTCTCGAAGAGCAGAAGATAGTCCCCGTCTCCGCAACCCGGGAGAAGCGGCAGGTTCACTGTAAAGCCCTTGCCGTGGCCTTTTCCGGCCTCCCGGAATTTGCCGGTGCCCGGGAAGGTGTGGCGCTGGTGCACTGAAAAATAGAGCACGGTCGGGTCCCCCTCAAAGGAGTGCTGAGTGCCGTTTCCATGGTGCAGATCCCAGTCCACAATGAGAACCCGTTCGAGTCCGCACTGTTTCTGCGCGAATTTCGCCGCGATGGCGATATTGTTGTACAGGCAAAACCCCTTGGCGCAGGATTCCTCCGCGTGGTGGCCTGGAGGACGAATCAGGGCAAAGGCATTGCGGACCTCTCCGGAACACACTGAAGCGACGGCGCGGCAGAGCCCTCCTGCGGCGAGCAAGGCCGCTTCGTGGGAAAGGGCACAGGTTCCTGTGTCGGAATCGAGAAAGGTAAAGGCGGTGCCTTCGGTGGCCTTCAGATCCTTGATGTACTGCGGGGAGTGGACCAAAAGAAGTTCCTCTTGGGTTGCGCTTCTGGCCGGGATCTGCTTGAAGCGACCGGACATATCTGGTTCTTCAAGCATGGAATAAAGCACCTGGAGTCGTTCAGGACGCTCCGGATGATCCCCCTCTATACAGTGATTGAGGTATTTATCGTCCTTGACGATGCCCGTTCGCCTTCTGCCGGGTGGTGTTGGGGGAGTCGAGGCGGTCATGCAGCCCTCTCAGTATGGGGGATGGGGTTCATAAGTGGCAAGACGTCCTTTCGGCGAGCATGGAGTATAGGGGGCTTTCGCTCGTGTGTCAATTTGAACCGCCCTGCTGTTCTACTTGGAAGGCGCAGGGTTTGCTGACGGGTGAATTTTCAAAGAGAATTTTCAAAGTATTGACGAAGCACGTCGCATCATGTAAAGTGGGGTTGTGCTTGCACATGGTGAAATGACTGGAACAAGCGCGGCACCGAATGGTTGAAGACCTGCGGCCCTTTGTCTCCCCAGAAGGAGCGAAGGGTTTTTTGTTTGTCGTGCGTTGGAGCAAGCTATGAAAAAATGGTCGTTGTGTCATTGGTTGTCCATGCTAGGGATGATCTCTGGCCTGGTTGTTTTTGCCGGGTGCGACAGCGGCGAAAAAGCGCGGGATGAGCTCACGGGGAACCGGGCCGTGAAGCAGTATCATCAATCGACAAAAGACGTAGGAAAGATCGTTGACCGGCAGACGGAAAAGCACAAGAGTGTCCCGGACGATGAGAAGGAAGACAGCAAAAGCGAATGACAAGGAGAGAACAAGGAATCATGAAAAGACGCGTTTTCCTGGTGAGATTGGCGGCCATGAGTGCAGGATTAATGGCTTTGTTGAAGGGAATGGTGGCGTGGGCCAAGGGTCTGCCCTC
>Ga0105106_10002237_pt1 | contig 13936 bp, 12 predicted proteins | sample PPLLaktember2015_5_FD_79109 | JGI IMG/M metagenome (GOLD analysis project Ga0105106, IMG submission 79109) | Freshwater sediment microbial communities from Prairie Pothole Lake near Jamestown, North Dakota, USA - PPLs Lake P8 Core (1) Depth... | ecosystem: Environmental > Aquatic > Freshwater >...
AAAACCCCCGCAAGATGCTGACGGCGAGCGGCGCAAGAAACGCGCCGAGATTGATCATCCAGTAGTAAATCCCGAACCCGAACCCGGATGTTTGCTCCGTGGTCGTCCGTGCGATGGTTCCGGAAATGATCGGTTTGAAGAGGCCTGATCCTGTCGCCATCAGGAGTAGGGCGAGGAAGACTAGTCCGTATGTCGACATCTGGCCGCTGATGAAGTAGCCCGCGGTCAGTAAGGAGAATGCGACGAGGAGCATTTTCCGATAGCCGTAACGGTCGGCGAGAGCTCCGCCGAGAATCGGTACGACGTACGTGCAGGCGTAGATCAATCCCTGGAGAAAACCGACGGATTCTTCGGTGAAACCTAGACCACGCTCGGCGACGTTTGCCGTGAGATAAATAGCGAGGACCGAATTCATGCCGTAATAAGCCGCGCGCTCGAATAGCTCCATGACGTTCGCGATCCAGAACGAGCGCGGGTATGAGCGAAGAAGGCCGACTGTCTGAGTCCTGGCCATCAGGGTCCTCCGGAATTTTGCGGCTGTAAATGGATTAGTGAGCGGACCGGTGCAGGGTCCATCCGGGATTGCGGCTCGTGATGAGTGCCTCGGATGCTTCCTGCGTCTGAAGATCTTTGACGAGTTGGTCGGCGAAAGTTCGTGCCTGTTCGCCATTGAGAAACCAATCGGAACTCAGCCTGCGGCGCAAGAACGCGAACTTGCGGTACGACCGCACGATCCAGGGGGCGCCAAGTCCTTCGATTTGCTCTATTTCGACTGAGTATCCATTGGAAGTGTTGAGCGTCATTCTCATTGGTGCAGGGGTGGTAGGGTGAAGAAATTCTCGCTTTGTTGTATATTATAGCGAGAAGCGTGACGAAGAGCAAGGCAGAGACAATGGCTGATGAAGTCCGGATAAACTTGACATTTTCCATTCCAATGGCGGAGTTGGCGTTCAGGTTCTCTCGCAGCGGGGGGCCCGGAGGGCAGAACGTCAACAAGGTCTCGACGCGCGTCGAGGTGGAGTTTGACGTTGCAAAGTCCCCGTCACTACTGGAGCCGCAACGGCAGAGGCTATTGCGGCGGCTCGAACGTCGGTTAGACAGTCAGGGGGTCCTGCGGGTTCAAGCTGACGACTCACGCAGCCAGTGGCAAAACCGGCAGGAGGCAATTCAGCGATTGGCAGAGACCATTGCGGAGGCATTGAAGGTCAGAAAAAGGCGAATTCCCTCGCGGCGCACAACGGCCTCCAATTCACGGCGTTTGGAAGAGAAGAAAAGAAGGGCGCATTTGAAGAGGCGGCGGCGGGGGGACGAGTGAACCTAGCCTGGCAAAGGCTAGGGTCAAAGGCCGGGGTCAGACCTTTCTGGCTAATAGTAGCCAGGGATGAATGGTCGAGAAGTGAAGCTTATCGCATATTCCCGCGCGTGAAGTCACACATCGCTCAAGTGCCTTTCCTGATCTGAAGGAACATTCTCGGTAGAGGAGATGTTATAGCATATATTCGAAATGTACGATTTAACCGATATATATACCTACTATAGAATTGTCCGATGAAAGTAACTCAATTGAGAAAGATCATTCCTCTGATGCTTCTTCATATCGTGGCATTTACTGTCTTCGCACAAACAGGCTCCATCAAAGGGAGGATACTAGAGCAGTTGACAAAAGAGCCCCTCCCGGCAGCCACAATCCAGATTGTCGGAACCCAAATCGGCACATCCGCCAATGAGAATGGCGAGTTCACCATTTCCAATATCCCTGTCGGCACCTACCAGGTCCGTGCCTCTCTGATCGGATACGAGCCGCACCTGGAAAGTGATGTGGTCGTCTCGACAGCCAGACCAGCGGATTTAGTCCTGCGACTGAGCGAGGCGACCATCGACATCGAAGGCGTTGAGGTCAGTGCCGGATATTTTCCGCGCACCCCCGATGCCCCTGTCAGCGTCCAACAGCTCACCTACGAAGAAATCCGCAGATCGCCCGGCGGGTTTGAAGACGTCGTCCGCGCCATTGCCGTTCTTCCGGGAGTTGCACAGGCTCAACCCGGGAGGAATGATCTTGTGGTACGCGGCGGCGCCCCGAGTGAAAACCTGTTCACGGTGGACAACGTCGATATCCCGAACATCAACCATTTCGGAACGCAGGGTGCCGGTGGAGGACCGCTCAGCTACATCAATCTGGATTTTGTCCGGGAGACAGCGTTCTCCACCGGAGGGTTTGGCGTTCGATATGGCGACCGGCTCTCAAGCGTGCTGAACATCGACCTGCGGGAAGGCCGCAACGACCGTTTCGGCGGCAAAGCCACCGTGTCCGCCTCGCAGTTCGGACTCAACGTCGAAGGGCCCTTTGCCCAGAATGGGAGCGTGATGTTCTCCGCACGACGGAGTTACCTCGATTTCATCTTCAAAGCAGCCGGGTTTAGTTTTGTCCCGGAGTACTGGGACTTCTTCGGACGCGCGCACTATGCGCTTGACAAGTCCAACGAGTTGACATTCCTTGCAGTTGGAGCAATAGACGATGTGAATTTTTTCAACAGGGATGCCGATGACCGGTTCGACAACTCAAGAGTCCTCGGCACGGCACAACGGCAATATGCGTCGGGCCTGTCGTTGAGACATCTTTTCGCTCACGGATTTGCCACATTTACACTCGGTCGATCTTTCGTACAATACAACGGCGTGCAACGTGATTCGCTTCTCATGCCCGTATTCAGCAATCGATCAGAAGAGGGGGAAACTTCACTTCGCGCAGATGTCACCATGAAAACGGGTCCGCACACGGAGCTTTCCTTCGGTGCACAGGCGAAGGTCATACGCTTCAATGTGAACCTCGCGCTGCCGGGATTTGTGACACCATTCGGTGATACCTTGGACGTGCAGGTCCGGGATTTTCGAACGCTCGGCACCAAAGGATCAGCATACGTTCAGTTGACTCAACATATGTTCCATAACGTGACACTGATTCTGGGAGGGCGGGGCGACTACTTTGACCGTATCGAAAAGAGCCTCGCACTTTCTCCCCGGGCTGCGGTGACATATAGCTTCTCTCCCCTTACGAGCATTACAGCCAGCGCGGGCATGTACTATCAGAGCCCTTCATACATATGGCTTGTCGCGAACCCGACCAATCGTACCCTTAGACATGTCCGGGCAGATCAGTACATTCTGGGCTTCGAGCACCTGTTCAGAGAAGATCTCCGGTTCCGCATTGAAGGGTACACGAAGTTCTATAGCAACTACGCGGCGAGTGTTGACCGGAAGTATCTCGTGCTGGCAAATACCGGCGGCGGCTTCGGCGGTTCCGAAGAAGGCTTCGCATCTTTTGGACTTGATCAGCTGGTGAGCAAAGGAAAAGGGAGGGCCATGGGCGTCGAGTTGCTTCTGCAAAAGAAACTCTCAGAGATTCCGTTGTACGGCCTCGCCAGCCTGACACTCAGCCGGACCCGTTTCACATCCCTTGATGGAGTGGAACGACTCGGATCGTTCGACCAGGAAGTGATCTTCAATGCCAGTGCAGGCTACCAATTCAACGAAAAGTGGGAAGCCAGCATGAAGTTCCGTTATGCATCTGGCCACCCGTACACGCCCTTCAATGCGAATGGAACACAGAACATAGCGTTGTACAACAGCGAACGAACCGCGGCCCTCCACAGCCTCGACATCCGGGTCGACAGGCGATGGAATTTCGCGTCATGGACATTGATCACCTATGTCGACATTCAGAATGTCTACAATAACAAGCATGCGGGGTCGGTCAGGTGGAACGCCCGGGAGCAGCGAGTGGAGATGGACGAGAGCTCGATCGGCCTCCTTCCTTCAATAGGCGTCAGCGCTGAACTTTAGCTGCCCTTGTTGACTCTTTTCTGTGCATTTTGTATACTAGAAAAGTCATGAAAAACCCAGTAAATACGGTTCTGAATCATCACCATCACCACCATTGCGCGGAGCGCCTGACTCTTGGTGGTTGAGAGAACCGGTCTACGGTGAGAGATTTCCGAAAGCCCTTCTTGGAACCCCAAGAGGGGTTTTCTGCTTTTTGCGACGCGGCACACAGGTCTGGCGCAGATAGACTATGCAGATTCCAACTATTCCCTAGCGGGGCACAGTCAACCAATGATTCGATCACTACTCGCTCTTCCCCCCGGATTCCGTGACCTGCTTTTTGAAGAAGCCGATCGACGACGCGCCACAGAATCGCTCCTCGCAACAGAGTTCTCGACGGCCGGCTACAGAGAAATCCGGCCCTCAACAATAGAGTTTCTTGACACCTACACGCTCGGCAATCAGGGCATCGGCGAACGGGCTTTCAAGTTTCTCGACCGCGATGATCACTTGCTTGCGCTGCGGGCAGATTTCACGCCGGCGGTCGCCCGCATCGTCTCGTCGCGGCTTCGGAACTCGACCGGTTCGCTACGGTTCTGGTACAGCGGCGATGTGTTCCGCCGGCCCGACCCCAAGCGGGGAGATTACAGCGAGGTATGGCAGGTCGGCGCCGAATTGCTAGGAGCAAATGGCCTGTCCAGCGATGCTGAGGTGATCAATCTGGCGATGCAGTGTCTGGAAAGGCTGGGGTGTTCCGACGTGCGCATTCATCTCAACCACGCAAACGTCTTCCGGGGTGTAATTGCAGCGCTTCAACTTGACGATTCATCTCGTGAGAAGGTGAAGTCATTCATCGATCACAAAGACGCACGCGGATTGGCGGATCAATTGCGGAATATCGGAGCGGCACCCGAAACGGTACATCAACTTCAGCTTCTTGCGAGGTGCATCGGCGATGCGTCCGTCCTCGATGTCGCGGAAGGCGCGATGACGCAATCCGATTCACAGGAGGCGATTGCACATCTGCGCGCCCTGGGCAGGTCTCTCGCCCGTTGGGGCGACAGGATAGTGTACGACCTTACGGAGATCGATGAGATGGAATACTATACCGGAATTATGTTCACCTTTTTTAGCGCGAGCGCACACCGGGAACTGGGGAACGGCGGCCGCTATGACTCGCTCGTGCGCGAATTTGGTGTCGACCTTCCTGCCGTGGGGTTCTCTCTTGCCATGGATGCCGTGCTGGGGACACTCTGATGGATACGCTTCTCTTTGCCCTGCCCAAGGGACGCTTGCAGGATGCGTTGATGGACCTCATCGGCCGTGCCGGGATCCATGTCGATCTCCCCGGGGTCTCGAGACGCCTTACATTTCCTGATCGCGACAATCGATTCGCGTTCGTGTCGTTGAAACCAGCGGATGTACCGACCTACGTAGAATCGGGTGCGGCCGATGTGGGGGTCGTCGGAAGCGATGTACTCAGGGAGTGCGAGCCCGACGTCTATGAACCGCTGGATTTGCGGATCGGGTTGTGCCGGTTGGTCGTTGCCGCCCCTCTCGACCGTCCGCTCGCGGAGGGTGGTCAGTGGAAGATTGCCACAAAGTATCCGCGAACGGCGGCACGGTTCTTTGCAGAAAACAATGACCATGTCCACATCGTCAAACTGGAAGGATCCGTGGAAATCGCCCCTCAGCTCGGCTTAGCCGATGCGATTGTGGACCTTGTTGAAACCGGCCGCACGTTGAGGGAAAACGGCTTGGTTGTGACGAAGGAAGTGGGACACATAAGTGCCAAACTCATCGTAAACCGGACGGTCATGAAGACAAAGCGTGAGGCCGTGCAGCGTTTGCTAAAGGATCTTGACGGAGTAATCTATGCGAATCATTGAGTATTCCGGAAACCCCCATGAAGTGCAAGCGCGCATTTCCCGGGGGCGCGAAACCGATCCCGACATCCGGGATCGTGTCCGTGCAATCCTGAATGCCGTCCATGCGCACGGCGATGCTGCGGTCCTGGAGTATACGCGTACACTGCACTGTCCGGTCATCGACTCAATCGGTCTGAGAGTTTCCGAAACCGAGATTGCATCCGCATACGACCGGGTGGATCTCCGATACCGGAAAGCCCTACGAGAGGCCATTGCCAATATCACCCGCTACCACAGGCGCCAGCTTCCGCGTTCGTGGACATTAAGGCAGAATGGAATGCGGCTGCAGCAGAGGTTCTCTCCGCTCGCGCGTGTGGGCATATACGTGCCCGGTGGCAAAGCCGCCTATCCCTCGACCGTGGTCATGAATGCTTTGCCCGCCCGGATAGCAGGTGTCGGAGAAATTGTCATGACCACCCCCTGCGATGCCGGGGGGAAGGTTCTCCCCGAGGTACTCGTTGCTGCCCACGATTGCGGCGTCGGGGAGGTCTACCGGATCGGCGGGGCTCAGGCGATTGGTGCGCTTGCGTATGGCACAAAGACCATTGCCGCCGTGGACAAGATCACGGGCCCGGGAAACGCTTATGTCGCCGCCGCCAAGCAACTGGTGTTCGGCACTGTGGGGATTGACATGATCGCTGGTCCCACGGAAGTCGTGGTCATAGCAGACGAGACCGCAAACCCTTCGTTCGTTGCGGCGGACCTCATCGCACAGGCGGAGCATGACGAACTTGCCTCCCCCGTCTGCATCACCATCTCGGTATCGTTTGCCGGGCGCATTTCGGACGAAGTCGACCGGCAGCTTCAGGACGCGCCGCGCAAAGAAATCGCCACAGCGGCGTTCGAAAACAATGGCTGCATTATTGTCGTGAAGGACATGGATGTAGCCGTCGAAATCGCCAATGCATTTTCTCCCGAACATCTGGAAGTGTTAGTGCAAAATCCATCGCACATAGTGCGGCGGATCACACATGCGGGCGCAATCTTCGTGGGCGAGTGGTCGACCGAAGCTCTGGGGGACTACCTGGCCGGACCCAATCACACGCTCCCCACGTCGGGGACAGCCCGTTTCAGCTCCGCACTCAGCGTCTACGATTTTGTGAAGTTCACTAACATCATTCAGTGCACGAAACGGCGGTTTCTGGAATTGTCTCCTCACATCGAAGTGCTGGCCGAAGTCGAAGGGCTTGCGGGGCACGCAGCATCAGTCCGCATTCGGAGGCAAAAGTAATGGGAGAGATTATCAGGTCCGAGATTTTCTCGCTCGACGAGTATACGCTGAAGCAGTTTCCGCACAGGATCAAGCTGAATCAGAATGAGAACCCCTTTGAACTTCCCCATGACATCAAAGCGGAAATCCTCGAACGGGTCGGTGCAATGGCATGGTCGCGCTATCCAGCTTTTGTTCCTCAACGACAGATCGAGGCAGTCGCGCAATATGCCGGATGGGTTCCGGATGGGACACTCCTGGGAAACGGATCCAATGACCTGCTGCAGCTCATTTTTATGTCGGTGCTAGAGCGAAATCAGACGCTGGTCATCAGTCAGCCGACGTTTACCCTTTATAGGATCCTTGCGCGAGGCCTGGGAGCGGACGTCGTGGAAGTCATGATGACACCTGAGTTTACCTTTGACGTTGATGGCATTATAGCTGCCGCCCGGCGAACTGAAGCGCGCCTGGTTGTGATGTGCTCACCGAACAACCCTACGGGGACACTGATGTCCGAGCCGGACGTCGTGCGTATCGTCGAGGAGACCGAAAGTCTGGTAATCCTTGATGAAGCTTACGTCCACTTCGCCCCCGGCTCGCTCCGGCACCTCATGATGCGCTATGACCGCCTGATCATTCTCCAAACATTCTCGAAGGCCATGGGTGCGGCGGGCCTCCGGTTCGGCTATGCACTTGCTCCGGTGGATCTTGCGCGCCAGCTCAACAAGATCAAATTGCCCTATAGCGTAAACATCTTCACGCTCGTCGCGGCAGAGGTGCTTCTGAGCCGATGGGATCGACTCAAGGGATGGATCTCAGCACTCGTCGATGAACGTGAGCGTGTGAGGGCCGGATTGATGCGACTGCGAAATTGCAGGGTCTACCCGTCGTCTGCCAACTTCCTCCTGTTTGAATCCCTCAACAGGAAGCCGGCGGACGTGTTCGCCTCTCTCCTCAAAAAGGAAATTCTCGTTCGCGATGTTTCATCGTATCCAATGCTCGGACGGGGCATGCGCGTCACCACCGGAACCCCAGAAGAAAATACCGCGTTCTTACAGGCGATCCGGGAGGCATTATGAGCCGCTCCGCCAGTGTACAGCGCACCACAGCCGAAACGCGCATCAGCCTCTCGTTGGATTTGGATGGATCCGGCACAACCTCCATCGCCACGGGATTGGGTTTTTTCGATCATATGATCACGCATATTGGCAAACACGGCCGTGTGGACTTGACGATAGCAGCAGATGGTGATCTCCACGTCGACGAACATCACCTCATCGAAGACGTGGGATTGGCTTTCGGACGCGCGCTCAATGAGGCCCTGGGCGAGAAACGGGGCATCGAGCGCTTCGGTGCAGGTTTTGTCACCATGGATGATGCCCTTGCGCGCACGGTGATCGATCTCAGCGGGCGGCCGCATCTGGCGTTTCTTGCCACATTCTCGCGTGAGATGATCAACGGCTTTCCGACGGAGATGACCCGGGAATTCTTTCAGGCGGTGGCGAACGAGGCCAAAATGAATCTGCATGTCGCGCTTCTGTACGGCTCCAACGCTCATCACCAGTTGGAAGCAGTGTTTAAGTCATTCGGCCGGGCATTGAGAGAAGCGGTGCGCATGACCGGCGGGGAGGGGATACCTTCGACGAAAGGTGTGCTATGATCACCGTCGTTGACTATGGCATGGGCAACCTCAGGAATGTCCGGCGGGCCTTCGAATCGCTGGGTGAGGAAGTGCTGATTACGCCCTCTGCGGCTGCAATTGAGGACGCGGGGACTCTGGTGCTCCCCGGGGTCGGCGCATTTGGCGAAGCGGTCAGGCGTATCGATGACCTTGGCCTCCGCAAACCGCTGATGCAGTACGCAGCGCAGGCGCGTCCCCTCCTGGGGATTTGCCTGGGGATGCAGTTGCTGTTCGAGGAAAGCGAGGAATCGCCCGGCGCAGAGGGATTGGGGATTTTTAAGGGAACGGTGAAACGGTTTATGCAAGGACTCCATGTGCCCCAAATTGGATGGAACGATGTCGTCCCTACAAAACCATCGCGGTTGTTTCCAGACGGCGCGGGGGTCTTCTACTTCGTGCACTCATTTTACGCTCCCGGAAGTGAGTGGACTGTAGCCACGACCCAATACGGGATTACCTTCTCGGCTGCGGTGCAAAAGGAAGACGTGTACGGCGTTCAGTTTCATCCCGAAAAGTCGCAGAATGCAGGCCTTCATTTGTTGAAGTCCTTCTGCGGCAAATGAGAAACCGCGCGCACTCTTCCGAGTCGCGTGCCGTAGTCACCCATGGAAATAATACCTGCCATCGATCTGAAAAGGAGTAAGTGCGTCAGGCTCCGCCAGGGGAGAGACGACGCCGTCACGGAGTATTCATCGGATCCCATCGCCGTAGCGTCACGCTGGGTCGAAGAGGGGGCGCGCCGGCTTCACATCGTGAATCTCGATGGGGCATTCGGGCGCTCATCCGGGAATCTCGATATACTTCGAGGGATCGTGGAGAAGACGGGTGTGTCTGTGCAGTTCGGCGGTGGGTTGCGCTCGATTGAGGCGATCCGAGAGGCCTTTGACGCCGGCGCATCAAAAGTGGTGCTTGGCACATTTGCACTGCAGGATTTCACTGCCGTACCCGGAATTCTTGAGGAGACCGGACCCGAGCGTTGCATAATTGCGCTGGATACGATGGAGGGGATGGTGACAACCCATGGGTGGACGAACGTGACCGATATGGACGTGATGGACGTTGCCAGGCGACTAGAGATTCTTGGTGTGCGGGAGGTTTTGCAGACGGATGTCGCCCGTGACGGCATGATGAGCGGCCCTGATCTCAAGACGCTTAAAGCTTTGGGCACAGTTGCCATGGATGTCATAGCATCCGGCGGCATCTCGTGTGTGGCAGATGTCTCGAATATCATTGGTCTGAACCAGTCAAATATTACGGGAGTCATTATCGGCCGCGCGCTGTATGAAGGAACGATCGACCTCCGCTCGCTGATCGCGTCCCTGAACCCTGAATCCTGAACCCGAGCCGCAAGGCAACCAGACTTCACATCACGGACCTCACCACCAATGTTACGTAAACGCATCCTTCCCTGTCTTGACGTTCGTGACGGCATGGTCGTCAAAGGTGTGAACTTCGTTGACCTCCGTGAGATGGGCGATCCGGCTGTCCATGCCCGGTTTTACAACGATGAAGGCGCGGACGAACTGGTCATTCTCGACATCACCGCTTCGCATGAAGAACGCAAAACAATGATCCACGTCATCGAATCCGTTGCCGACAACATTTTCATTCCATTGACCGTGGGTGGTGGCGTTCGCACTGCGGACGATGTCCGCAACATGCTGAATGCAGGGGCCGACAGGGTCAGCCTGAATACGGCTGCGGTCCAACGGCCGGCGGTGCTGACGGAGGCTGCAGAGCGGTTTGGAACACAGTGTGTCGTTGCGGCGATCGATGCACGTCGGAAGCGGGAGGGAGAAGGGTGGGAGGTGTTCATCTACGGCGGTCGCAAGGCGACGGGTCGGGATGCACTTCTGTGGGCAAGGGAAGTCGAGCAGCGGGGTGCAGGCGAAATACTTCTGACGAGCATGGATCGTGACGGCACGCAGGTGGGGTATGACATTGACTTGCTGCGGGCGGTGAGCTCGGTGGTCTCCATCCCGGTGATCGCCTCGGGAGGCGCAGGGGTACTGGCGCATTTCGCCGAGGCCCTGACCGCCGGCGGTGCTAGTGCAGTACTGGCAGCCTCGCTTTTTCATTCACGTGAGATGAGCATCGGACAGCTCAAAGACTACCTGAGAAAGAAGGGAGTACCGGTACGATGAATCACGACCAGCTGCGATTTGACGAACGGGGTCTGATTCCCGCGATTGTACAAGATGTAGAGAGCGGGGAGGTGCTCACTCTTGCATCCATGAACGCCGAGAGCCTGAAGCGGACACTGGAAACGGGCGAGACGTATTTTTGGAGCAGAAGCAGGCAACGACTCTGGCACAAGGGGGAGACCTCTGGAAACACGCAGTCCGTAGTTGCGATCCGGCAAGACTGTGATGGAGATGCGCTCCTTATACGGGTGCGTCAGACGGGGGTGGCATGCCACACCGGAACATACTCCTGTTTCGACCTGAATCGCACGATGCCCGAACCGATCGGAGGAGAATCAAAGAAGTCGATGGTTGAGGAAACGGATAGGGGCACCCTTGGCGAGATCCTTGGGGAAGTGGCCCGCGTGATCCGCAGTCGGAGGGTGAACCGTCCGGAAGGATCGTATACCGTGAAGATGCTTGACGGTGGGATCGACAGGATCCTGAAAAAGGTCGGCGAGGAGGCAGGGGAGGTCATCATAGCAGCGAAGAACCACAGTAAGGACGAGATTGCGTGGGAGGTAGCGGACCTGCTGTACCACGCATTGGTCATGATGGAGCTTGAGGATGTGTCGCTGAGCCAGGTTGCAGTACAGTTGCACCGTCGCAGGGGAGGGAAGTGACTCCTGATGCGGCGCGAAACGTACATCGTATTCTTCACCGTTCTGGTCGACGTTGTCGGGTTCGGGATCGTCATTCCGATCCTGCCGTTCTACGCGACGGAATTCGGGGTCTCTCCCACTGTGGTCACGCTGCTCTTTGCGTCCTTCTCTGTCTTTTCATTCATAAGCGCACCACTCCTCGGAGCGCTTTCTGATCGCATCGGCCGCCGCCCGGTGATCATTTTGAGCATCATCAGCACAGCGATAGGCTGGTTTGTTTTTGCCAGCGCGAAATCGGTCTGGATGCTCTTCCTGGGACGCATTATCGATGGTGCGGCGGCGGGCAACTTTACGAGTGCCCAGGGATACATGGTTGACATTGCAAGGGACGAAAAGGAAAGGACAAGGAACCTTGGGATTCTGAGCGCCATCTTCGGGGTCGGGTTTCTTCTGGGGCCAATCCTGGGCGGCTTGCTCAGCAACGTCTCGCACGTTTTTCCGTTCTGGATTGCAGGCATCCTGGCATCGTTGAATGCGGTGAGTGCAATACTTTTCTTGCCGGAATCAAATCGCAATCGTTCGACGGAGAAGGTGATCAGCTATCACCCGTTGTCGCCGTTGATGCGAGCGTGGCGTGACAAACCATTGCGTCCGCTCTACGTCACCTGGACGACATTTGCCGTTGCATTCGTAATCGGGCAGTCCGTCTTTGCACTCTTCGTGAAAGACGTCTTCGGGTTCAGCTCTTTTGGAGCGGGGATGGCATTTTCGGTGGTGGGTGTAGTTGTCGTCGTAAATCAAATATTCCTCCTGGAACGTTTCTGGCTGAAGAGGTTTGATGAGGCAAGGTTGCAGGTGATCATGTTGATGATCCTCGTGGTAGGACTTCTCTGCATAACTACGGAAATGCTTCCGCTCTTCTACGTGGGGCTGCTCGGACTCGGAACAGGGCAGGCGGTTCTACGGGTGGTGGTTACGAGTCAGGTGGCCGGGAGCGCAGGTCCCTTGCGGCGGGGAGAGACGATCGGTATTCTGACATCCATCATGGCGGCCAGTATGGCGGTTTCTCCGGTGGTTGCAGGAATGCTCTTCGAGGTCAATCCAGTCGTGCCATACATACTTGCGATTGTCGTGTTGCTCGCAGGGCTCTTGGAGCTCCGGTCAGGTTCGAAAAGAGTACTCGAGGTCAATTCTTGAGGGTTGGCCATTGATACGCGTTGTTGACATTTTCTCCAGGGATGCCTATATTGAAATGTTTTCCGCGATAGCTCAATGGTAGAGCATGCGGCTGTGAGCTCTGTGTGAGCCATGATTCTCGGATTAATGGTTCACGCGGGAATAGCAGCTTTCCCGAGCAATTGGGATTGAAAAATCGGGTGAATTCAGGGAACCCTAAGCCCGCACGAAAGGGTATGGCAACCCTGAGCGAAGCCTCGCGAAGAGAGGATTTGGTAGCGAGGAACGTGCAGAGACTAGGGGATGAGGATCTCACCAATAAGCCCCACAAGCGCCCGACATCCTGAGAGGGACCTGCAAACAGGTCAAATCGAAGGATGATGAGATAGTCCGGACCGCAGTGAAAACTGTGGAACTACCGTAACCGCAGGGTTGCAGGTTCGAGTCCTGCTCGCGGAGCAAAATCCCCTTGATTCTAGAGGGGATTTTTTTTGTGGGAACACGATTGTCCCCTAATTGTCCCCCATGGGGGGGACAAATCCCATCTGTCCTCTAGATCCTCGATATTTCACTCTGGAAAGCACATCCCCTACTTCCAGAGCTGACATGGTAGCCTTTTTCTCCACCCTACTCCGCCTCATCTTCCACGTTTTTCGGTTAAGAAGGACAACCCTCTCTGAGATCGCCCTGGTCAAGAAAGAGAACGAGAACCTGCTGAGGAAGATGGGAAAGAAGAGGGTCCATTTCGACTTCTACGACAAGCTGTTCTTGGTTGTCCTGCATAGGGCGGCCGATATCAAGTATCGACTGACGCTGGTCAAGCCGGAAACGATCCTCTCTTGGCAGCGAAGCCTGGTAAACCGGTTTTGGACCTTTGAACACCGGTCGGTCAAAAGAGGCCGTAAGCCTGTCGACACAGAAGTCAAGAACCTGATCTTGTGCATGAAGAACGATAACTTGCTCTGGGGCGTGAAGCGGATTCAGGGTGAACTGCTGAAACTCGATATCAGTCTGAGCACGAAGACTATCCGCAAGATCCTTCAGACCTTCAGGCGAAGAGGAAAGATTCCAAGTTGCCTGACCTGGAAGAAGTTTCTGGAAACACAGATACAGTTCATCTATGCGATGGACTTCCTCACAGTCGACACCGTGCTGGGGAAACGGTTGTATGTCTTCGCGGTCATCTCACACAAAACACGGGAGATTATTCGGTTTGCCATCACCGAGAATCCCACTAGGGAATTTGTCCGTCAGCAGTTGATGCTCTTCAGCGAACGCATTGCCAGCAAAGTCTATCTGATCCATGACAATGCGTTGATGTTCAATATCGACTTTCT
>Ga0105106_10002239_pt1 | contig 13930 bp, 15 predicted proteins | sample PPLLaktember2015_5_FD_79109 | JGI IMG/M metagenome (GOLD analysis project Ga0105106, IMG submission 79109) | Freshwater sediment microbial communities from Prairie Pothole Lake near Jamestown, North Dakota, USA - PPLs Lake P8 Core (1) Depth... | ecosystem: Environmental > Aquatic > Freshwater >...
AGAATTGAATGACCGGTTGAGTCGTCATTCCCGCGTGTCCCTGGCGGGAATCCAGAGGCCTTCAAATCCCTGGATCCCCGCCAGAAGCATGCGGGGATGACGTGCTTATTCAATGGACACTTTATTCTGTGGATGTGTCCTTTGCGGCTTGGCTCTCGAGGCCAAACGCTGTTTCATATAGGGGGCCATGGATCGCCGCATAAGATTACGCAGATCGATCCTCTCGGTTCCGGCAAACCGTGAGCGTATGCTCGAGAAGGCTTTCAAGGTTCCTGCAGATGTGGTCATGCTGGATCTTGAAGACAGCGTGCCGGCGGACGAGAAGGAGGAGGCGCGCGGTTTCGTGATCTCGGCCCTGAAGGAGCGGGACTGGCAGCTCCGGGTGCGGGCCTGCCGCATCAACGCCATGGACACACCCTTTGCCTATCGCGACATCATCGATGTGGTCGAGAATGCCGGGGGATGGCTCGATGTCCTGGTCGTTCCCAAAGTGAACGATGCGAGTGAGATCAAGGCGATCGACTATCTGCTCACCCAGATCGAAGCCAGAATGGCCATCGGCAAGCGGATCGGCCTGGAAGCGAGCATCGAAACCGCGCAGGGGATGGTCAAGGTAGAAGAGATCGCTTTCAGCTCATCGAGACTTGAGGCTCTGGTCTTCGGCGTGGCTGATTATTCGGCCTCTCTGGGAATGATGAGCAAGGGGGTCAGTGGCCACGGAGAGGCTGAGGATCTCTATCCAGGACATCGGTTCCATTTCCCCCTGAGCCGCATGGCTTTGGCGGCAAAGGCGGCGGGTCTTGCGGCCATCGATGCGCCTTACGGGGACTACCGGGATTCTGCGGGGCTCGAGCGTTCCTGTTTGCTCAGCGCGGCGCTGGGTTATGATGGAAAGTGGGCTATCCATCCGGATCAACTGGGAATCATCAATCAGGTTTACACGCCGTCATCGGAGGATGTGGAGCGGTCCCGGCTCGTCTTGGGGGCTTATGAAGATGCCATTAGCCAGGGGACCGGTTCGTTGGACTTGGATGGAAAGATGATCGATGCGGCATCCGTTCGCATCGCTCGAGTCGTTGTCGCTCAGTGGGAAGCGATCCAGCAAAGGAAGAAGGGTTTGAACGAGGGTTAGGCTTTTTCATCCGGCTTGACCAGAATTTGATCGAAGCCCTTTTTGGGTATGTACCCCATAGGGAAGGTTTCAAATGACAGGATAATTCATGACTGCTTGCACTCCAACACCCCAGGATCCTTTGGATCCAACGGGAGAAGCCAGGCAGACGCAGCGCCACGAGCTCCAGATCCTATTCGACATCAGCACCGCCCTTCACTCCTCGCCTCACCTCAAGGACGTTCTCCAGCAGGCTCTCCTGGCCATTCTTCACACCCTCAAGTTCAAGATGGGAGTCATTTATCTCCTCAGGGAAACCCTCGAGGACGAGGGATGGCTGGATCTCGTGGCCCAGCACGGCTTTTCCTCCAAGCTCAAGAACACCATCCAGACGTTTCACGTGAGCCTTCAGAGATTGGAAAAGCTGCGCCTCAGAAACGAGGTGCTTTGGCTGACTCCGGCCGATATGGTTTTCCCGACCTTGCGGAAGCGAATGGTCGACGAAGGGATTTCGGAGATCATCTGCATCCCGCTCATGACCCAGAAGAGAGTCCTCGGGCTGCTCTATGTGTCCAATGACGGCATCCTGCAGTTGAAGCCCGAGCGCAATGAGTTCTTGACCACCATCGGCTACCACATCGGGGTCGCCATCGAGAACGCTCAGCTCTTCGACTCGGTGGAACGGGCCAAGAAGGAGCTGGAGATCAGCTTCGATGCGATCCAGCACAGCATCTTCATCATCGATTTGGAGAGGCGTGTGTTTCGAGTGAACCGGACGAGTGAGGATGTCTACGGCAACGGGACTTCGCTCATCGGCAGGCTTTATCCTCCCCTCCTGTACGACCGGGATGAGCCGCCGCCGGACTGCCCCATTGCGAGGTGTCTGAAGGAGGGGCAGCCCGTTCAACGCGAGGGGCCGCATCCCCGGTGGGGAGGCTTCTACCATTTCTATGCCTTCCCCGTATTCAATTCTTCGGGGAGCCTGGCTCGGGTCGTCTATTACGAAAAGGATGCCACCGAATCGAAGAAGCTGGAACAAAGGCTCCAGCAGAGTGAGCGGCTCAAGGCCCTGGGAACGCTGGCGGCCGGCATAGCCCACGAGATTCGCAATCCTTTGGCCACCATCAACTTCAACACGCAGATGCTTCAGCGGGAGCTGGCACTCGACACCGTGCAGCATCAAATGTTCGAAGACATGGTGCAGGAAGTGAGAAAGATCGACCGGATCGTCCAACAGGTCCTGCACTTTGCGAGGCCTCGGGAGCCGCAGTTCTGCCCCAATGCACTGAATGAGATCGTGGCTTACTGCCTGGAGCTGGCCAAGGTGTACCTGAGAAAGGCGGGGGTTGAGATCGAGCTCCAGCTGGAGCCCGATCTGCCGCTGATCATCATGGACTACAGCCAGATCAGCCAGGTCATCATGAACCTCGTCATCAACGGCATCGAGGCCATGTCGGAAGGGGGCAGGCTGCTTATCCGAACAAATCTCCAGGCAGATGGTGAGAGATCAGCGGTTGTCCTGGAGGTGAGTGACACGGGTTACGGCATTCTGGATGAGGATCGGAACCGGATTTTCGATCCCTTCTTCACTCGCAAGCCTGAAGGAACTGGCCTTGGTCTGAGTATCTCGCGGCAGATCGTCGAAAAGCACGGGGCTTTCATCGAAATCGATTCCACCCGCGGAGTGGGAACCACATTCCGCATCATCTTCCCTCATGCATGCATCCATCAGCAGTGCGCGGCCAAACCAGAGTGTCAAAGTCGCTTCACATCACTGGACCCATAAAAAAACGGGGACTGATCCCCGTTTTTCTATGTCCGGTCACGACACGGATTATTACTGTTCCTCAACCTCACTTAATGCAGACAAGGTCTGAGGGGAGTGGTCAGGCAATGAGCGCATGCCGTGTCAGCAGCTGCAAGAGCTTCCGCATCCGCCGCCGGTCGAGATGGGAACTTCGCAGCTCAGCTTGAAGCCCGACCCAAAACCATAGTTGACGTAATCAACGGTCACTTCCTTTGTTCGCTTGAAGAGCTCCTTGTCCATGACCATGGTGAAGCCGTTCACTTTGCAGGTGTCGTCGCTGTCCTTGGGTTCATCCAGAACCATCGCCAGGGATGGTCCGCCTCAGCCGCCGGATTGCAGGAAAATCCTTATGGGGCTGATTTCCTTCCCCTTGAAGTAATCGAGCAGAACCTTTTCAGCTTTGTCAGAGATATTCACCATAAAATGAAAAACTCCTTTCAGATGGATTGCCTCACATAGTGTTTGGCTCTTTACATTCCACAAATTAACACACACCCTGTGGGCGCGCAAGCGGCTGAACTGCGCATTGTTACGGCCGAAATGAAAGCAATTCTTGAATTGTCAATTCCAGGGCGGCCAAACAGAAGCCTCTCGGTTTTCTCCGCACAGTCCCTCAAAACGCTTTCTTGGATTCGGTCCTCCATTACCCGGTTGTTTGACAAAATGTCGAGCGAAAAGTGCAATCACTTTACGACAAATAACGCAACGGCTGGATTTGCCCGGTCTCGAGAGGGCCGTTTTGATCAGAATGAATTCCGGGCAGAAGAAGAACCCCCCGACAGGCCCCGAGGGGTATGAGGACTCATGACGAGTTGGAAGCCTTGTTCTCTCGATGATCTGGTGCAGCAGGGAGTCTTCCGCGCGGACCTGTTCTACCGGATCAACGTGGTTCCCATCGACGTGGCACCACTGCGGGAGCGGCTTAGGACCGCAGTGCTTAACTTAATGGTGGCTGAAAGCAGTCTCCCGGTGGAGAGTATGTTTCACACCGAGAGTTGCTCCATGCATCCATCCGCCTGATTGTGGGCTGGGGCGTGCTCCGCGCTGCTGTGCAGGGGCGTGGCCTGGAAGAAGGTATCATGTCGGGGGAAGGGGACTGCATATTGGCCCCAAGGGCTTGGAGCCTTCGACCTCCGGATGTCACTCGTGAAGGGAAAGGATCGATTCAATGGCGATACCTGGAAATCTGCTGACGACCGCCATGGCGGTGATGCCACACCGGGACGTGGAACGGGCGCTGGAGCATGCGTTTTCCCTGGATGTGCCCTTCTGGCCTCAGCTGCCGCTTCTGAGCTATTATGAGGACATGTATGTTCAGGCGTCGGAAGGGTTTCCCGGCATCCTGCTGGACCTGGGGGAGCGAACCTTGCGCTTCTCGACGGAAAAGTTCGCCCAGGAGCTGGAGGAGGTCCTCGCCCATTTCGAGGAGCCGCAATACTTCGACATCAGCCCCACCTACTCCGTGGTCTACCATCGTTTCCTGCAATCGGACCTGGCCGAAAGACCCGCAATCCGGGGCCAGCTCGAGGGGCCCATCAGCTTTGGCCTGAACATCCATGACGAGAACAAACGCCCGATTCTTTTCGACGATACCGTTCGTCCCTTCATGCTGGACTTCATGGCGCGCCGGGTCAACGTCCAGCTCAGCCGCCTCAAGGAGCTCAATTCCAACGCCTTCATGTTCGTGGATGAACCGGGGCTTCAGTTCATCTTCAGCGGAATGTCGGGATACAACGATCTTTCGGCGAAAGAGGACATGGAGTACTTCTTTGCCCAGATCGAGCGTCCGCGCGGCATCCACCTTTGCGGCAATCCCGACTGGGATTTTCTCCTGAGGCTGGACCTCGACGTGCTTTCTTTGGACATGTATTCCAACGGCGAGCGCTTCGTTTCGTATACGGGCTCCATCCGGAAGTTCCTGGATCGGGGCGGCATCCTGATCTGGGGCATGGTGCCGACCAATTTTGAGCCCTTCGAGCTGGAGAGCATGGACTCATTGGAAAGCCGGCTGGTGGAGCTCTGGCGAAGCCTAGGCCAGAAGGGAATCGACCTCGATTTTCTGCTTTCGCGAAGCATGCTTTCCCCGGCCACCTGCTGCCTGGTGAATCCCGACGGGACGGACACGGTCGAAAAGGCGTTTGAGACCACGCAGGCGCTCTCCCGAAGGCTCCGGGAGCGGTTCCGCCTGGCTTGACGGCTGCTGCCGTGGCGTCTGGAGGCAGGCCTGTCCGAGTTTTCAGGAGCAAGGGGCGTGAACTGTGTTATGATGCATTGTTTCGAATTTCCGTTACAGGAGTGAGTAACAATGCAGCATATTGTGGTTTTTCAGCAGCACGGCAGTGGGGAGAAGAAGGTCCAGGGAATCCGGGAGCATGCCCTGGATGTGATTCGGCTTGAGGTCGTTTCCATCGACGTCTTTCTTCCTCCCATCGTAGAAGACCCAGAGGAGTACCTGCCGCCGTCCATCGATGCGGATCTGGTGCTGGACTATCTGCGGCATCCCGACCTTTCCCAGGAGCTGTGCCTCCGCTGCAGCGCTCTGGGCATCCCGGTCGTGGCTTCGGGGAAGAAATGGCGCATCGAGGGTGTATTCACTCCTCCGACCTGTTGCGGCCTTTCCCGCAACGATCGACTGGGAGCATACGGGGAGCGTTTCGGGGCACCCGAGCTGGCCGTTGAGGTCAGAAACGGCATCGTCAGTGCCGTGCAGGTTATCCGGAGCGCTCCGTGCGGAGCCACTTACGACGCGGCCGAACGAATCCTGGGGTGGCCCTTCGAAGATGCGACGGTGCGCATCGGCCTGGAGACCCAGTTCTTCTGCTATGCCGACCCGTCGGGTTGGGATCCCATGTACGGCAAGAGTCCGGTCCATTTTGCGGGGGATGTCCACAAAGCGGCTCTGAGGCGTGCCGGTGAGAGCAGGGGGAAGTGCGAGCCGGAGCAGTCCGCGAGCCTTTAAGTGATTGGAGGTGTGAGATGACTGTGGGAGAGCTCTGCGTAAGGCAAGTCGCCGTAGTGCGCAAGGATGAAACGGTCGTCGAAGCAGCTCGATGCATGCGCGAGCATCATGTGGGGAACGTCATCGTGGTTGAGGAGAGGAGTGGCGAGTTCTTTCCCGTCGGCATCCTCACGGACAGGGATATCGTGGTCGGCATCGTGGCCAAGGACCCGGATCACCTGACCGCTCTGACCGTCGGGGACGTGATGTCCACCGATCTGATCACGGCTCGGGAAGCGGAGAGCGTGGCGGAAGTCTTCAAGCGCATGCGCGCGCGCAGCATCCGGAGGGTTCCCGTTGTCAGTGACCGAGGGGCGCTTCAGGGGATCCTCTCCGTGGACGACCTCATCGGATACCTTTGCGAAGAGATGACGGATCTGGTGAAGCTCATCGCTCACCAGCAGAACCGTGAGAGAGAGGAGAGGGCCTGAGCTCCGGGATACCGTTGCGATGGCCAAACATGCGCCGCAGTCCAGGAGGGAAGCACAGATGGGTGTGACAGCGTGCGATGTGATGGAGACCCAGTTTTACTCTTTGCGTCCGGAGTCTCCCATTGCAGAAGCGGCCAAACTTTTCAGGCAGGCCAACCAGGATCTGAAACAGCGGGTCTTCGGCATGCTTGTGACCGACGGCAGCGGCAAGCTGGTGGGCATGCTGTCCATGTATGACCTCCTGTTGCTGCTCCGGCCGAAGCACATTCATATCTGGGGTGAGATGAATGATATCGAGGTGGAGGGCTTCCTCCAGGAAGCCTGCCGCCGCACGCGGCCCATGCTGGTCGGGGATATCATGACCACGGATGTCATCACCATCACCCCCGATACCCATGTCCTCATGATCGTCGACATCATGCTGAAAAAGCACGTTCGGCGCCTCCCCGTGCTCGAAGAGGGTAGGGTGGTGGGGATCGTGTATCTTTCGAAAGTCTTCCATCACATGATGGAGAGGCTGATGGCGGATCAGACGGGGGATCAGAGCTGTTGACGCGGTGAATGCTTCACCCGCGGGGACCGCTCGAGAGGTTTTCCGGTGAGAGACGAAGCCCCATGCCGGTCATCGATCGCAAGAACGTTCTGAGTGGCATCCAGGTGGCTGCGGCCATGCGGAGGCAGGTTGTCCGACTGCCTCGTTTCGCTCCCGTCGAACAGGCTGTGCGGTTCACCATCAAGTTCAAGGTGAATGCCCTCCTGGTTCACGATGGGGAGGAGGTCCCCGCAGGGGTCGTCTCCAAGACCGATCTCATGGGTGCCTACTATGCGGGCTTGCCCCTCGAGACCTCCGTTGAGGCCATCATGGTGGCGCCTCCTCTTTTCTGCCGGGAAAGCGATTCCCTGGAAACGGCGCTGGAGGTGATGCGGACAAACCGTGTGCACCGCCTGTACGTCCTCGGCGAGACCGAAATTGAAGCGACGGGGGTGCTCGCCTATCCCGACATCGTCGGCATGCTTTACCGGTTCTGTCACAAGTGTGACAGGAGCCTCACCCGAGTCAGGAAGGGTGCCGCCCGGCTCGCCGATCATTTCCGGGTGGCTGAAGTGATGACACCGTCCGCCTATGCCGCCCTGGAGGAGGAACCGCTGGCCGCGGTGGTCGAAGGACTTTCGGCCCACCGGTTCGGGGCGGTTCTCATCAGGGATGGGGCGGGGCATCCGACGGGGGTGATATCCAAATCGGATCTCATGATGGCTTATCGGCATGGCGTTTCGATGGACACGCCTGCGAGGGAAATCATGAGCCGTCCGGTGCATGTGTGTGATCAGGAAGCCGACCTGGCCAGCGCCATCCAGCACATGATTTACTCCGATATCCACAGGATCTTTGTCTTCAAGGGAGATTCCCGGAATATCGTGGGAACGCTCTCCCTGTCGGATGCGGCCCGGGTGCGCTCCGGCTCTTGCCGGGCCTGCGTGTCGAGTCGGATTCGGCTGGAGGAGACGGCTGTTTGAGAGCAGTTTCGGGTTTCTGGTTTCCGGTAAAACCGGGAGCCAGGTAGCAGCTTTTCCCATTGCCTCTGAAGGACCTTCTCGATGCTGGATCGCATGAAGAATCTGCTCAAAGCCGGGGACATGTGTGTGCTGGCCACCTGCGCCGAAAACCGCCCTCACTGCTCCCTCATGGCCTATATCACGGATGAGGTGGTCGAAACGGTTTACATGGTCACCCTGAAGGATTCACAGAAATTCAGGAATATCAGGGAGAACCCGGAAGTCAGTCTTCTGGTCGATACCCGGCAGGACATTCCCGTGCTGGGCCGAAAAGGGGTGAAGGCGCTGACGGTCCACGGCACATGCCGTCCCCTTCCGGTGGATGAGGGGCGCCCCGTTCTGGGGAAGCTGGCCGGAAGGCATCCCCACCTGGAGCCGTTGATCGTCAACCCCCAAGCGACCATCCTCGAGGTGAAGGTTCAGGGCTTCCTTCTCCTGGACGGTGTCTCGGATGCTCATTATGAGCCGGTTTCATCCTGATTCCACCCACCATCACTCGGCATTCGTCAGGCAGGAGGCGTCCAGTTGGCATCCCTTGCTTTTGAGCAAAACGAAGTCCTCTTCGGGGCCGATCCCACCCCCGGGATTGTCGCCATCGAGCCGTTGGGAAATGCGAGCATGCGGCTCTTTCGGCGTGAGGGGGCACTCCTCTTCTGGGAGGATCTCCCTTTCACGCCCTTCGTTCTCCTGGAGGACGAAGAACATCTGGCGGGGTTGCCTGGAGACTTCGAGCTCGAAATCCTCGCGGGCTCCAATCCTTACACGTATGCGGTCTTTTTTCACAGCTGGACCGACTGCCTGAAGGCCAGGGACCACCTGCGCAAAGCCACGGGGGCGTTGCCCTCTTCCCCCCAGGCTCCCTATCTCTTTCTCTCCGATCCCGTTCATCAGTTTCTGATGCTTTCGGGGAAGACGCTGTTCAAAAACCTTGCCTACCCGGACCTGCACCGCCTTGCCATTGACATCGAGACGGGTTGCACGCCGGGCTTCGAGTTCTCCAACGCCGAGCGTCCCGGAGACCAGATCCTGTCCATAGCGCTGGCGGACAACAAGGGCCGCGAGGATGTCCTTTTTGCGGGGCAGTTGACCGAACGGGAAATGCTCGAGACCCTGGGGGAGAGAATCCGGAGCATCGATCCCGATGTCATCGAAGGGCACAACCTGTTCAATTTCGATCTGGAGTACATCCTGGCGCGAGCGCGCATGCACCGTGTCCCCCTGCGATGGGGCCGGGATGGGAGCGAGCCTCGTGCTCGGCGTTCCCGGTTCACGGTGGCTGAGCGCATCATTGATTTCACGCGGGTCGATCTCTTCGGAAGGCATGTTGTCGATACCCTTTTTCTTCTCCAGTATTACGACGTGGCTGCGCGGGAGCTTGAAAGCTACGGACTCAAGTCCGCGGCTCTCCATTTCGGGTTGTCGGAGGAGGATCGAACGGTTATCGATGGCGGGCAGGTGCAGTGGGCATTCGAAAACGATCCGGAATCTCTCAAAAAATACAATCTTGACGACGCTCGGGAGACCCTCGCGCTTTCCGAGCTCCTTGGCTATTCGTTCTTTCTCCAGGCCAGGATCTTCCCGTTCAGCTATCAGAATATCTTTCTGAGGGGGAATGCCACAAAGATCAACGCGCTCTTTCTCAGGGAATACCTGCGGCAGAAGACATCGATCCCCAGGCCCCAGGGGAGAGGCGACTATGAAGGCGGCTACACCGATGTGTTTGTCCAGGGGGTGGTGAAGAACGTCGTGCACTGTGACGTGGCATCGCTTTATCCGTCCATCATGCTCACCTTTGACCTGAAGCCCAAGGGCGACACCCTGTCCATTTTCCTCCCTCTGCTCGGAGCTCTGCGGTCTTTCCGGCTGGAAGCCAAGAAGCTGGCCCAGGAATCGCCGCCGGGACATGATCGGGATTATTACCAGGCGCTCCAGCAAACCTTCAAGGTCCTCATCAACTCATTCTATGGCTATCTAGGCACCGATATCCATCATTTTGCGGACCCGACCCTGGCGGCCGAAGTGACCCGGAAAGGCCGTGAGATCATCCGCGCCATGCTCGAATGGCTGACGCGGGCGGGTGCGGTCCCCATAGAACTGGATACGGACGGCATCTACTTCGTCCCCCCGCCCGGCATCGAAGATGCGCAAGAGGCGGCCCGGCTGGTGGCTCAGCTTTCCGAAAGCCTCCCGGAAGGAATCGAAGTCGAGATGACGGGCCTGTATCGGGCCATGTTCTCGTACAAGAGGAAGAATTACGCCCTGCTGGACGGCGCGGGAAATGTCACCATCAAGGGAAGCGGCCTCCGTTCGCGGGGGATGGAGAAGTATTTGAGGGACTTCCTCACCCGCATGATCGAGCTGATTCTGGAAGGAAGAGAGCAGGAGGTCGATGCCCTCTACCGGGAGACCATGGTTAAGCTGGAGCGCCGCGAGCTGCCCATCCAGGATCTGGTCAAGACGGAGAGCCTCACCGAGTCTCCGGAGATCTACCGGCAGAAGGTGCTCAATCGAAAGCGCAACCGTGCCGCCACCTACGAGCTGGCCCTCAGCTCAGGACGGGAATACCGGGCGGGGGACCAGGTTTCCTACTATGTGACGGGTGAGGGAAAGAAGGTCCGGGTCTTCGAGAGCTGCAAACTGCTCTCGGCCTACAATCCCGAGCACCCCGATGCCAACGTGGCCTACTATCAGTCGAAGCTGTCAGACCTCCACAAGAAGTTCCAGGAGCTCCTGCCCTCCGGATAGGGACTGTCTCCAGGCGGCCGGCTTGCACGGGAGCCCGGGACACCGGTCGCATCCTATTTCCTCAGCATCTTCCGCAGCGCCTGCTCGTGCTCCTCTGCGTGGTGGCAGAGGGCCTGGTAGGCGGCCGAAAGCTCCAGAACATCCTCCAGGCTCCTGCCCTGTGCCTGCTGAAAGAGTCGCTTGGCCAGGCGCAGGATCCTGGCCGGCTGCCCGGCGATCTCACGGGCCAGCTCGAGCGCCCGCTCGAGGAGAGTCTCCGGGGGGGCCACCTCGCTCACCAACCCGATGCGCAGGGCTTCCTGGGCGTCGATGACCCTGGCCGTGAAGGCGAGCTCGCAGGCCTTGGAAAACCCCAGGACCCGCGGCAGAAAGAACGCTCCGCCATCCCCGGGAATCAGGCCCACGGAAACGAATGTCTCGCCGAAACGCGCTTTTTCGCTGGCGATGCGGATGTCGCACATGCAGGCCAGGTCGCAGCCGGCTCCGATGGCCGGACCGTTCACGGCTGCGATGGTGGGCACGTCGAGGCGGTGCAGGGCGAGCGGGATCCGTTGAATGCCGCGGCGATAGTTTTCTCGGATCTGAGCGGGATCTCCGGCGAACATGTTCTCTCTGTTGAGCATGTCCTTCACATTGCCCCCCGCCGAAAAGGCCGATCCGGCTCCAGTCAGGATCAGGACGCTGACCGATTCATCCTGCTGGACCGATCCGCAGACGGATTCGATCTCGCCGATCATTTCCCGGTCCGTGAGGGCATTTCGGAGGTCCGGGCGATTCAGGGTCAGAACGGCCACCGGCCCGGTTTTTTCGAAGAGAACCTGCTTGAATTCCATGTATTCCCCTCCATCGGGTTGAATCTGATTCGGGAACGCCGGAGCGGATTGGTGCCGCTCCGGAGGCATCAGCCTGGCCACACACGATTGTCAAAGCCTATCCTTCAGCACCACACTGTGGAATCTGGTGATCCTGTGTCCTGTACGTCATCCTCGCCTGCTTTTCCTGTGGAAGTCTTCGTTCGTCACGCCGGCGAAAGCCTGGGTCCAGGTGTTTTTCTGCTGTCTGGAGACGCACCGGGGACCTTCTTTCAACTCCCGGTCTCTGTCAACCCTCTTTGTGGGAAAACGCCAATGGCTGGTCGGCATGCGGATCGAAGGGTCGCAGCCCTTGATTGATCTGAGACCAGATCATTATAATCCCCATAATCCCCGGCACCGGATGGGGATTTCCGGAAGAGAATGAACGCGCCGGGTGCCACTCACAATCATGGCAAGCAGTTCCTGTTTGTCGCTTTGAGGTTTCGGGCACAGCCACCACGAGGGAGCGTATGAATTCAGTCAGCTCCGGGCAGGTCGATTCCGGTCCCCCGGGGAACGGTCCTAAGGGGGATTCAGCCTGGAGTCCCCTGCGCCAGAGGGTTTTCCGGGCTATTTGGATAGCCGGGGTTGTCTCGAACGTCGGAACCTGGATGCAGAGCACCGCTACGGCGTGGCTCATGGTGACCATTACTCCGTCGCCCATGATGGTCTCCATGGTGCAAACGGCCACAAGCCTTCCGATCTTTCTGCTGGCGCTGCCCGCGGGAGCCCTGGCTGACGTGGTGGATCGACGGCGCCTGATCCTTTTCACGCAGGTCTGGATGTTTTGCGCCGCCTTTGCGCTGGGAGGAGTGACCTGGGCCGGCATGGTCACGCCGTGGATCCTTCTCTGGCTCACTCTGCTGCTGAGCCTGGGCATGGCCCTGAATGCTCCTGCATGGCAGGCCCTTGTTCCTGAACTGGTGGCCCGCTCGGAGATCCCCGCGGCCGTTGCTCTCAACAGTGTGGGGTTCAACGTCGCCCGTTTCATCGGTCCCGCTCTGGGAGGGCTGGTGGTGGGCTCCCTGGGCGCCGGAGCGGCATTTGTGTGCAACGCGGCTTCCTACCTGGGCGTCATCGCCGTTCTATTCATCTGGAAACGGGATCCTGCATCGCCCGAACATCGCGAAACCTTATTGGGAGCCATGCGGACGGGCATTCGATTCGTGATCGAGTCCTCTGCCCTCTGCGCGATCTTTGTTCGGTCGGCTTCATTCATTGTCTGCGGCAGTGCACTCATGGCCCTGCTTCCCCTCATCGCCCGGCAGCGGTTGATGGTGGGCTCCCAAGGGTATGGTTTTCTGGTGGGTGTCTTCGGACTTGGGGCCGTGTTGGGCGCCGTCGTGCTGCCGACGGTGCGGCGGCGCGCTTCCCTGAACATTCTGGCTGTCTCCGCGGTCTGCCTGTTTGCCGCGACCATGGCGGCCATAGCCATAGTCGATGAGTACGCGCTGGCCTGCGTCGCGCTGCTCCTGGGAGGAGCAGCCTGGCTGGCCCTGCTCGCTACATTCAACAGCAGCGTTCAATCCCTCGTGCCTGCCTGGGTGCGGGGCAGAGCCCTGGCGGTCTATATGCTGGTGTTCTTTGGGGGGCTGGCCGCAGGCAGCATCCTTTGGGGGGCTGTCGCCGGCGCATGGGGATTGCGGAGCGCTCTGCTCCTGGCATCGGGAGGACTCCTCGTGGGACTCGGAGCGACTGCGCGCTTTCGGCTCCTGGATGACACAACAGACGAATGAAGCCTCCAGAATGTGGATGACTTCGTCGAGTGGATCTCGGGTGGAACGAGAATCGCCGTGCCCAGCCGTGACGGCCTTGTGCAGATGGGTTGGGTTGAGCCCAGCCTGCCGTCTCCAATGCACTCAAGTCGTCCAAACGGCGCCCCGAGGACGCTTGTGCGGTTCTATTTCGCTGAACAGTCCCTCATGGTCCTTCGGGCCACCTCAACAATGCAAAGAACGATCGCCCGGAGGTGCCTTCAAGGAGGTGCCTTCAACTTCAGACTTGAAAACTGAAACTCGACACTATTCAGTGCACACGAGGGATGCAACTTATCGCTTGCATGATCCGAAGAACCGCGCTAAAAAAGCGCTTCACTTGAGTTTGATCATGACTCGGCAGGATCCAAGCTCAATCATAACGTGGGCCGTTAGCTCAATTGGTAGAGCAGCTGACTCTTAATCAGGAGGTTGGGGGTTCGATTCCCTCACGGCCCACCAGGAAATTCAAGGGGTTACAGTCGAAAGACGGTAGCCCCTTTCGGCTTTTATCGGGATTCTTGCACAAATCTTGCCCAAAACCGCTATTCCCCATGGTTCGCATTTCCTGCCTTTGATTTCAGGAGAGCTGCGTTGACGTTCTCTCCATTGAAGACGCCCGTGATCCTTTTCACCTAATCTGAGAGGTTAGCCCTGCCCTTTACCCGTAGAATAA
>Ga0105106_10002243_pt1 | contig 13921 bp, 13 predicted proteins | sample PPLLaktember2015_5_FD_79109 | JGI IMG/M metagenome (GOLD analysis project Ga0105106, IMG submission 79109) | Freshwater sediment microbial communities from Prairie Pothole Lake near Jamestown, North Dakota, USA - PPLs Lake P8 Core (1) Depth... | ecosystem: Environmental > Aquatic > Freshwater >...
GTCAGCCCGGCGATGGCGGCGGCGGCGGCGGTGGCCGGCCATTTCGTCGACATCCGGCAGTGGCGCTGAATCGCATGGAAAAATTCACTTCGCATACCGGGATCGTGGCACCGCTCGACCGTGGCAATGTCGATACCGACCAGATCATCCCGAAGCAGTTCCTCAAGTCGATCAAGAAGACGGGCTACGGCCCGAACCTGTTCGACGCGTGGCGCTACATGGACCACGGCGAGCCGGGCATGGACCACGCCGCGCGGCCGCGCAATCCGAACTTCGTGCTGAACGACCCGCGCTACCAGGGCGCGACGATCCTGCTGGCGCGCAAGAACTTCGGCTGCGGCAGTTCGCGCGAGCACGCGCCGTGGGCGCTGCTCGACTACGGCTTTCGCTGCGTGATCGCGCCCTCGTTCGGCGACATCTTCTACATGAACAGCTTCAAGAACGGCTTCCTGCCGGTCGTGCTGCAGGAAGCGGAAGTCGATCGCCTGTTCCACGAATGCGCGGCGTTTCCGGGGTTCCGGCTGACCGTGGACCTCGCCGCGCAGACGGTATCCACGGCGGACCGGGCGCAGGCCATGCATTTCGAGGTCGATCCCTTCCGCAAGCATTGCCTGCTCAATGGCCTGGACGAGATCGGCCTGACCCTGCGCCATGCGGACAAGATCCGCGCCTTCGAGTCGACGCGCATCGCGCAGTATCCCTGGCTATTCAGGTGAGGCGATGAAGATCGCGGTTCTGCCGGGCGACGGCATCGGACCCGAGATCGTCGCCCAGGCGGTCAGGGTGCTGCAGCGCCTCGGACTGCCGCTCGAGCTGCAGGAAGCGCCGGTGGGCGGTGCGGGATACGAAGCCGCCGGCGATCCGCTGCCGGAGGCCACCTTGCGACTCGCGCGCGACGCGGATGCCATCCTCTTCGGCGCCATCGGCGGACCGCAGTACGACGCGCTGCCGCGCGACAAGCGACCCGAGCGGGGGCTCCTGCGCCTGCGCAAGGAACTCGGGCTGTTTGCCAATCTGCGGCCGGCGAACGTTTTCCCGGAGCTCGCCGGGGCCTCGTCGCTCAGGCCCGAGCTGGTCGCGGGCCTGGACCTCCTCATCGTGCGCGAGCTGACGGGCGACATCTACTTCGGCGAGCCGCGCGGCATCGCGACGCTGCCGAGCGGAGAGCGCGAAGGGTTCAACACGATGCGCTACCGTGAAAGCGAAATTCGGCGCATCGTCCGCGTCGCGTTCGCGGCTGCGCGCAAGCGCGGCAAGCGCCTGTGTTCCGTGGACAAGGCGAACGTGCTGGAGACCACCGAGCTCTGGAAGCAGGTGGCGACCGAGACGGGCAAGGACTACGCGGACGTCGAGCTCAGCCACATGTACGTGGACAACTGCGCCATGCAGCTGGTGCGCAATCCGAAGCAGTTCGACGTCATCGTGACGGGCAACCTGTTCGGCGACATCCTGTCCGACGAGGCCTCCATGCTCACGGGCTCGATCGGCATGCTGCCCTCGGCCTCGCTGGACGAGAAGGGCAAGGGCCTTTACGAGCCGATCCACGGCTCGGCGCCCGACATCGCTGGCAAGGGCGTGGCCAATCCGCTCGCCACCATCCTGTCGGCGGCCATGATGCTGCGCTATTCCCTGGCCCGCCCGGCGGAGGCCGGAAGGCTCGAGGCGGCAGTGCGCAAGGTGCTGGCAACGGGTTTGCGCACCGTGGACATCTATACTGAGGGCTGCCGCAAGGCCGGTACACGGGAAATGGGCGACGCGGTCGTGGCCGCGCTGTAGAGGGAAGGGTAATGCTCAGGGTTGGAATCGTCGGGTGGCGGGGCATGGTCGGATCGGTGCTCGTGCAGCGCATGCGCGAAGAGCGCGACTTCGACCTCGTCGAGCCGGTGTTCTTCTCGACCTCGCAGGCGGGCGGCAAGGGCCCGGCGGTGGGCAAGGATACGGGCCCGGTGCAAAGCGCCACGGACATCGCGGCGCTTAAGAGCCTGCCGGTGATCATCGCCTGTCAGGGCGGCGACTACACCAGTGATGTCCATCCGAAGCTTCGTGCCGCAGGCTGGAAAGGCTACTGGATCGACGCGGCGAGTGCGCTGCGAATGAAGGACGATGCCGCCATCATCCTCGATCCGGTCAACATGTCCGTGATCGAGCGTGCGCTGGCCGCCGGGCACCGCGACTTCATCGGCGGCAACTGTACCGTGAGCCTGATGATGATGGGAATGGCGGGGCTGTTCCAGCACGACCTGGTCGAGTGGGCGACCTGCATGACCTATCAGGCTGCCTCCGGCGCGGGCGCCGCCAACATGCGGGAGCTGGCGGAGCAGATGGCGCACCTCGGTGAGGCCGCCAAGCCGGTGCTGGACGACCCTGGCGCCACGGCGCTGGATATCGAACAGCGCGTTTCGGACGCGCTGCGCAATGGCGGCCTGCCGAAGGAGCATTTCGGCCAAGCCCTCGCCGGAAGCCTGCTAGCCTGGATCGACAAGGACTTGGGCAACGGCCAGAGCCGGGAGGAGTGGAAGGCGCAAGCCGAGGCCAACAAGATCCTTGGACGCAGCGAGCGGCCCATCCCGGTCGACGGGATCTGCGTGCGCATAGGCGCGATGCGCTGCCACAGCCAGGCGCTCACGATCAAGCTCAGGAAAGACGTGCCGCTCGACGAGGTGCAGGGGATCATCGCCGAGGGCAACGAATGGGTGCGCGTCGTACCGAACCGCAAGGAAGAGACGCTGGCCGAGCTCACCCCGGCGGCCGTGACGGGGAAGCTTTCCGTCCCGGTCGGGCGCCTGCGCAAGCTGCCCATGGGCGGGGATTATCTGGCAGCATTTACGGTGGGAGACCAGCTGCTATGGGGGGCGGCAGAGCCGTTGAGACGCATGCTGCGCATCCTTCTGGATGCCGGGATCAAGGTTTAGCGTGTCGTCCGGGCCTGGGTCCGCGAGTACGGGGCAACCCCTTGTTGCGTGGAGCGAAAGCCGCAATAACCGAGAAAACATCTCAGCTTGCAGGCCTAACGTCATGATGTTATGGTACTCAGTCCGATAAGAACGACTCAGGGTGGTTCGGGTGGATAAACCGGTCTCGTTGCTACGGCTTGTCACGGCAACGGTCTTGACGCTGCCGTTGCTCGCGCAGGCTGCGGGTCTTGGGCGGTTGAGCGTGCAGTCGTTTCTCGGCCAGCCGCTGCAGACGGAAATCGAGGTGGTCTCGCTGCAACCGGGCGAAGAGGCGTCGCTTGAGGCGCGGCTCGCATCCGGAAATGCATTTGCGCAGGCCGGAATCGAATTCAATCCGGCCCTGTCGACCATCCAGTTCGCGCTCGACAAGCGCGGCGGCCGCCCGGTGATTCGCATCACGACGCGCCAACCGATCAATGAGCCGTTCATCGACTTGCTGGTCGAACTTCGCTGGTCCACCGGATTGTTCGTTCGCGAGTACACGGTGCTGCTCGATCCACCGGGCTATGAGGGACCACGGCCGCAGCCGATGGCAGCGGAGCCCGCGACTGCCCGAGCGCCGCCCGTGACTTCCGCGCCCTCTGCGCCGCGACCCGCGCCTGCCGCCACCGCCACCGCACCCAAACCCGAAGCCCCATCGCAAGAGCAGACGGCGGCCACGCCGTCATCTGACGCCAGGCCCGCTGCGGCGCAAGACGACAAGCCCGCGGCTGCACCCGCCGCGGTGCCACAACCGACGCAGTCGCCTGCGCAGCAGGCTGCGCAGGCGCACGAAGTGAGGAAGGGCGATACGCTGGGGGAGATCGCGCTGCAGTACCGGCCCGAGGGCGTGTCGTTCCATCAGATGCTGATCGCGCTGCAGCGGGCCAATGAAGACGCCTTCATCCGTGACAACATCAACCTGGTGCGCGCGGGGCGCATCCTGAATATCCCCGACGCGCAAACCGCGGCGGCCGTCGATGCGGCCGATGCGAGCCGCCTCGTCATCGCGCAGCACGCGGATTTCGCCGAGTACCGCAGCCGGCTCGGCACCGCCGTGGCGGCGGCACCCGCACCTGCGCAAGCCGCGGAGCGTGCCGCAGCGGGACAGATCACGGCCAAGCCGGAAGAACCCAAGCCGGCGCCGGCGCCCGATCAGCTGAAGCTTTCCAAGGCCGATCCGAAGAAGCCCGGCGCAGCGGCGGCCACGGCGGCGCGCGAGGACGACCTCGCGGCACGCCAGCGGGCGCTGCAGGAGTCGCAATCACGCGTTTCCGAGCTCGAAAAGAACGTCGCCGACCTGCAGAAACTCCTCGAAATGCGCAACCAGCAACTGGCGCAGCTTGAGCAGAAGGCGGCTGCCAAACCTGCTGCGTCCGCGGTCCCCAAGCCCGCGCCCGCTGCCAAAGCCCCTGAACCCTCGCCCACGGCGCCGATACCTGCCAAGCCCGCTGCGGAAGCGGCCACGCCAGCGGCACAGTCCGCGCAGCCGGTTCCAGCCGCGAAGCCGAAACCCAAGCCGCGGCCGATGACGCCGCCGCCTCCGCCGCCCGAGCCGAGCCTCGTCGACGAGTTCCTCGGCAACCCAGTCGCGCTCGGAGGTTTGGGCGCGGTCGTGCTGCTGCTTGGGGGATACGGCGCCTGGGCCTGGCAGCGTAAAAAAAAATCCATAAGCAAGTTCCAGGATAGCGTTCTCGGGCCTGGATCGAGCGCGCCCGCGGCGCTCGCCGCGGAACCTGGGCTTGCCGGCGCGCCGAGTGTGTCGCAGTCCTCGATGAGCCAGTCCGCGGTGGGCGGAATGGACACCGACGATGTCGATCCCATCGCGGAAGCCGACGTCTATATGGCGTATGGGCGGGATGCCCAAGCCGAGGAAATCCTCAAGGAAGCGCTGCAGAAGGACCCGAATCGCGTCGCCGTGCTCGCCAAATTGCTGGAGATCTATGCCAATCGGCGCGACGCACCGTCTTTCGAGCAGCATGCGCTCAAATTGAAGAGCGTTACCCATGGCGCTGGCGCCGAGTGGGAGAAGGCGAGCGCCCTGGGTCGATCCGTGGACCCCGGAAACGGCTTGTACGGCGGTGGCGCCGTGGCCCGCGTAGCCGCAGTGGCGGCCCCCGTCGCCGCTGCTGCGCCGGCCGTGGACTTCGATATCGGCGGTGGCACCGCGGCCGGATCCGCGCCGGCTGCCGAAGCGGCATCGGCACTGGACCTTGACCTCGGCGGGGCCTCCGTTCCCGCGGCGGAGAAGACGGACTTTTCCCCCAGCGGGACGCTCATCATCGATACGCAAGAAAGCAAGGCGGCGGCCAGCGGATTGGATTTCGACCTTGGCGGCGGGACGGACAAGGCCGACAGCACGGCCGGGGGTCTCAACTTCGAGCTTCCGGGCGCGTCGACGCAGGCTGCCGAGCCCGCGCCCACCCCCTCCTTTGCAGGCGGCGGGGGCCTTGATTTCGACCTGAACCTGGGCGGCGAAGCCAAAGCTGATGAGGCGCCCGCCATGGACTTGTCGACCATCAGCCTCGATCTGGGTACGGCGGGCGATGCGCCCGCCGTGGGCGCGGAAGCGAACGCGGATCCCAAGTGGCAGGAAGTCGCAACCAAGCTGGACCTGGCGAAGGCCTACGACGAAATGGGCGACAAGGACGGGGCGCGCGAGCTGCTCAATGAAGTCGTGCGTGAAGGCGACGCGGCGCAGCAAGGGCAGGCCCAGCAGCTCCTGGCCAAGCTGGGCTGAGGCGCGCCGCCAGCGGGGCACGGCCCCGCCTGGCTGCCGGCATCGCGCATGAGAGTCGCGCTCGCACTGGAATACGACGGCAGCCGCTTCCTCGGGTGGCAAACGCAGCCCGGCGGTGGAACGTTGCAGGATGTGGTGCAGGGCGCCCTTTCCGGCATCGCCGGCAGCGCCATCCAGGTGACATGCGCGGGCCGCACCGATCGGGGCGTGCATGCGCGCATGCAGGTGGTGCACTTCGACACCGCGGCGATGCGGCCTATGAGCGCCTGGGTCCGAGGCGTGAATGCGCTGTTGCCCGAATCCATCGCCGTGCAGTGGGCGGTGGCGGTCGACGAGGAGTTTCATGCGCGCTATTCGGCACTGTCCCGAACCTACCGCTACGTCCTGCTCAACCAGAGCGTGCGTCCTGCGCTGGCCGCGCGCTACGCCGGCTGGTGTCACGCGACCCTCGATGTCGGCGCAATGCGGGAGGCCGGGCGCAGGCTCGTCGGCGAGCACGATTTTTCCGCGTTCCGCTCGTCCGAATGCCAGGCGAAGTCTCCCGTGCGCACCCTGCACCGGCTGGAGATCGAGGGCCGCGGCGCCCGGATAGATTTCGTGCTTTGCGCCAATGCCTTCCTGCACCACATGGTGCGCAACATCGTCGGCACGTTGATTTACGTCGGTCAGGGCAAGCATGCCCCGGACTGGGCGGCGGAAGTTCTGGCGCAGCGCAATCGCGCCCGCGCCGCGCCGACCTTTGCCGCAGAAGGGTTGTACCTTGAACGGGTCGAGTATCCGGTGCACTTCGCGCTGCCGGGTCTCGAGCGAAGCGCGCTGAGCGTTCCGAGTCTGCCGTGAGGACGCGCATCAAGATCTGCGGCATTACGCGCCCGCAGGACGGGGTCGCCGCCGCTCGTGCCGGCGCAGATGCGATCGGCCTCGTGTTCTATCCACCCAGCCCGCGCTTTCTGAGCGCCGAGCGCGCACGCGAGATTCGCGACGCATTGCCGCCCTTCGTGCAGGCGGTGGCGCTGTTCGTGAACGCGGACGCCGCACAAGTCGCGCAGGTGATCGGCCGTGTGCATCCGTCGTTGCTGCAATTTCACGGCGAAGAGACGCCCGAATTCTGCGGCCAGTTCGGCGTGCCTTACGTGAAGGCCTGCCGGGTGGCCCAGGGGGTCGATTTGCTAGAATACCTGCGCCCGTTTTCCGCCGCGAGCGGCTGGTTGCTCGACGCGCATGTGGCGGAATACGGCGGGGTCGGCGCGAGCTTCGACTGGTCGCTGGTGCCGACCGCGCTGGCGCGCCCGCTGGTTTTGTCGGGCGGGCTGACGAGAGGCAACGTCGGTGCGGCGGTACGGCGGGTCAAGCCTTGGGCGGTGGATGTGTCCAGCGGCGTGGAGTCGGCCAAGGGGATCAAGGACGCCGCCCTTGTCGAGGCGTTCATCGCGGAGGTCAGGAATGCGGATGCATGATTTGCCCGACGCGCGCGGGCATTTCGGCCCCTATGGCGGGATATTCGTCGCCGAGACGCTGACGCGCGCGCTCGAGGAGTTGCTCGCCGCCTACAAGGCGGCGCAGGCCGATCCGCGCTTCGACGAGGAGTTCCGCCACGAACTGGCGCACTATGTCGGGCGGCCGAGCCCGGTCTACCACGCCAAGCGCTGGTCCGAATTGCTGGGCGGCGCCCAGATCTACCTCAAGCGCGAAGACCTCAACCATACCGGCGCGCACAAGATCAACAACACCGTCGGGCAGGCGCTGCTTGCGCGGCGCATGGGCAAGACCCGCGTGATCGCGGAAACGGGTGCGGGCATGCACGGCGTGGCGACGGCCACCGTGGCGGCGCGCTACGGCATGCAATGCATCGTGTACATGGGCGCCGAGGATATCGAGCGCCAGGCGCAGAACGTATACCGCATGAAGCTCCTCGGCGCGAGCGTGGTGCCGGTGGAATCCGGCTCGAAGACGCTCAAGGACGCGCTGAACGAGGCAATGCGCGATTGGGTGACCAACGTCGACAATACGTTCTACATCATCGGCACGGTCGCCGGGCCGCACCCCTATCCGATGATGGTGCGGGACTTCCAGGCCGTGATCGGCGAGGAGTGCCTGTGGCAGGTGCCCGCCATGACGGGTCGCCAACCGGATGCGGTGATCGCATGCGTGGGCGGGGGCTCCAACGCGATGGGCATCTTCTATCCGTACATCGACATCGAGGGCGTACGGCTGATCGGCGTGGAGGCCGCGGGCGAAGGGCTGGCCACCGGGCGGCACGCGGCGTCCCTGTGCGCCGGCAAGCCCGGGGTGCTGCACGGCAATCGCACCTACCTGCTGCAGGACGCCAACGGCCAGATCGTCGAAACGCATTCGGTGTCGGCGGGTCTGGATTATCCGGGAGTCGGGCCGGAGCACGCCTGGCTGAAGGACTCGGGCCGCGCGCAGTATGTGGCCGTCACCGACGATGAGGCGCTGCGCGCCTTCAGCGACCTGTGCCACTACGAAGGCATCATCCCCGCCCTGGAGTCGGCGCACGCCGTGGCCCACGCGGCGGCGATCGCGCCGACGATGGCGCGGGATCGCATCCTTCTGGTCAACCTCTCCGGTCGCGGCGACAAGGACATGCAGACCGTCGCCGCGCGCATGGGCCTGAAGCTGTAGCCGTGTCGCGCATCCCGACGCGCTTCGACAACCTGCGCAAGTCCGGCCGCAAGGCGCTGATCCCGTACATCACGGCGGGCGATCCTGCGCCCGCGCTGACCGTGCCGCTGTTGCACGCGCTGGTGGATTCGGGTGCCGACATCCTCGAGCTGGGCGTGCCGTTCTCGGACCCGATGGCCGACGGGCCGGTGGTCCAGCGCTCGGGCGAGCGGGCGCTGCGGCACGGCGTCGGGTTGAACGACGTGCTGGGCATGGTCCGGGATTTCCGCCACCAGAACTCGCAGACGCCGCTGGTCCTGATGGGGTATGCCAATCCGATCGAGGCCATGGGCGTGGAGAAGTTCGTGCGCGGCGCCAAGGACGCGGGCGTTGACGGGGTGATCGTGGTCGACTATCCGCCCGAGGAATGCACGCAGTTCGCCGGGCTGGCGAAGGCGAACGGCATCGATCCGATCTTCCTGCTGGCGCCGACGTCGACCGAGCGGCGCATCCAGGAGGTCGGGCGTGTCGGCAGCGGCTATATCTACTATGTGTCGTTGCGCGGCGTGACCGGGGCCGCCCACCTCGACTTTGACGACGTGGCGGCCCGCATCCCCGGGATCCGCGCAGCGACGCGCCTGCCGATCGGCGTGGGTTTCGGCATCCGCGATGCGCAGTCCGCGCGGCGCGTGGCGCAGTGCGCAGACGCCGTGGTCATCGGTAGCCGCATCATCCAGGAGATCGAAGGCGCGAGTCCCGAGAACGTGGTGGCGCGGGTGAGCGCGTTCCTCAAGCCCATTCGCAGGGCGCTCGACGCATGAGCTGGCTGCAAAAGCTCCTGCCGCCCAAGATCCAGCGCAGCTCCGCTCCCAGGCGCGCGGTTCCCGAGGGCCTGTGGACCAAGTGCCCGGCCTGCGACGCGGTGCTGTACAGCACCGACCTCGAGAAGAACCTCAACGTGTGTCCCAAGTGCGGCTTTCACCAGCGCATCGGTGCGCGGGCCCGCCTGGACGCGTTGCTCGACGCCGACGGCCGCTTCGAGATCGGCGCCGAGGTCCTGCCGGTCGACAGCCTGAAGTTCCGCGATTCGAAGAAGTACACGGAGCGCCTGCTCGAGGCGGAGGCGCAGTCCGCGGAGTCCGAGGCGATCGTGGTGATGCAGGGTGCGATCAAGTCGCTCGGCGTGGTGGTGGCCGTGCACGAGTTCGACTTCATGGCGGGCACCATGGGTTCGGTGCTGGGAGAGCGCTTTGTGCGCGGCGTGCGCGTAGCCATCGAGCAGAAGCTGCCCTTCATCGTTGTCACGGCGAGCGGCGGGGCGCGCATGCAGGAGGGCTTGCTGTCGCTCATGCAGATGGCCAAGACGACGGCCGCCCTGACCGACCTGGCCGCGCGCAGGCTGCCGTTCATCTCCGTGCTGACCGATCCGACCACGGGCGGCGTGTCGGCGAGCTACGCGATGATCGGCGACCTGGTGATCGCCGAGCCCAAGGCGCTGGTCGGATTCGCCGGGCCGCGCGTCATCGAGCAGACGGTGCGCCAGAAGCTGCCGGAGGGTTTCCAGCGCGCCGAGTTCCTGCTGGAGAAGGGCGCGCTCGACATGATCGTCGACCGGCGGCAGCTCAGGGACAAGCTGGCGACGCTGCTCGGGCTGCTACAGGGGATCGTGGTCGACCAGCCTTCGTGATCGCGCGCACGCTCGCGCAGTGGCTGGACTACATCGGACGGCAGCATCCCGACGCCATTGCGCTCGGGCTGGACCGCGTGCGCGAGGTCCTCGGGCGCCTCGATGCCGCCATCGCCGGCCCCGTCATCACGGTTGCGGGCACCAATGGCAAGGGCTCGGTATGCGCCATGCTCGAAAGCATCCTGCGGGCTTCGGGCAGGCGGGTGGGACTCTATACGTCGCCGCATATCCTGCGCTACAACGAGCGCGTCCGGATCGACGGCCGCGAAGTCGGCGACCAGCCGTTGAGCGATGCCTTCGCCAGGGTGGAGGAGGCGCGGCGAGGCGTCCCGCTCACCTATTTCGAGTACGGCACGCTGGCGGCATTGCGGCTGTTCGCCGATCAGGCGCCGGATGCGCTGGTGCTGGAAGTGGGCCTGGGCGGGCGTTTGGACGCCGTCAACGTGCTCGATGCCGATTGCGCGGTGATCACCGGCGTGGCACTGGATCACATGGACTACCTCGGCGCGACGCGCGAGGACATCGGCCGGGAGAAGGCTGGCATTTTCCGGCCCGCCCGCCCCGCCGTAGTTGCGGACCCCGACCCGCCTGCGAGCGTACAGGACGTGGCGGAACACGTTGGGGCGCACCTGCTGCGCCTGGACCAGGAATTCGGCTATCGAGAGCATCCGGGCCAGTGGGATTACTGGGGACCGGGCGGCAGGCGCGCCGCGCTGGCGTACCCAGCGTTGCGCGGCGCGCGCCAGGTGCGCAACGCTGCCGCGGCCCTGGCGGCGCTCGATGCCCTGAACCAGCGCCTGCCAGTGAGCATGCAGGACGTGAGGCGCGGCCTTGCGGAGGTCACGCTTGCCGGCCGCTTCCAGGTGTTGCCGGGCACGCCACGGATCGTGCTTGACGTAGCGCACAACCCCGAGGCTGCGCAAGTGCTGGCCGCGAATCTCGGCGCATCGGGATTCGCTGCGCAGACGATTGCGGTCTTCGGCATGCTGCGCGACAAAGACATCGCCGGGGTCGTGCGTCAGATCGCGCCGCGCGTCACCCGCTGGCACCTGGCGTCGCTTGGCGGGCCACGCGGCGCGAGTGCGTCCGACCTGGAGCGCGCCTTGGCGGCCGAAGGCGTGCCGGCGCCGCGGGTGGCGCATCCGAACCCTGCGGCGGCGCTGGAGGCCGCGCGCAGGGAGGCAGGCGAGAATGATAAAATCGTCGCATTCGGATCTTTCCTCACCGTCGCCGAAGTGATGCAGTCGCTTGCGGCCCCCGGAAGCGGCACCGCTTTCCATGCCTGAAGCTCAAGACGTCAATACGCTGAAGCGCCGCGGACGGCGACGCCTGGTCGGGGCCATCGCGCTGGTGCTCGTCGCGGTCATCATCCTGCCCTGGATCTTCGATCCGCAGCCGCAGCAAAGTCCGCCGGTCAGCGTGCGCATTCCCAACGAGGACGAGTCCGCCTTCAAGCCCAAGCCCGTGCCCCAGCCGCCGCCGGTCGAAGCGCCCAAGGTTACGGCACCCGAGCCCAAGCCGGCTGCCACGGCCCAGCCCAAGCCCCAGCCGGAGGACTCGGAACGCGCGCGCGCCGAGGCGGCACTCGCCAATGCCCTGGAATTCTTCGTGCCGGTGGGGGCTTACGCAAAGCCGGACGGCGTGACGGCGAAGCTGAAGGCGGCCAAGATCCCGTATTTCACCGAACCCGTGGCGACCGCCGCAGGCACCGTGATGCGGGTGCGCGCCGGGCCGTTCCGCAATCGCGAGGCGGCGGAGCGGGCGCACAAGCAGATCAAGGCCCTGGGCTTCAAGCCGGGCAGCGTGTCGAGCCGTTCCTGAGATGACCTGGCTCGACTACGCGATTCTGGTGGGGCTCGTGGTGTCGGTCGCGTGGGGTGCGTGGCGCGGCCTGGTCCGGGAAGTGATCTCGGTCGCGGCCTGGGTGCTCGCGTTTCTCGGCGCCAACTACTTTGGCAGCCCGCTCGCCGAAGTGCTGCCCGATTCGGTGCCGACGCCCGAGTTGCGCATCCTCATCGGGTTCGTCGCAGTATTCGTCGTGATACTCGCGGTGTGCACGCTGCTGGGGCAGTTCCTGCGCAAACTGGTCAAGATCGCGGGGCTGGGGGAGCTCGATCACGTGCTGGGCGGCATGTTTGGCGTGGCGCGTGCGTTGGTCATCCTGCTCGCCTTCGCCATCGTCGCCGGGCTCACCGCATTCCCGCGCCAGAGCGCGTGGCGCGATTCGGTGTGCGGCCCGCCGATGGGGCGCGCGGCGCTCGCGCTGCGGCCCTGGCTGCCGCAGGCGCTCGGCGAGCGCCTGCGCTATCATTGACCCTTAATCACACCGCGAGGCGGCTCCCATGTGCGGGATCCTCGGCATCGTAGCGCGCTCGCCCGTCAACCAGATGCTGTACGACGGGCTGCTGCTCCTGCAGCATCGCGGCCAGGACGCGGCGGGCATCGTCACCGCCGAACGTAAGACCTTTCACATGCAAAAGGGCAACGGGCAGGTGCGCGACGTGTTCCGCACGCGCAACATGCGCTCGTTGCCCGGCCACATCGGCGTGGCCCATTGCCGCTATCCGACCGCGGGCTCGGCGTTCAACTCGGCCGAATCGCAACCCTTTTACGTCAATTCGCCCTTTGGGATCGTGCTCGGGCACAACGGCAACCTCACCAACGCGGACCAGTTGAAGGAGGAGATGTTCCGTCAGGACCTGCGGCACATCAACACCAACTCCGACTCGGAAGTGCTGTTGAACGTGCTGGCGCACGAACTGGAAAAGACTTCCGTGAAGCTGCGGCTCGATCCGCAGACCATTTTCCGCGCCGTGGCCAACGTGCACCGGCGCTGCCGCGGCGCCTATGCGGTGATCGCCATGATCGCCGGCTATGGCGTGCTCGCATTTCGCGATCCCTACGGCATCCGCCCGGCCGTCATCGGCTACAAGGAAACCGATCAGGGGACGGAGTACATGGTGGCCTCGGAGTCGGTTGCCGTCGATGCGATGGGGTTTCGCCTGCTGCGCGACGTCGCGCCGGGCGAGGCCGTGCTGATCGACGAGGAGGGCAACTTCCACAGCCAGCAGTGCGCGCCCGCGACCTCGCTCAATCCCTGCATCTTCGAGTACGTGTACCTGGCACGGCCGGATTCGGTGATGGACGGCGCATCCGTGTACGAAGCGCGCCTGGTGATGGGCGAGAAGCTGGCCGAGCGGATCGCGCGCAGCTATCGTCATCTTGATATCGACGTGGTGATCCCGATCCCGGACTCCAGCCGGCCTTCGGCGCTGCAACTGGCGCAGGGGCTGGGCCTGCCGTACCGCGAGGGCTTCGTCAAGAACCGCTACATTGGCCGCACGTTCATCATGCCCGGACAGGCGGTGCGCCGGCGCTCGGTGCGCCAGAAGCTCAATACCATCGGTGTCGAGTTCAAGGGCAAGAACGTGCTGCTGGTCGACGACTCCATCGTACGCGGCACCACCAGCGGCGAGATCGTGCAGATGGCGCGCGAGGGCGGCGCGCGCAAGGTGTATTTCGCCTCGGCCGCGCCACCGGTGCGTTTTCCGAACGTCTACGGCATCGACATGCCGACGCGCTCGGAGCTGATCGCGGCGCACCGCAGCGAGGACGAGGTCTGCCGCGAGATCGGCGCCGATGCGCTGATCTACCAGGAGCTCGAGGCCCTGAAGGACGCGGTGCGCCAGGTCAATCCGAAGCTGAAGAGCTTCGAGACCTCGTGCTTCGACGGGCAGTACATCACCGGCGACGTCACCAGCGACTACCTGCACGCCATCGAGGTGCGGCGTGACGCCGCACGCGATTCGGGCGAAGACAGCGACAGCGCCCAGCTCGACCTCAATCTGGTCACCGCCCAGTGAATTTGCTATAGTGCGCTTCGCGCCGATTTGAGCCACAGCTTGCGGGCGCGTTAAAAATGCAGCTAAAGCGTGCCGA